>LFFM01000919.1_pt1 | contig 20921 bp, 20 predicted proteins | sample 643131 | NCBI WGS metagenome assembly LFFM01 (sample SAMN03777445, study PRJNA286221) | soda lake metagenome | biome: soda lake; feature: Kulunda steppe; material: water; isolation source: sample Tc-Br brine of Tanatar trona crystallizer | place: Russia: Kulunda steppe | collected 2011-07
AGCGGCGGCGACGTCGCCGTCGGCGGCCGCTCCCGACGATCCGTCCGCTCCGGGTTCGTCGGCCGGCGTGTCGAACCCGCGCCGAGCGCTCGCCGTCGTCGTCGCCGTCGTGTTCATCGACCTGGTCGGCTTCGGGATCGTGATCCCGATCCTCCCCTTTTACGTCCGCTCGTTCGGCGTCAGCGACGCGTTCATCGGGCTGTTGGCCGCATCGTACTCGCTGGCGCAGTTCGTCTCGGCCCCGTACCTCGGGCGGCTGTCGGACCGCTACGGCCGACGACCGGTCCTCCTCTCGTCGCTGGCGACGGCCGCCGTCGCGTGGGTCGTCTTCGGGTTCGCGAGCGAGGCCGACGCCGCCTTCGGCACCGCCGCCGCGATCGCGACGTTGTTCGCCTCGCGGGCGCTCGCGGGCGCGATGGGCGGGAACATCGCCGCGGCGCAGGCGTACGTCGCCGACATCACCCCGCCCGAACGGCGAGCGGGTGCGCTCGGGCTGATCGGGGCGTCGTTCGCGCTCGGGTTCGTGTTCGGCCCGGCGATCGGCGGGCTCCTCGCCGCCGAGCCGGTCGTCGCCCGCGCCGACGCGCTGTTCCCGGCGTTCGTCCCGGCGACGCCGTACTCGCTCCCGAGCTTCGCCGCCGCGGGGATGAGCCTGCTCGCGGTCGTCGCCGGCTTCTTCTTCCTGGAGGAGCCCCGGCGGAGCCGGCGGCCGGCCCCGCGGACGACGTTCGTCGGGACGTTTCGCGACGCGCTCGCCTCCGCGACGCTGCGTCCGTTGACGGTCGCGTATTTCGTCGTCGCGGTCGCGTTCGCCGGGGTGCAGGTGATGTTCATCCCGTACGTCGCCGACCGGTTCGGCTACGACGCGACCGCGGCCGCGTTCCTGCTGACGTACGTCGGCGTCCTCGGTGCGGTGAACCAGGGCGTCCTCGTCGGGCGGCTCTCCCGCGTCGTTCCCTCGCGGACCCTGGCGGCCGCCGGAGCGGGCGTGCTCGCATGTGCGCTCGCCGCGCTCCCGGCTACGGACCGGCTCGGAAGCGATCTCGTGATCGGCGGGCCGGCGTGGCTCTCCGGCCCGCTCGTCGCCCTGCTCGTCGTGCTCGCCGCGCTCTCGCTGGGGAACGCCCTCGTGAACGTCTCGTTGGCGACGCTCGTCTCCGCCTCGACCGACGCGGACGGACAGGGGGCCGCCTTCGGCGTGACACAGGGCGCGGCGAGCCTCGGCCGGACCGTCGGGCCGCCCCTCATGGCCGTCCTGTACACGCTCGCGTACGCGTCGCCGTTCCTCATCGGAGCCGCCCTGCTCGTCCCGATCGCGCTCGCGTTCCGCCCGCGCCGGGCGTCGTCGGAACTCGACGCCGAATGAGCCGGCGGCGCGTGGATCCGGTGACCGCACCGATCCGACGGCCCGAGCGCGACACCTTTAGGGGAGCTACCGCCGTGGAACCGACGTATGCTTCCGTTCCCCGTCCCGCCGTGGCCCGTCGTCGGGTCGGTCGCCGGCGGGGTGGGCGCGATCGGCCTCGCGTGGACGATCCGCCGCTATCGTGGCAAGCCCGGGGTCGACTGGTTCCTCGGCGTGTTCGCCGCGCAGGCGCTGTGGTGTCTCTCCTACGGGGCCGGGCTGCTCGTCACCGACCTCGCCGTCCGAACCGTCCTGGAGGCGGCGACGTGGCTCGGGATCGTCTGGACCGGCGTGTTCTTCCTCGGCTTCGCGGTCGAGTACACCGGCCGGGCGGACGTCATCCGCGGCCGCCTCTTCGCGGGCGTCGTCGCGTTCGGCCTCCTCTCGACCGCCCTGCTCGTCACGAACCCGGTCCACGGCGCGTTCTGGACCGGGCTGCGGATCGACCCCGTCTTCGGGGCCGCGACGGTCTCGTACGCCTTCGGCCCGTGGGCGTATCTCGTCGTCGCCGTCGCGAGCGTGCTCGTCGCCAGCGCGGTCTTCCTGCTCCTCGACACTCTCCTGAGCTACGGCCCCCTCTACCGGAGCGAGAGCGCGGCGGTCGCGTTGAGCTCGCTCCCGCCGGGGCTCGCGCTCGTCGCCTGGGTCCTCGAGATCGGCCCCGTGCCGCAGCTCCAGCTCGCGCCGGTCATGTTCGTCCCCCACGTCGTCCTCGACGCGTACGCCTTCGACCGCGCCGAGATGTTCGAACGCCATCCGACGACGAGCCGCGCGGCCGAACGGACCGCCATCGACGACCTCGCCGACCCCATCGTCGCGCTCTCGCCGGACCGGCGTGTGGTCCGGCTCAACCCCGCCGCGGAGGCGATGCTCGGCGTCGACGCCGCGAGCGCACGCGACCGACCGATCGACGCGTTCCTCGACGTGTCGATCGTCATCGGCGACGGCGGTGACGGTGGCGAGGCCGACGACGGCGAGACCGACGGCGGCAATGGCAACGATAGCGGCGATGGCGACGACGGCGACGACGGCGACGACGGTGACGGCGACGACCGCGACGGCGAGATCACGGTCGGCGTCGGCCCCGATCGCCGCACGTACGACGTGTCCGTCTCGCCGCTGACCGACCCGAGCGGGGGCCACGTCGGCTACACGGTCGTCTTCTCGGACGTCACGGACCGCGAGCGCCGCCGCCAGCAGCTGGAGGTGCTCAACCGGGTGTTGCGGCACAACCTCCGGAACGACGCCGGCGTCGTCCACGGCTACGGCGAGTTACTCGCCGAGCGGCTCGACGACCCGGACCTCCACCGCATGGCGGACGCGATCGAACGTCGCGCCGGCGCGCTCGCCGCGCTCGGGGAGAAGGCCGGGGTCGTCGAAACGCTGGTGTCAGACGCGGAACCGACGGTCGTCGGCGTCGTCGACGTCGCCGCCGTCGTGGACGACGTCGTCGAAGACGTCCGAGGCCGGCGGCCCGAAGCGACCGTGGTCTTCGAGTCGTCGGGCGACGAGACGAGGACCCGGCTCAGGGAGGACGCGCTCCGGGCGATCGTCGACAACACCGTCAGCAACGCCCTCGATCACCACGACGGAGACGGCGTCTAAGGCGTTGACGGCGGCCCGTGGGTCCGCGTGTCGATCCGCCACGAGACGGTTGGAGACGCCGGCGAAAGGGGCACAGATGCCGGCGAAAGGGGCACGGACGCCGGCGAAGGAGGTACTGACGCCGGCGAAGGGGACGGGGCCGCCGGCGATCGGCTCGTCCTCACGATCGAGGACGACGGGCCGGGGATCCCCGAACACGAGGTGGCGGCCGTCGAATCGGGTCGCGAGACCGCGCTCGAACACGGCTCGGGGCTCGGGCTGTGGATCGTCGAGTGGGCCGCGGCCGCGGTCGGAGCGGACGTCGACTACGCCGCCCGCGAGCCGCGGGGAACGTGCGTGACGGTTCAGCTGCCGATCGTACACGGGGAGTGAGCCGAACGACTCGCGGAAAACGGGAGCGTCGGAAGGAACCGAGAGCGTTCGGGGGAAACCGGGAGCGCTCGAAGCGCCCGAGCGTCGGTTTCAGTCGCTCTGGATTCGGGGAGCGAGCATGAACGTGACGTGACCCAGCCCCTCGCCGAAGCCGTAGTGGAGCTTGACCGGGAACTCCTCGCCGAGCTCGACGGTGACCTCGGCGTCGCTCGGGATCGCCTTGTTCATGTCCTTGAGGTAGTCGAGGCTGAACAGCGAGTCGGCGGGGCCGGGGGTGAGCGCGATGAGGTCCTCGCGGGTGAGCTTCAAATCGACGTCGTCGGTGTCGCCCTCCGCCTCGATGTAGAACGCTTCCTCGGCCTCGTCGACACGCAGACGGATGTGGTCGGAGACCATGTCCGCGGCCTTCACGCCGCGGTCGAGCTGGGCCCCTTCGACGACGATCTCGGCGGCGAGGTCGAGGTCCGGGATGTCCGGTTCCTGTCGGATCGAGTCGGGGTCGATGAGCGCGAGCGTGTACGAGAGCCCGTCGACCTCGATGTGGAGCTTGCGGGTCTCCTCGTCGAGCTCGAGGTGGACCAGGTCGTCGGCGTTGGCCATCCCGGCGATGTCCTCGAGGCGCGCGAGGTTGACGCCGATGACGCCCCCGTCGGCCTCGTAGGACTCGAAGGCGGCGGCCTCGAGCGTGAGGTCGACCATCCCGACGTTGGCGGGATCGACGGCCCGGATCGAGAGCTCCTCCTCGTTGAGGCGGATCTTACACTCGTCGACCAGCACGCTCACCGAGTCGAGCGCGTCCTGCAGCGTCGACGCGCCCACGATGGCCTTGAACATATACGTCGGGCTAGGGCGGTATCCCCTAAAAAGGCACCCGATCGCTACGCGTGTTCGCGCGCGCGATGTCGGGGAGTCGTCGCCCGGCCTACACGAGCGGCTCGACGAGATCGCGGCCCTCGGCCAGCAGGGCCGTGACGCGCTCGTCGGCGTCGGCCTCCGCGTACACCCGGAGCTTGGGCTCGGTGCCGGAGGGACGGACGAGCAGCCAGGAGCCGTTCTCCAAGAGGAGCTTGAAGCCGTCGAGGGTGACGACCTTCGCGACCGTGTGACCGCAGACGGCGTCGGGGATGTGGTCCTCCAGGTCGTCGAGCACGCCCTGCTTGCGGTGGTCGGGGCAGTCGATCGACACCTTCCCCGCCGCGATCGCGCCGTGCTCGTCGATGAGGCGGTCGACCCGCGCGTCGAACGGCTCGTCGGCGGCGGCCGCCGCCGCCAACAGCGCCATCAACACGCCGTCCTTCTCGCGGACGTGACCGCGGACGGAGAACCCGCCCGACTCCTCGCCGCCGAACAGCGCGTCGTGCTCCTTCATCGCCTCGGCGACCCACTTGAACCCGACCGGCGTCTCGAACGCCTCCTGCCCGTGCGCCTCCGCGATGCGGTCGACGAGGAACGTCGTCGAGACGGTCCGAACCGCCGGCCCGGCGTCCGTCTCCAGCAGGCGGTCGTAGCAGGCCGCATAAAAGAGGTTGGCGTCGAGTACCCCCCGTTCCGGCGTGCAGACCGCGATCCGGTCGGCGTCGCCGTCGTTGGCGATCCCCAAGTCGGCGTCGCCGTCGGTGACGGCCGCGGCGAGCTCGTCGAGGTGCTCCGCGTTCGGCTCCGGCGGCTTCCCGCCGAACGTGGGGTCGCGGTCACAGCGCAGCCGACGGACCTCCGCGCCCGCCGCCTCCAGCAGGGCGTCGGTGACCCCGCGGCCGCACCCGTGCATCGCGTCGTACGCGACCGTGAGCCCGTCGAGATCGGCCCCGACGAGCTCGTGAGCCGCCTCCGCGTGCGGCGTCACGAAGTCGTGCCGACGGACCTCGCCGTGTTCCGCCTCGGGGAGGAGGTCCGGCTCCGCGAGTCGGGCGACGACGTCCTCGGTCACGTCGGGGAGGGCGGGGGCCCCGTCGCTCGGGATGAACTTCACGCCGTTGTACTCCGGCGGGTTGTGCGAGGCGGTCACCATGCACGCGCCCGCCAACCCGTTGTCGACGATGGCGTACGCGACGAGCGGGGTGGGGACGTCGCGCTCGGGCAGGAGCACGTCGAAGCCGTTACCCGAGAGCACGTCGGCGAGGCTCTCCGCGAAGCCCTCGGACGTCTCGCGGGCGTCGTACCCGACCGCGACGGGCTCATCGTGGCCGGCGGCCCGGAGGTGGTCGGCGACCGCCTGGCCGACGATCCGGACGCGGTCGTCGGTGAACGTGTCGAGCGTCGCCCGCCAGCCGTCCGTGCCGAAGGAGATCTGGTCCATGCGGGACGTGTCGAGGTCCGGGACCATAATGGGCGGTGTCCTCGCCGGCGCCCGTGACGCACACGGGCTCGTGGGGTCGCCGTCGGGGACCACGAAGCCGCCGAGGGACACCCCGGGAACCTCCGAAGACCCCCGCCTGATCCCCGATGAGGCACGTCCCGCCGGAACACGTCGTGTTTTTGCTCGCGGCGGCCCGAGCCGGTGTATGACCCGTATCGTCGCGATCTCCGGCAGCCGCCGGAACGGAAGCACGACGAAGACTGCCCTCCGCGCCGCGCTCGCCGCCGCCGCCGAGGCCGGCGCGGAGACGGAACTGATCGACCTCGGCGCGGTCGATCTCCCGCTGTATCACCCCGACGAGGACGTCCAGGGCGACAGCGAGCGACTGACCCGGACCGTCCGCGAGGCCGACGGCGTGATCGCCGGCTCGCCCGTCTACCGCGGCTCCTACTCCTCGACGTTCAAGAACTTCCACGACTTCTGCGGCTCCGACGAGTACGAATACACCGCGGTGGGGCTCCTGACGACGGCCGGCGGCGGCTCCTACGGCGGCACCCTCGAACACCTCCGGTCGACGTTCCGAAACGTTCACGCGTGGGTCGTCCCCCACGAGGTCGGGATCCGGGGGGCTTCGGCCGCCTTCGATGACGACGGGCGGTTCCACGACGACGATCTCCGCCGGCGGACGGAGCGGCTCGGCCGCGTCGTCGTCGAGCACGCCGAGCGCCTGCGCGGATGAGTAGCCGCCGGACCGCGGCACCGTCGGGACCGACCCGTCGCGGGGACGAGTCCCGATGAACCCCCTCGTTCCGATCGGCCGGGAGGCGCGGGCGCTATGGGCCGACGGGAAGGGCCGATCCCTCGTCGTCATCGCCGGCGTGTGGGGCCTGCTCTTGGGGACGCGGATGATCTACCCGGTCCTGCTGCCGTACTTCCGCGCGGAGTACGGCCTCAGCCTCGCCGTCGCCGGGGTGTTGGTGACGGTCCTGTGGCTCGGGTCCGCCGTCGGACAGCTCCCGGGCGGGATCCTGGCGGACCGCTACAGCGAACGCTCGGTGATGACGATCGGGACGGTCGTCGTCGCGGGGGGCGTGCTGGCGGTCGTGCTCGCGCCGACGGCGGTGGCGTTGTTCGCCGCGACCGCCCTCGTCGGGTTAGGGCAGTCGCTGTACCCGATCGCCCGGATCACGGTCCTCACCGACATGTATCCCGACCGGGTGGGCAGCGCGCTCGGCGTGACGATGGCGACGGGCGACCTCGGACAGACCGTGCTCCCGCCGATCGCGGGCGCGGTCGCCGTGGCGGCCGCGTGGCAGGCGGGGCTCGGGTTCATGGTCCCGTTGCTCGCCGTCGCGGCGGTCGCGCTCTGGGTCGTGCTCCCCGAACCGAACGGCTCGGGGACCGGGATGGAGGAGCTCTCGATGGACGTCGCCCGGGACCTCCTCGTCGAGCTCCGCGCGACGAACATGGCCTTCTTCGCGTTCATCCTCTTCCTCTACATCTTCATTTGGCAGGCGTTCACGGGGTTCTTCCCGACGTACCTGGTCGAGGAGAAGGGGCTCGCGTCGTCGACGGCCGCGCTGCTTTTCAGCCTCTTTTTCGCCGTCGGCGTCGTCGTCAAGCCGACCGCCGGCGCGGCGTACGACCGGATCGGCGCGCGCGCCTCCCTCGTGGGGGTGCTGTCGGGACCGTTGGTCGGGCTCGTCCTGCTCCCGTTCGTCAACGGTCTGCCGGCGCTCGTCGTGGTGACCGCCCTCGTGAGCACGATGCTCGGGTCCGGCGCTATCACCCAGTCGTTCCTCTCGGAGGCGTTCTCCGACGATCTCCGCGGGACCGGGTTGGGCGTGGTCCGCACCGCGGTGGCGACGCTGGGCGCGTCCGGACCCGTGCTGTTCGGGCTGGTCGCGGACCGCGGGTACTTCGACGAGGGTTATTTCGTGTTGGCGGGGATCATGCTCGTCGTCATCCTCCTCACGCTCCGGCTCCCCGAACCGGAAGCGTGAGACGGGGCGAGGGCCTCGTTGAAAGCCACACCTTCAGACGCAACAGAGTGTGAAACGGACGGTCGCTGAAGGGTGCAGATCGACAGGCGGAGCGTTCGCTCGTGAGCAGAGACGTTGGCACGAGCGTACAGAATGCGCCGCGCGTATCTCGTGTTGGCGTGTCTCGCCTCCAGTTTCCCAAGGGTCGGTAGACGCCGAGATCAGCGCTAGCCACCGGTTTTTCGCCGCTGGTGGGGGCGTATTACAAGCTTCGAGGGGAATGCCCGACATCAAGCGGCGGAAAATCTATTGCCGTAGCTGCTCATAATTGATGTATGCCCGTTGGATCGCGCCTCTCCGTACGTCTCGCTGATTTCGGTTCACGCTCGCTCGTCACACATGCTCTCATGGGAATCGGCTTCGTCGGGGCAGTCGTCTCTGGACTGTTCGTCGAGGGAGACATCGGAGTCATCTCTATGGTCGCATTCATAAATTTCACGGCAGGGTTGTGGATCAGTCAGTCGATCCATTCGCTCGGTAACGCTGCGACCGACGACGAATATAACGGCGTGTTAATGGAGGTTCTCAACCGTGTCAGCTGAACCGGGTATCGACTTCTTCCGGTTCGGTCGCACGTTAGTGCTTATCAGCGTCGTAACTTCAGTTTTTCTGATACTCACCGCCGACCGGCTTGGAGGTGAACTCTTCCGAGTCGGTATGTTTGCGATCGGCACGGTCGCCGTCGTTACTGCGATCACTGGGTTTTTCATTGCCGTTGGAAGTGCCGTCGATGGTTGATTTCTCCGCGGGATCTCGCACGTCGTTCTTGACGAGAATCGAACGGAGCCGAAGCGAGTCGAACGGAGCCGGAACGAGTCGAACGGAGCCGGAACGAGTCGAACGGAGCCGGCACCGCCGACTACGCGCCGTCCAGCAGCTCGACGAGCAGCGCGTTCTGTGCGTGCATCCGGTTCTCCGCCTGCTCCCAGACGAGCGCGCGGTCCGACTCCATCACGCCGTCCGTGATCTCCTCGTTCCGGTGAGCCGGCAGGCAGTGCATCACGTCGGCGTCGGTGTCGGCGAGCAGCGACTCGTTCACCTGGAACCCGTCGAAGGCGGCCAGCTTCTCCTCGCGGAGGTCCTCCTGGCCCATCGAGATCCAGACGTCGGTGTAGACGACGTCGACGTCGCCGATGACCGCCTTCGGATCCGTCGTCGGCTCGACGTCCGCGCCGAAGGCGGCCGCGCGCTCGAACACCGCCGGGTCCATCCCGTAGTCGGCGGGCGTCGCGACCGAGACGTCGATCCCAGCCATCGCGGCCCCGACGACGAACGACTGGCCGACGTTGTTGCCGTCACCGACCCACGCGACGTGGGCGTCCTCGCCGACCGCCTCGCGGATCGTGAGGAGGTCCGCGAGGGTCTGACACGGGTGCGCCTCGTCGGTGAGCCCGTTGATCACGGGGCAGTCGGCGTACTCGGCGAGGGTCTCGACGTCCGCGTGGTCGAACAGCCGCGCCATCACGACGTCGACGTAGCGGCCGAGCACGCGGGCGGTGTCCTTCAGCGGCTCGCCGTGGCCGAGCTGGATGTCGTCGGGGCCGAGGAACATCGCGTGGCCGCCGAAGCGGGTCATCCCCGTCTCGAAGGAGACGCGCGTCCGCGTCGAGGGTTTCTCGAAGATCATGCCGAGCGTGGCGTCGTCGAGCCGTGACTCGTCCGTACCGGCCTTTATCGCGGCGGCGCGGTCGAGCAGCTGATCGAGCTCTGCGGGCGTCACGTCGTCGATGTCGAGGAAGTCGTCGGTGTCGAGGGTCATGTGGTGTCGGGTGTGTGGGTCGTGTGTCCGCCGTCAGTCGGTTGGTCGATCGGTCATCCGATCGCGAGTCGATCGGTCGTCAGTGGGATCGTGAGTCGTTTGTCAGGTTCGAGGCCGGTCAAAAGGGGGCGAGGGCGTCACGACGCGCGCCGTGACGCCTACCGTCGGTCCCGACAGACGTCGCTCAACACCGCCGTCGCGCGGTCGAGGTCCGACAGCGCGAGCCGCTCGTCGGGCGCGTGGTCCAGGTCGGAGTCGCCGGGGCCGTACGTGACCATCGGGCAGTCCCACTCGGCCGCAAAGAGGTTCATGTCGCTCGTGCCGGTCTTCCGGATGAGCCGAACGTCGCCGCCCGCGCCGCGGATCGCGACGCGGAACGCGCGTGCGAGGTCGGTCCGGGAGCTCTCCATCACGGGCGGGATCGGCTCCTTCCAGTGGACCGACCCCGTGGTCAGCTCGGCCTCAGCCAGCTCGTGGACCTCGTCGATCGTCCGCGACGGCGGCACCCGGAGCTGGACGTCCATCGTCGCCTCGACGGCGAGCCCGTCGTCGGTGAGCCCGCCGTCCATCGAGACCGGCTTGGTCGTCACCTGCTCGAAGACGGCCGTCTCGGGGTCAGCCGGCGTGAACGCCTCCTCGACGCCGTGCCACCAGCCGATCGCGTGTTGGATCGCGTTGGGCTCGGGGCGGGAGGAGTGGCCGGACTCGCTGGTGTTCACGTACGTCCCCGCGAGAAACCCGCGGTAACCGAGCGTGACGCCGTCCCAGCCGGACGGTTCGCCGTTGACGATCGCGTCGGGCGCGTCGCGTTCGGCGACGAGGTGACGTGCCCCGGCGGAGTCCGTCTCCTCGCGGACGACGCCCGCGAAGGAGACGCCGGTCGCGACGGCCGCGACCGCCATCGCGACCAACGGGCCGGTGGCGTCGACGACGCCGCGTCCCCACAGCACGGGCTCGCCGGGCTCCGCCACGGGGTCGTCGGCGGCTGCCGGCGTCACCTCGACCGGGATGTCCCCCGGGACCGTGTCGATGTGTGAGGTGAGCAGGACCGCGTCGTCGGCCGGCGCGCGGACGTTGCCGACCTCGTCGATCCACGCCTCGCGACCGTTCGCCTCGAAGAAGTCGAGGAGGCGCTCCGCGGCCGCCGCCTCCTCGCCGGAGGGCGACGGGATGGAGACGAGATCGTACAGCAGCTTGCGGCCCGGCGTGTCGCAGGCGTCGGGGTAGCCGCCGCCCGCGACGACGCCGGAGCCGGCCGCCGTCCCGTCCGTCTCGCTCCCCCCGTCGCCGTCCGCCATCAGCCGAGCACCTCGACGAACGCGTCGACGAACGCGTCGGCGTGCGACTCGTCGATCGTCAGCGGCGGCAACAGCCGGACGACCGTACGGCCGGCCGGCAGCGCCAACACGTCCTCCTGGATCGCGAGGTCGCGCAGCACGCGGTTCGCGCCGCGTTTGACCTCGATGCCGATCATCAATCCCTCGCCGCGCACCTCGCGGACGGGGAGGTCGTGCTCGTCGGCCGCGTCCGAAAGCGCGGCGACGAGCGAGTCGCCGACCGCGCGGGCGTGTGCCGGGACGTCCTCGTCGACCAACGTGTCGAGCGTGGCGTTCGCGGCCGCACAGACGACGGGGCCGCCGGAGAACGTCGACCCGTGGTTTCCGGGATCGTCCGCGATCCAGTCCGCACACAGGGTCGCACCCATCGGCAGCCCGTTGGCGATCCCCTTCGCCGTCGTGAGGACGTCGGGGACGACGCCCGCGCGCTCGCAGGCCCACAGCGTCCCCGTCCGGCCCATTCCGGTCTGGATCTCGTCGAAGACGAGCGCCGCGCCGGCCTCCGCGGTGACCTCGCGGGCCGCTTCCAGGTAGTCGACCGTCGCGGGGTGGATCCCGCCCTCGCCCTGGACGGGTTCGAGGAAGACGGCCGCGGTGTCCTCGTCGACCGCCTCGTCGAGCGCCGCGACGTCGCCGTAGTCGACGAACTCGACGCCGCCGGCGAGCGGCTCGAACGGGGCCTTGTACTGCTTCTTCCACGTCATCGCGAGCGCGCCCATCGTCCGACCGTGGAAGGCGCGTTTGGTGGCGACGATCTTCTCGGAGCCCGTCGCCGAGCGCGCGAACTTCATCGCGGCCTCGTTGGCCTCCGTTCCGGAGTTACAGAGCCAGACGTTGTCGAGCCCCTCGGGCGCGACCGTTGCCAGCTTCTCGTACGTCTCCGTCCGGACGTCGACCGGGTACGACGCCTGCACGTACGTCAGCTCTGCCGCCTGCGCCCGGACCGCCTCGGTGACGGCCGGGTGCGAGTGGCCGAGCGGGGTGCAGGCGTAGCTCGCGCCGAAGTCGAGGTATTCGGTGCCGTCCGCGCCGTAGAGGTACGGGCCCTCGCCCGACTCGATCGTGATCGGCTTCTCCGAGAAGACGAAGCCGCTCATGTGTCACCTCCCGCCGCGCCGACAGCGTCGTCGGTTCCGGCGTTGTCGGTGTCGTCGGTTCCGGCGTCGTCGGTGTCGTCAGCGTCGGTTCCGGCGTCGTCGGTGTCGGTGTCGTCGGTCCCCTCATCGCCGTCGCCGTCCGCGAGCGCCGACGCCGTGATCGTCGTTCCCGACCCGCCGAGCGCCGCGACGATCGGGTCGCGGACGTTGGCGTCGGCGATCACGACGCGCGCGGAGCCGCCGGAGAGCGCCTCCCGCGCCGCCATCACCTTCTTGCCCATGAAGCCCTCGGCGGCGTCCTCGACCGCCTGGAGCTCCGCGGGGGTCGACGCCGACTCGATCAGCGTCCCCGAGTCCTCGGGGTCCGCGTACACGCCGGCGACGTCCGTCAGCAGGACGAGGTCGGCGTCGAGCGCGCCCGCGACCGCCGCGGCCGCACGGTCGGCGTCCGTGTTGACCGGGGTCACCTCGCCGTCCGACTCTATCCCCGCCATCGGCGGGGAGGCGACGGGCGTGTAGCCGTCCGCGAGCAGCGAGTCGAGCAGGTCGGCGTTGACCGACTCGATCCGCCCGGAGTGCTCGCCGCGTTTGATCTTCTTCTTGCCGCCCTCGATCACGCGGACCGCCGACTTGCGGGGCCCCGAGAGGAGCCCGCCGTCGACGCCGCTGAGCCCGACGGCGTCGACGCCGTTCGATCGGAACAGCGCCGTCAGCTCCGTGTTGAGCGTTCCGGCCATCGCCATCGTGAACGCCTCCATCGCGTCGGCGTCGGTGAACCGACCGGTGACGCCCGACGCGCTCTCGACGTACGTCGGCTCCATGCCGAGCCGCTCGATCGTCTCGTCGACGACCGTCGAGCCGCCGTGGACGACGACGACCGCGCGCCCGTTGGCGACGAGGTGTGCCACGTCGCCGACCGCGCCGGCCGGGTCGACCGCCTTCGCGCCGCCGATCTTCACGACGACCGGCGGCTCGTCACCGCCGTCGGCAACGGCGACGGAACCGTCTCCGGCCGCCTCGGATCCGTCCGTCATGGCGACCCCACGGGGTGGAGCCCATCGAACCCGAGCCCGGCGGTCTCGGGCAGCCCGAGCGCGACGTTCGTCGCGTGGACCGCCTGCCCGGCCGAGCCCTTCATCATGTTGTCGATCGCCGAGAAGACGACGACCCGCTTGTTTCCGGGGTCGAGCTCGAAGCCGACCTCGCCGTGGTTGGTGCCGGCGACCGCCTTCGGCTCGGGGTAGCGGTAGACGCCGCCACCGCCGGAGACGAGCCGCATGAACGGTTCGTCCTCGTACGCGCCGCGGTACGCGCCCCAGAGGTCGCCCTTCGAGACGGGGCCGTCCGGGAACACGTGACAGGTCGCGGACGCGCCGCGGACCATGTCGACCGCGTGAACGGTGAAGGAGACGGAGAGCCCGAGGTACGCCTCGATCTCCGCCTCGTGGCGGTGGCCCGTCGGCGCGTACGGGCGGACGACGCCCGACCGCTCCGGGTGCGAGGAGGCCGCGCCGCCGCCCGCGCCGCCCTCCGAGGAGCCGACCTTCACGTCGACGACGACCTCGCCCGTCTCTGGCCCGAGGATCCCCTCGTCGACGAGCGGCTTCAGGCCGAGGATCGTCGCGGTGGCGTTACAGCCGCCGCCGGCGATCAGCTCCGCCCCCGGCAGGTTCTCGCGGTTGAGTTCGGGGAGCGCGTACTCCGCCGTTTCGAGGTACTCCGGGGAGACGTGCCCGTCGTACCACTCGTCGTAGGCGGCCGCCTCCGGCAGCCGGAAGTCGGCCGAGAGGTCGACGACCGTGTCGGCGACCTCGAAGTAGTCGTCTATCTGCCCCATCGAGACGCCGTGGGGCGTCGCCGAGAAGAGCACGTCGACGGACTCGAGGTCGTCGGGGTCCGAGAAGCGCAGGTCGAGCCCGCGCAGGTTCGGGTGCGCGTGCCCCACCGTCTTGTTCGTCGCCGAGCGCGAGGTCGCCTGTGCGACCTCGACGTTCGGGTGGCCCGCGAGCAGACGGAGCAGCTCCCCGCCCGTGAAGCCGGTGCCGCCGACGACGCTGGCCGTGTACGTCTCGCCGCCGCTCGCGTCGGGCGTGTCCGCGTTCGTGCCCACGCTCATACGAGCAGCTCCTCCCCGTCAGTCGCCGCCGAGTCTCCGTTTCCCGACCCGGCCTCCGCCGTCGCCTCCAGCCAGTCGACGACCGCGGCGGGGACGTCGACGTCGCTCGCCTCGTTCAGCGCCTTGAACTCGACGGTGTGGTTCACCTCGTGGACCGTGTAGTTCGGCCCGTCGCCGCCGACCTCCATCAGGTCGATGCCGAGCAGGCCGCCGCCGACCGCCGCCGACGCCCGCTCGACGAGGTCCAGCGCCTCGTCGTCGAGGTCGAAGCTCGCCGTCTCGCCGCCCTTCGCGGCGTTCGTGAGCCAGTGATCCGACGTGCGCGTCATCGCGGCGACGGGCTCGCCGTCGACGGCGACGACGCGGATGTCGCGGCCCGGCTTCTCGACGAACTCCTGGACGTAGAACACCTTGTGCTCGTAGTGGCCCAGGGTCGCTTTGTGCTCCAGGATCGCCTCGGCGGCGTTCCGGGAGTCGATCTTCGCCATCAGGCGCCCCCACGAGCCGACGACCGGCTTGAGCACGCACGGGTAGCCGAACTCCTCGATGATCTCCATCGCGGTCTCGGTCGTGAACGCGACCTTCGTGTTCGGCGTCGGGACGCCCGCCTCCGCGAGCGCGAGGGAGTTCTTCGCCTTGTCCGCACAGACGTCCGCGGTCTCCGGCGAGTTGACCACTGGGACGCCGTAGCTGTCGAGGAACTCGGTCGCGTACAGCGACCGGCTCGTCGCGAGACAGCGGTCGACGACGACGTCGAGGTCCTCGACGTTCGCGGTGGTCGAATCGAGCCCGAACTGCACCTTCCGGACGTCGATCTTCTCGACCTCGTGGCCGCGATCGCGAAGCTCCGAGAGGAGGAGCTTCTCGTCCTTGCGGATCCGGGAGTAGAGGATGCCGACCTTCATCTCACTCCCCCCAGTCCTCTTCGAGCTCCGGGGCTCGATCGAGGACCGGCGGGGAGACGTCGATGACCTCAAGCTCCGCACCACAGGTCGCACAGTCGATGATCTCTCCGGCCTCTAAGTCGTCGTGGAGGGAGACGTCGGCCCCACACTCCACGCATTCGGCTTGGCTCATTGTCGTATCTCCGGATACGACGTTATCCCGTATAAACCTACCGGACTTATCTGTTAAAATATACGTTCGGAGAGCAAGCTAACGGCACCAATAGTGGATTTCTACGCCGCTTCGTGTTTTTAATGAAACTGTTCAGACATATTCGGTAGCCACCGAAGGCCGCGGCGACGGGCGGAGGTCACACATAGCTGGCCACCTCCGCCTCGAGCGACTCCGCGGCCGCCGCGAGCGACGACCGGCGCGCGTCGCGCGTCGCCGAGTCCTCTTCGAGGGCGTCCGCGGCCGCCGCGAGCGCGTCGCGAACCGCGTCGGGGGCGGGACCGCCGGCCGAGTCGCGACTCGCGACGCTCTCGGCCGGGTCGAGCGCACGCTCGACCTCGTCGCGGCCCACGTACGCGAACAGGGACTCGCCCAACACGCTCCGTGCCGCCTCGTCGACGGTCTCGGCGGCCGTCGCCGGCGAGTCGCTGTCGTCGATCGCGGGAGCCGCCTCCGCGACGACCTCGTGGGCCGTCCGGAACGGGAGCCCCGCGGCCGCGAGCAGGTCGGCGACGCCCGTCGCCGTCGAGAACCCCTCGCCCGCGGCGTCCGCGAGCGCCCCCTCGTTCCAATCGGCGGTCGCGACGGCGCCCGCGGCGACCCGCGTCGCCTCGGCCACGTCGCCCGCGACCTCGAACACGCCCGCGTGAGCGCGCTGGAGGTCGCGGTTGTACGCCCGCGGCAATCCCTTTAAAAGACTCAGCGTTCCCGTCGCTTCACCGATCGCGTCGCCGGCGACGCCGCGGGTCAGCTCCAGCGTGTCGGGGTTCTTTTTCTGGGGCATGATCGACGAGGTGGACGAGTAGTCGTCCGACAGGTCGATAAAGCCCTTATTGGAGAACAGGATCAGGTCCTCCGCGAGCCCCGACAGCGTCGTCGACAGCGTCGCGAGCGCGGTCGCGACCTCCGCGAGGAAGTCGCGCGACGAGGAGGCGTCCATCGAGTTGCGGACCGTCCCGTCGAAGCCAAGCAGCTCCGCGGTCCGGTCGCGGTCCACGTCGAACGGCGTCCCCGCGAACGCGGCCGCGCCGAGCGGCGAGCGGTTGACCCGCCCGTAGGCGTCGAGCAGCCGCGCCGTGTCGCGGGCGACGGTCCCCTCGTACGACAGCAGGTAGTGCGCGACCGTCGTCGGCTGAGCCGGCTGGAGGTGGGTGTACCCCGGCATGGTCGTCTCGACGTGTTCGCCCGCCACCTCGAGCAGCGCCTCGCGCAGCGTGAGCGTGGCCGCGATCGCTTCCAGCACGTCCTCGCGCAGCCGATAGCGGATGCAGGTCGCCACCTCGTCGTTCCGCGAGCGGGCGGTGTGCATGCGCCCGCCGTCCGGACCGACGCGCTCGATGACGGCCGTCTCGATCGCCTCGTGGACGTCCTCACCGCCCGAGAGCGCGCCGTGGCCGGCGGCCGCCACGTCGTCGAGCGCGGCGAGGATCTCCCCCGCCGTCGCGTCGTCGACGATCCCCTGCTCGGCGAGCATCACCACGTGTGCGCGGTCGACCGCGAGGTCGGCCTCGAAGATCGCCGCGTCGGCATCGAGGCTCGACAGGAACTCGCGGGCGGGGCCGCCGCTGAAGCGGCCGCGACGGACCGCCGTGCCCGCCTCCGCGGAGCTTCCCGGATCCGCGGAGCCCTCCGCGTCCGGAGAGTCCTCCGCGTCCGCAGAGCCATCCGCGTCCGCGCCGGTCGCGTGGGTCGCGTCGTCGGTCGCCGTGCTGGGGTCGTCGGTCATGGCGTCAGTTCTCGTCGACGTCGCCGCTGCCGTCCGTGGCGAGCTCGGGCTTGGAGACGCCTTTTTTCACGTTGTTGGCGAGACGCTCCTGGAGGCCGTGGTACTTCGCGACGCCCGTGGCGTCCTCCTGGGCGATGCCGGCGACGTCCTCGGTGTTGAACGACGCCATCTCCTCGGAGTACACCGCGTACTCGGAGTCACGGGCGACGACGCGGCAGTTGCCGCCGGACACCTTCACCGTCGCGGTGCCGGTGACGACGTCCTGCGTCTCGTCGACGAACGCGTTCAGCGCGTCGACGACGGGTGCGAACGTGAGCCCCTGGTACGCCTTCTCGGACCACTCCTGTTCGATCCCCTTCTTGAACGAGCGCTCGTTCTTCGTGAGCACGAGGTCCTCCAGCGCGCCGTGAGCGGTGAGCAGCACCGTCGCGGCCGGGTGCTCGTAGTTCTCGCGAACCTTCAGCCCGAGCATGCGGTCCTCCATCACGTCGGTGCGGCCGACGCCGAACTTCCCGGCGTACTCGTTGAGGTGCTGGATGAGCGGGACGGGGTCCATCTCCTCGCCGTCGACGGCGACGGGGACGCCGCCCTCGAAGGCGACCTCGATCGTCGTCTCGCCCTCGGGGTGGGCGGTCCACTCGTAGATGTCCTCCGGCGGCTCGTAGTCGGGGTTCTCGAGCTTGCCGCCCTCGACCGCGCGCGACCAGATGTTCGTGTCGATCGACCAGACGCCGGAGTTGCCCGCCTCGACCGGGAGCTCCTTTTCGGCCGCGTACTCGATCTCCCACTCGCGGGTGAGCCCGAGCTCGCGGACGGGCGCGATCACTTCGAGGTCCGAGCCGCGCCAGACCGCCTCGAACCGGAGCTGGTCGTTCCCCTTGCCCGTACAGCCGTGGGCGATCGCCTCACAGCCCTGCTCCTCGGCGACGCCGAGGATCGCCTCGGCGATGACCGGGCGCGCGAGCGCGGTGCCGAGCGGGTAGCCCTGATACGTCGCGTTCGCCTTCACCGCGTCGAAACAGAGGTCCGCGAACTCCTCTTTCGCGTCGACGACGTAGTGTTCCAAGCCGAGCGCCTCGGCCGTCTCGTACGCCTCGTCGAACTCCTCGCCGGGCTGGCCGACGTCGACGGTGACGCCGATGACCTCGTCGTAGCCGTACTCCTCCTTCAGGAGTGGTACACAGACCGTGGTGTCGAGTCCGCCACTGAACGCGAGTGCTGCCTTTGCCATTACTGGAGTACACTGGGGTAACACCCTTAAATTCAACGGTTTAGGTTTCGTAAGAAATTGAGGGAGCGGACGCTGACGGACGACGGAGTCGTGACTCTACGGGGCGAAGCGGCGCGAACGCGACGAGTGAAGTGGTGTTAGTGGCCTCGGGGGGCCGGTCGTCGCGCCGCGCCGGAAACCGGTCGCGGTCGGACGACTCGTCGCGGTCGCGGGACTCGTCGCTCTCGGAAAAGGGCGGACGGGCGACGAGTTCCCGCGGTCATTAGGGGAACGTAGTCAAGCCGTGGTACAAAAGGCTTGCGTGATGGCTGTCGACGGGCCGGCGGCCGGACAGTGTCACCGGCCCACGCGGCCCAGCTAACTGACCCACGCGGACCGATCAACCCACGCCACCCAACCAACTCACGCGGACCGACCAGTTCACGCGGACCGATCAGTTCACACCGACCGACCTACAACCAGAGCAGCTGTGCGTGGCGCGTCCCGTCGAACTCGAGCACCGTCTCCTCGTCGACGAGCCCGGCGTCGACGGCGACGCCGACCGCCTCCGTGCCGACGATGTTGGCGACCTGCGCCCGCTGGAGGCCGTCGACGACCTCCTCGGGCGTCGCCTCGACGGCGTCGTCGCCCCCGTAAAAGGACTCGGAGACGGTGATCGTCGCCGTGCCGTTCCCGTACGTCTCGCCCAGACAGTCCGCGTCACAGACGGAGACGAGCAGCCCCTCCTTCGTCTCGCGCTCGCGGAGCAGCATTTAAAACCCCTCTGGGCCCTCTCCCTGCAGTTCGCGCCCGGACTTCCGATCGGTACGGCCGCCGCCCACGCCGCCAGCACCGCCCCCGCCGCCAGCGCCACCCGCACCGCCAGCGCCACCCGCACCGCCCGCGTGCTCCTCGACCATCCGGCCCTCGGCCTCCCGGCGGATCTCCTCGGCTTTCTCGGCGACCGCCTCGGCCTGGTCGTGCTCGCCGGCCTCCTCCAGCGCGCGCGCCTTCTCCTCTAACACCTCCGCGTTCCGGAAGCCAAGCCGGATCGCGTTGTCGAAGCAGTTGACGGCGTCCTCGGCGAGCCCGCGCTCGACGAGGAAGAAGCCGCGGTTGTACCACGCCTGCGCGAACCGCGGGTCGATCTCGACGGCTCGTTCGGCGTGTTCGAGCGCCTGCTCGTGGCTGCCGAACTCCCAGAGCGCGTACGCGAGGTTGGTCTCGGCGGTCGCGGCGTGTTCGGAGTCGTCGTCGATCCGGAGCGCCTCCTCGTACGCGCCGATGGCCTGGTCGTACTCCTCCAGTTCCGCGTGGGCGACCCCCTTGTTCACCCACGCCTCCTGCTGGTCGAGCGTGTCGTCCTCGGCGAACATCGCGGCGCGCTCGAACGTCTCGGTCGCCTCCTCGAACCGGTTGATCGACATGTACGAGAGCCCGACGTCGAGCAGCTGGTCGACGTCGACCTCGTCGCTGGCGACGTTGCGCCGGTCCAGCTCGTCGGTGAGGACCCGCGAGTCGACGGGGTCGACCTTCGTCGGGTCGACGTTCAGCTCCGGCGGGTCCAGGGTGAACTCCTCGTAGTCGGCGTCGACGCCCTGGCCCGCGGAGAACTCGTGACGGTCGGCGTCCCGCTCGTCGGTCATATGGGCGGAGTTGGCGGTCACGATGGGTAAGGGTTACGTCGGCAGGCCGTGCGGCGACCCTCCCAGTCGTCGAGCGGCCACCCCGGACGACTTATCACCCGGTCGGGCGCTACCGTCCCCATGGAGACGATACTGTTCGGGTTCCTCTTCGCGGGGCTCGTCGCCTACGGCGTCGTCTGTCTCTCCGCGCCGGTCCTCTCGTTACACCTCGACGGGACGGCGAAGCGACAGGACGGTAACGTCGGGCCGACCGCCGTCCGCAACCGCCGATACGCCGGCGGCGTCGTCGTGATCGTCGGCATGCTCGGTGCCTCCTTCCTCGTCGGGCTCGGCGGCGTCGCCCTCTGTGTCCTCGTCGCCACCCTCGCGCGGTTCTGGGTCGAGACCCAGGAGGAGCCGACCGCGGCGTGACCGGGGCGGTCACGCCGTGGCCCGTGCCGCGCCGATCCGGGGACAGCTTTTCGGCGACACGCGACCGAACGATGACCATGCGCGCGTTCTTCTCGGTCGACCTCCCCGACGGGCTCGCGGGCGCGGTCGCCGACGCGGCCGAGCCGTTCGCTGACGACGTCGCGGGCTTTCGTCCCGTCGACCCCCGGAGCGCCCACCTCACTCTGAAGTTCCTCGGGGACGTCGACGACGACGCGATCGACGACGTCCGCGCGGCCGGCGAGCGCGCGGTCGAGCGCGCCGACGTGCGGTCGTTCATCTGTTCGGTCGCCGGGTTCGGGGTCTTCCCGTCGATCGAGCACGTCCGCGTGATCTGGGCCGGGGTCGACGCCGGCACGTCGGAGCTGACCCGGCTTCACGAGGCGCTGGAGGCGGAGACGACCGCGATCGGGATGGATCCCGAGAACCACGCGTTCACCCCCCACGTCACGCTCGGGCGGATGACCGACGCGCGCGGGAAGCGGCGGGTCCAGGACCTCGTTCGCAAGCGACACCCGGAGATCGGACGGTTCGAGGTCGACGAGGTCCGACTGACGGAGTCGGCGCGGACCCACGAGGGGCCGACGTACCGGACCGTCGAGCGGTTCCCGCTCCCGAAGCCGGGCGGTTGAGGGCCGTCAGCGCTCCGCGTCCGTGTCGTCCAGCGGGTCCGTGTCGTCCGACCGATCCGTGTCGTCCGACCGATCCGTGTCGTCCGACCGATCCGTGTCGTCCGACCGATCCGTGTCGTCCGACCGATACTCA
>LFFM01000920.1_pt1 | contig 20900 bp, 19 predicted proteins | sample 643131 | NCBI WGS metagenome assembly LFFM01 (sample SAMN03777445, study PRJNA286221) | soda lake metagenome | biome: soda lake; feature: Kulunda steppe; material: water; isolation source: sample Tc-Br brine of Tanatar trona crystallizer | place: Russia: Kulunda steppe | collected 2011-07
AGGTCGGCGACGACACCGAGGCCGTCGAGGGCGCGCTGGTCGACATCCAGAGCGGGAGCGGCCTGATCAAGCGCTGTCCCGAGGAGGATTGCACTCGCGTCCTCCAGAACGGGCGGTGCTCAGAACACGGCGAGGTCGAAGGCGAGTTCGACCTGCGGATCAAGGGCGTGATCGACGACGGCCACGACGCACACGAGGTCATCTTCGACAAGGAGGCCACCGAGGCGGTCGCCGACATCACCCTCGAAGAAGCAAAGGACATGGCGATGGACGCGCTCGACACCACGGTCGTCGCCGACGAGATCTCCGGCAAGCTGCTGGGCAAGTACTACCGCGTCGAGGGGCCGGTCTTCGGCCGGTACGTTCTGGCGGACGTAGTCGAGAAGCTCGGGGCACCAGAGGATACTGAAGAGATGCTGATCAAAGCGAGGTCGATCTGACATGAGCGACGCACCAACCCGCGAGGTCGCACGACGCGTCTTCGCCAGCGAATTCAACGACGCAGGCTTCACGTTCAAAGAATCCGACGACGAGCGCGCGCCGGTCTACGCGCTCTTGCCGACTGGAGAACGCGCGAACCGCGTGTTCTTCGTCGGCACGTTGACCGAAAAGGAAGACGTCGGCGAGGACAACGAGTACTGGCGCGGCCGGATCGTCGATCCGACCGGGACCTTCTTCGTCTACGCCGGGCAGTACCAGCCCGACGCCGCCTCGATGCTCCGGGATCTCGAACCGCCGGAGTACGTCGCGGTTGTCGGTAAACCACGAACGTACGAAACCGACGACGGCGAGATCAACGTCTCCGTCCGGCCGGAGTCGATCACGGTGGTCGAGGACGGAATCCGGGACCGCTGGGTCGTCGAGACTGCCGACCGGACGCTCGACCGCATCGACGCGTTCGATCCCGAGACCGACGAGTACGCCGCGATGGCTGACGAGGAGTACGAACTCCCGTTGGAGAACTACCGACGCGACGTCGTGACAGCACTGGAAGATCTGGAAGAACAGGCCGCGCCAAACGCGGACTGATTCGCGCGCGGACAGACTTGCCGACCGATTTTTCGGGAGAGGAGTGAGACGTTTATACCGATAGCCCCGCTACTTCCGGTGACGTGATTCCCGGGATCGACGAGTACGACGTGGACGTGACCGTCGAGCAGGTAGCCGTCGAGTCGCTGCTGCAGGTAGAACCAGCCGACGTCTCGCCAGCCGAGGAACTCTCCTTCGCGAGAAACGTCTTCGTTCCGCTGACGACAGCCTGTCGGTACACCTGCACGTACTGCACGTACTTCGATCCGCCGGGTGAGGCGACGCTGCTCTCCCCCGAAGAAGTCCGGGAAATCCTGCAGACAGGGGTCGATGCAGGCTGTACGGAGGCGCTGTTTACCTTCGGCGACGATCCGGACGATCGCTACACGGCAGTCCACGACCAGCTCGACGAGTGGGGCCACGACTCGATCCACGAATACCTGCGGGAGGTCTGCGAGATCGCGCTGGACGAAGGAATTCTCCCACACAGCAACCCCGGGGATCAGACCTACGACCAGATGGCCACGGTTGCAGACGTCAACGCAAGCATGGGCGTCATGCTGGAGACGACCGCGGATGTCGACGTTCACGCTGGCTCGCGGCGGAAGACGCCCGGACAGCGGCTCAACACGATTGCGAACGCGGGCAAGCTCTCGGTCCCCTTTACCACAGGGATCCTCGTGGGGATCGGCGAGAACTGGCGTGACCGCGCGGAGAGCCTGCTGGCGATCCGCGAGCTACACGAGCGCTACGATCATATTCAGGAGGTAATCGTGCAGCCAGTTGCGGAGAACGAGCGCTGGCAGGGAGGATCGCCGGACAGCGACACAATGCGGCGCGTGGTGGCGATGGCCCGGCACGCGCTCCCCGAGGAGGTGTCGGTACAGGTCCCGCCGAATCTGGCCGACGCCCGCGAACTCGTCGACTGCGGGATCGACGATCTCGGCGGCGTCTCACCGATCACCGACGACCACATCAATCCGGATTACGCGTGGCCTGCGCTGAACGAACTGGAAGACGTAGCGGAACATGCCGGCGTCCCCCTGCACGAGCGCTTGCCGGTATACGAGCGATTTCTGCCCGCCGAGTTGCGCTCGCCCGGGTTCGCTGATCGTGTCCCGGCGGGTGACAACTGGCTCTCGGGGCAGGTCGTCGATGCGCTCGCCGAGGACTCCACGGCAGGAGCTCGCTACCGCTCCGTCCTCGCGGACGATTAGTCATCGGCGGCCGGCGGTTGTTGCTCGACCGGTTCGAGGATCGGCGTCCCGTCGGCGCGTGGACCGAGCAGCGGACCGAGTGGCCCGTCTCCGGCGTCGAGTTTCCGGCGTTTCCGATAGTCCGTCGATCGCTCGACGGGGACGCGGCCGATCGACTCGATCATCTCGGCGTACTGATCGAAGGTGCGGATCTCGCCGTAATCTCCTCCCGCCCGCTTGGTAATCTCCTCGGAAAGAATCGTCCCCATAAAGTCGTCGGCCCCGCAGGTGAGCATTTTCAGGCCCTGCGTATCGCCGTACTTGACCCACGAGGACTGGATGTGCTCGACGTTGTCCAAAAAGAGCCTGGAGACGGCGATCATCAACTCGTCCTCGTCGGCGCTTGCGCCGCCGTCGACCAGCCCCTGCCTGTACAGTGGCGTCTCCGGGTGGATGAACGTCAGCGGGACGAACTCGGTGATCGCACCGGTTCGATCCTGTAGCTCCCGGACGCGCTGCAGGTGGAGTGCGCGGTGAGCGGCGTTCTCGACGTGCCCGTACATGATCGTGGCGGTGATGTCGAGACCGACGTTCGCGGCCGCCTCCATCGCGGTCAGCCACTCCTCTGTGCCGATCTTGCCGGGACAGATCGCTTCGCGGACCTCGGGGACGAGGATCTCCGCAGCAGTACCGGGGACGCTGTCGAGGCCCGCATCCCGGAGTCGGCGATACACCTCCTCGTAGCCCCAGTCGGTGCCACGGCGCGCGTGGTAGGCTTCTTCGGGCGTCATCGAATGGACGTGGACGCCATCGACGCTCATCGCGTCTATTTGCTCGACGTAGGTACCCGGGTTGACCTCGTAAGCATCGGGGGACGTGTACTGGACATCCGGATCGTCGAGCGCTTCGAGTATCTCGCGGTGCTCGTCGTCCAGCGCGAACGCAGGATGGAGCCCCGACACCGAACAGACCTCGTAGATCCCCATATCGAGCGCGTCGTCGACAATCTCGCGGGACTGTGCTGGGGCCTTGGTAAAGCCCTCGTTCTCGCCGTCGTGATCTGCCTCGAAACGCTGAGCGGCGTCCTTGAAGTTACAGAACAGACAGCCCACGTCACAGGCCGTGGTGACGTTGTTGTTGAGATTTGCGACGAAGGTAACCTCCTCGCCGACCACTTCGGCCCGGCGTCGATCCGCCGCTTCGAGCACCTGTTCCTTGCGGCGTGGGTCGAGGCCCTCGCTGTCGCTTCCCGTCGTCAGTAACTCGATCGCGTCGTCAACCGTGAGTCGTGTCCCGTCTCGTGCCTTCGCCAGTGCGTTCTCGAAGGACTGGTCGCTGGTCGGGGTGTGCTCGAACGACAGGTCGGGATCGTCGTCGACACCGGTCTCGAAGCCGTCGGCCATCACCCGTGTTAGGGACTCCGCTCGTTAAAACCTGTGCGGGTTCTCGCGGTGCGTGTCGGATCGCGACGCGTTCTCACGTCAGGACGCTGGCGGCATCTACCGTACCAGTGTTACAGTCGGCCACTCGCTCGCTTCCGGCAACTACATAATCCGGGAATCCGCCCCTTCCTGTATGACCAGCGTCAAGGAGTTCCGCGTCGACGTCGAGGCGACGCCCGACGAGCTCGGCCGCGGCGCGTTCGTGTTCACGGACGCGTACTCGGTGTTCGACTGGGGACAGATGCCCGACGAGATTCCGGACAAGGGAGCCAGCCTCTGTGTGATGGGCGCGTACAACTTCGAGGCCCTCGAACGCGAGGGCGTGCCGACTCACTACCGCGGCGTCATCGAGGACGGGACGGTCCACTCGCTCGACGATGTCCAGACGCCGCCGACCGAGATGGCAATCGATCTCACGCAAGTCCCCGATCTGCCACACGATGGCCGCGAGTACGAGTACGACGCCTACCACGACGCTGCGGGCGAGAACTACCTCGTCCCCCTCGAAATCGTCTTCCGCAATCGCGTGCCGATCGGCTCCAGTCTACGCAGCCGTACTTCCCCATCGGACCACGGCCTCGCTCTTGAGGGGTGGCCCGACGAGCCGGTCGATCTGGACGAGCCGATCGTCGAATTCTCGACGAAGTACGAGGAGTCCGACCGCTATCTGGACCGTGGGGAAGCCGACGACATCGCGGGCATCGCCGCGATCGACGAACTCGAATCGGTTGCCCGCACGGTCAACCGCGTCATCACCGATCGTGCCGAGTCCGTCGGGATGACCCACGAGGACGGCAAGATCGAGTGTCTGTACTACGATGGCGAAATCCGCGTCGCCGACGTCGTTGGCACGTTCGACGAGAACCGATTCAGTTACGATGGCCAGCAGCTCTCGAAGGAGGTCATCCGCCAGTACCACAAACGCACCCAGCCCGAATGGGTCGACGCGGTCGACGCATCGAAAGCGGAGGCGAAAGCGGAGGACGTAGCGGACTGGCGGCCGCTCTGTGACATCCAGCCACAGCCGCTTGCTTCGGATGTCATCGAGACCGCGCGTGCGATCTACACGGCAGGGGCAAACGCGTATATCCGCCGGGAGCTGTTCGACGCGCCTCCTCTCGACGAAGCCGTCGCAGCGGCCAGTGAGCTGTAGCGCCGCGAAATAGAATCTTTAAAACCTGCCGTCTACTTCCATGGGAACAATGGTAGATCCGACTTCAGATCTCGAAGAGGACGTCAGCGAGGACGACGCCCCGCGATGTGTCGTCTGCGACGAGCCGATCATCGAGGACCCATCCCACCGCGTCCGGACGCGGGTCGAAGACGGGACGGTAAAGCACCGACATTTCTGCTCGGAGCCCTGCGAGTCCGGGTGGGAATCCGGCGACTGAACACTCTCTTCTCCGAGCCCCTCTCCATACTGGCACTGACCTTGCGCATACCGAATTGACTAAGAACGTCCCGGTCTGTGATGTAGCTAATGACAACGTTGGGGACGGCCAGCGCAGCACCCGGAGAAATAGATACCGGACGGCTGCACGTCGGCGAGACCCGAGATGGCAGCACGATCGGGCTTCCAGTCGCGGTGATAAACGGCTCAGCGGACGGCAAGCGACTCTACGTACAGGCGGTCAGCGACGGCGACGAGCTAAACGGTCTCGGCGTACTCCGCCGGTTCGTCCCACAGGTCGAGCCGGCCGAGCTTGCCGGCGAGATACTGATCGTCGGCATCGTCAACTACCACGCCTTTCAGGTCGCTGAGCACCGAAATCCGATCGACGATACGAAGATGAACCGGGTGTACCCGGGTACCGAGAACGGCACGTCGAGCGAACGAATCGCCAGCGCGACGTTCGACGCCGCGGTGAGTGCGGATCTCGTGATCGACCTCCATCAGGGATCGACGAGCCGAATGATCGACGAGACACGGGTTCGATGTGGGAAACGCCACCGGAAACACAAGGAGTGTCTCGAGCTGGCCAAGACCTTCGGCTGTGGCTACATCCTCGACCAGAAAGGGCCGGATGGCCAGCTCGCCAGGGCCGCGCCCGACGAGGGGATCCCGACGATCGATCCCGAACTCGGTGGTGCAGTCGGTATCGACGAGGGAAGCGTCGAGATCGGCGTCGAGGGGCTATTTAATGTGCTCCGTGAGTACGGCTTTCTGGATGGGATGGCGGATATCGAACCACAGGTTCGCGCGTCCGGGTTCGATCAGTACGGCTCGCCGTCCGGCGGACTCGTCGATTTCGACGCCGACCTCGGCGACCGGGTCTCTGCAGGCGAACGACTGTTTACGATCACAGACGCCTTCGGAACGGTGAAATCCGAGGTAACCGCGGACAGCGACGGCGTTTTCTGGCGGACCCGTCGGCTGCCACAGGTCGCGACCGGCGAGTACGTCTGCTCTGTTGGCACCGATATCGATACGTACTGACCGCAGGCGGCGAAACGCTCTTTACACTGTTGTGAGTGAGTATCGTACAGAGCCGTCTTCGCCGGCCGTACTCTCCATCCATGACTACTGATCTCCACTGCCGATCCTGTGACAGGACGTACGCTGCGAGCGCCGAGGAGCCATGGCGGTGTGTCTGTGGCGCACCGCTGGATTACGCCGAACGGCCGCTTCCCGGTCGAAGCTCCGCGCCGGTTGCCCGCTCGATCGACCGGAATCTCGGACTGTGGGCGTTTCAGGAGTTCCTCCCCGAACCGCCGCTGGTGACGTTGAACGAGGGCTTTACCCCGTTGGTGGACGCGGACGGATGGGATGCCCAGTTCAAGCTGGAGTATCTCTTTCCCTCCGGCAGTTACAAGGACCGCGGTGCGACGCTAGCGCTATCTCGGGCCGCCGCGCTCGGTGTCGAGAAGGTAATCGAGGACTCCTCGGGGAACGCGGGCGCGGCGATCGCAACCTACGCCGCCCGCGCCGATATCGAGGCCGACATCTACGTCCCGGCGGACGTCAAACAATCGAAGCTCGTCGCGATCCAGCGGGCTGGGGCACGGCCGATCCGGATCGAGGGGTCGCGCGAGGACGTCACCGACGCCTGTCTCGACGCGGTCGAGAGCGACGACGGCGAGCGAACTGACGGGCCACACCAGACGGGGACCGGCTGGTACGCCAGCCACGCGTGGAACCCAGCCTTCTACGCCGGAACGGCGACCATGGCCTACGAAATCGCTGCCCAGCGGGAGTGGTCGGTGCCGGACGCCGTTGTCGTCCCGCTCGGCCACGGGACCGTGTTGCTTGGCGCGTATCGGGGCTTTACGGCCCTCCGTGACGCCGGCTACACCGACTCGGTGCCACGCCTGCTCGGCGCGCAAGCGATCGGCTACGATCCGATCGCTAGCGAACTACACGACACCGAGGACGAAGAGCCACCGGAGAGCGGCCTCACCGAGGCACTCGTCGGGACGGACGAATCGGCCGAGACAAACGACCTTGCGGACGGAATCCAGATCCAGAACCCGGCACGTGAACAGCAGCTGTTCGAGGCGATCGAACGGACGGATGGCGACGCAATCGCTCTGGATAGCGACGACGTCGAGAGCGAACTCGACCGTCTCCACCGCAACGGCTTCTACGTCGAACCGACGAGCGCGGTCGCGAGCGCCGCCCTCCACGAGTACCGGGAGCGTGGCGTGCTCTCGGCTGAGGCAGAGGTCGTCGTGCCGCTGACCGGGAGCGGAATGAAGACGCTTTGATATCCTCCCCGCGCTGAAGCGCGAGGCTTTCGCCTCGAATCTTCCGTGAGAGCGGTGTTGTTTCGCGCCTGGAAAACATATATTAATACACGTAATGTACCGTTTCTAACGGATGTCGAGAGATCTCGGTACTGTCGACCTATTTCAGTCGTTCGTTCCCGACTCCCTCGCCATGGTGGTTGCCCTCCTCACACAGCTCGGAGCGCTCTGGTTCGCCGGTCTCCTCTTGATCGGTGTCTACCTGGTTCACGACCGGGAAGACGCGATGGTGATCGGCGGGCTCCTCGTTGCAGGCACCTCCATCTGGCGAGCGATCAAGGAAGTGTATCGGCTGCCCCGACCGGACGAACCGATGGTGGCCGTCGAGTCGCTCCCGGCGCTCCTCCAGCCGGCATTTCAGTACGCCGTCGTTAACACCGGCCCGGGATTCCCGAGTGGGCACGCGATGACCGGGACAGTCGTGTATTTTCTGCTCGCGGAGTATCTCCCAGTCAGTACGCGCCGGCGTCGCTACGCCGTCGCAGTGGGAATCGTCGCGCTCGTCGGTGCGACGCGTATCACGCTCGGCGTCCACTACCTCGTCGACGTAATCGCCGGTGCGGTGTTCGCACAGGCGTTGATTCTCGTGGCGTCACGCCTCATTCGTCGTTATCCCGATCGCAGGGTGATGGTGGCAATCAGCATCGGCCTCTGTCTTGCGGCGATCAACCTGCTCGCAAACCTGCTGGTCAACCCGATCAACCCGAAAGACGTGATCGTCGTCACTGCCTCGCTGACCGTGCTCGGCTGGTGGGTGGTGGTGGTTCGACACGGCTGGTCGCTGCCGACACACCAGTCCGGATCGATCCCACGGACGGCGCTCAAGGCCACGTTCGGTGGCGTAATCGCGGCCCAGATCGTGCTCGGGCTGGTGGCATTTAACGTCCCTGCGATCGTGTTGGGGTAGCTTTCGATCAGCGTTCAGGGTGGATCGACGCGTCGAACCCACCCCGGATGAGCGGCTTTGCGATGTGACGACGCGCACACGGTGGCACTTCGTACCAGCCCGGTTCGAGGTCGCGCTCGATTCGGCGCGTCTCCTTGCCAGCAGAACTGGTCTTGCAGTCCCGGCAGCGATAGCCCTGGCCTGCGCCCGCACTCTCCATCCGACGCTCACAGTCGGGACAGGTCGGCGTCACGAGTTCGGTGTCGTCGAGAGTGCGCACCGCGAACTTTTCGAGTTTGAGCGTCCCCCCACTTACTTCCCCACAGACGGTTACTCGATCGCCGACCCGGAGCGCCCGAACCCGATCGCGAAACCGTTTCGTCGGCTCGAAGGCCGCACACGGCAGACGGGCGTCATCGGCACCGATCGTCAGAAAAACGTGTCCGCCCTCGCGGGTTTCGGCCCCGTCGACGACTGTTCCGTCGATGCGGTACGCGTGGCCGTCCTCGACGCCGCCGAGCTCCCCATCGATCAGGTGGGCGTCAGTCCCCTGATTGGTGTGAAAGAGCCGTGCCGATTCGACCGGCTCGCTGTCGATGGACTCGGCAAGAGCTCTGACTGCCGCAGGGTCGTCGCCGCGGATGCCGTGAAGGATCGGTCCGGGCGTATGTGGGACGCAGACGGCCTGCCCCTCTACGCGGTCGACGGTGTCCCATGCCTCGGGATAATGCTCGTCTGCAGCGGCGAAGACGGAATCGAAATCGACAGTCCGGGGAGTCCCGCGACGCTCCGCCATGCGGTAGCTGATGTACTCGTAGGTCCAGTCGTCGTGTGCGCACCAGGCCCCGACCGCGGCGAGTGCGCCGATCCGTCCACGTCCCCCACACCAGCCAGCGCTCCGGTACTCGTGATCGTCGATCAGTGTCTCGGCCGCAGTGATATCGTGGTGTCGGGACGTTGCATCCCGGGCAAACGCAGCGACATCGTCGGGGACGACCTCGGGATCGCCGTCGGCTACGACGAGGCCCGGACTCGTGCGAGGATCGTCCGTCACTGCGGACTCGGCGACGAACTCCCGAGCGATCCCGAAGGCCCGGTCCGGATCGAGTCCCGTATGGATCGCGAGGGCGGCGTTCCCGCGGGTTTTGTGCTCGACCGCGGGGTTGAGACGGATCAGCAGGGTGCGGGTGACTGACCCGCCCGCCTCGAGGATAGCCTCGGCGATTTGACTCGCGGCGTACGTCGTACACATCCCCTGCTCGCGCGAGTCGGTGTCGTCGATCCCGATGACCGTCATTTGTTCCCGTTCGGTGGCCGGTCACAACGAATCTTGCGACTCCGGGATATTGCCGACGCGGCGTTTAAGGACGTCTCAGAGACGACTCAGAAACCCCTCCCTCAACGAGCGAGTCCGCAGGACGAGCGAAGTAGGGTGGGGTAGTTCATTAGATCGGACGTCTTCCTCACAGATATGACGCCCGCGACTCATCGGTGTGTCTGCGGAGCGATGCTGCAGTACAAGCAGGATCTCAAAAAGGAAGATGGCGGCATATATCCGACGTGGAAGTGCAAGGACTGCGGAACGCCGGTGCCGGGACAGATCGCCGAGCGGATCAGACACCAGCACCCATCCTGACTCACTCGGTGATCTCCGCTCGATCAATGGCCGCGGCAGCGGCCGCAGTCGATCCGGATACCTCCATTCCGGGACCGTAGATGCTGCTCCCATCCTCGTTGGCGATGATGTGTGCGGTGTGCTCGCCGGGCAGTCCGTCCCTGTCTTCCAGTTCCACGGGGAACTCCGCACCCTCGAGTTCACTCACGTCGTCCGATCCAGCGACGATCGCCTCACCGTCTGCCTGATAGCTGATCAGGACGAAGTGCTCGTCGGGGGCGGTGACTTCGATCGTCACCTCGTCGCCGTCAAGCGCCTGGTCCGGGAACGTGACGGCGGGCTCCGGTGGTTCTGACTCGTCTTCCTCGCCGTCTGCTGTACCGTTTTCGTCGCCGTTTGCCACGTCGTTTTCGTCGCCGTTTGTCGCTTCGACTCCGTTGTCGTTCTCGTCACCGCCCAGTATCGAGGATCCAAGCACCAGCAATCCACCAACACCGAGGGCGCCGATGCCGATTCCTGCAGCGAGACTCCGCCGGGATATCGTATCGGCATCGGACTGTGAGCCGGGGCTGGATGGCGTTTTCGAGGAATCTTCGGGGGTTGCCTCGTCGTCTGCATCCGTCACCGGCTCACCATCGTGCTCTGCATCGACAGTAGCACCCGAGTCCGTACCCGCTTCGGAGGGCTCCTGTTCAGGGTCCATCCCCGTCCCGTCATCAGCATCGGGGGTCGGGGCGGTGTCGTGTTGCTCGTCGCTGGAAACCGTGTCACCGTCGGTATCAGTGGCGCTCTCGTCGGTCGGCTCGGAGTCGGCGGCCCGTTCGTTATCGGAGTCGGTTGTACTGTCGCCCGCGACTGCTGCTGGCTGGCTTTCGTCATCAACATCGCCCTGCTCGGAATCGATTGCTGCTGTCAATCCATTATTGATCCCCCGCTGCAGTGCTGGCAGTGACTCGTACCGGTCCTCGGGGTCGGTCGCAAGCGCAGTGGCAAGCGCGTCGTCGAGTTCGGGCGGGAGGGACGGGTCGATCTCCGAAGGAGGCGTGATCGATCCAGCACGGATCGCAGCCGCGAGATTGTCCTCCGGATCGACCGGCGGCTGTCCGGTCAGCGCGTAGTAGATCACGCCGCCAAGCCCATACACGTCGGCGCTGGAGGATTTCTCGTCCGGATCGTCCAGTAGCTCCGGTGGGGTATACGGCGTCGTTGGCGTCTCCCCGGCAGCGACGCGGCAGGCACGTTCCAGTCCCCAGTTATCGACGACTGCACTTACCGCCCCATCGTCGTCCCGTGTGACCCAGATCTGCTCGGGGTCAAGCGCCAGATGGAACGAACCGTAGAACAGTCCGGCATGCTGGAGAACGTCGGCGACATCTTCCAGAACCCTGCCGATCTCCTCGTGAGTGAGTTCGGGAGTAACCGGCTCCCCGTCGAGATATTCGACAGCAACCCACGGTCGGGGTCGTTCACCCGTGGCATGGACCGTAACACAGTTGTCGTGGCTCCCGTGTTTCTTCCACTGGCCGGCGACCTGTGTGAACGCCGCTCGCACCGAACTGTCGGTAATATCCGGGGCGACGGTGAGCAGCCGCCAGCGTTCACCATCGTCGAGAACTGCATCGTAGAGATGAAGATACTTCGACTCGGCCCTGGGTTCGATCGACCGAGCGTCCGGCACCGCCCCGAGTAGTCCATCGTCTTTCCCTGTCATTATTGTCTAACATAGATGTAATTTAACATCATATATATTTTAACCGGTTGGGAAGTGAACTCGGAATCAAGACAGCAGCGGACGACTCTTGAGCTCCTCCCACGCCAGAAGACGGGGGATGCGCTATCGGTCTGTATCAGCCGCCACACCGTCCTGCGCTTCGAAGACAGCGAGGACCTCTTCCAGCACGGTCTCCTGTGAGTTCGTGGCGTCGATGCGGACGAACCGACCAGGGTCGTCGTCGATGAGCCGCTCGTAGTTGTCACGGACGCGGGAGAGATACCGATCCTGCTCGAATTTGTTGGTCTTGCCGCTCCGCCTGGCAGCAGTTTCGGGGTCGATATCGAAATAAATCGTCAGATCAGGGAGGACGGTAAACGGCTCGTGAACGTCCTGGACGTACTGCATCGGTTCGTCGAGAAGTTCCTCCAGCGTGGCGCCCTGATAGGCATATCGGGAATCCGAGTAGCGGTCTGAGATGACCAGTTCTCCCCGGTCAAGTGCTGGCCGTACTGTCTCCGAGAGGTGGGCGGCATGATCGGCCGTATAGAGGAACAGTTCGGCAAGCGGATCGGCGTCTTCGTCCGCAATCGAGCGGTTTACCGCCTCCCCGTACCATGTTTCCGTCGGTTCGCGGGTAAACGTCGCCTCCGGGAACTCCTCGTGAAGCGTCTCCCAGACGGTCGTCTTCCCGCTCCCGTCGATCCCTTCGAGCGTCACTAGCATACATACCGGTTCCATCCGGTCCGCCAACTGTCTATCGGACTCCGCTCGCACTTTTGTCGCCGCCTGTTGTACTGTGGCATATGCTCCGGAAACTGCTGGTTCTTGTCGGCATACTGGAACTTCTCGTACCCGACCGGGTTATCACAGTTGTCGAGCGGTTCGCGCTCGAAAACTCAGGCGACTGCGAGTTGCGTGCGTGGACGGTGCCGATGGTTCGGCTCGAAGCACTGGTGTGGCTGCTCGTTGCCAGTCGCGGCGACCCACATGGACGGGTCCGGACACTCTTGGCCTTAACCTGTGGTCCAGCAGCACTGTTCCCGCAACGATACATCGATATCGGCGCCCGGCTGGTCTACGACGATCCCGATCGCTGTGAATGGACGCCGTGGATCGTCCCCGCGACTCGCATGATGGGGCTGGCATCTCTACTGGCGGCATTCCGGGCACGCGGGGAACCCGCCGCCGAGTGAACTACCCACGCCCATTCGTCGCCTTCGGCGGCTCCTTGAGGCAGGCGCTTCCTGTTTCAACAACGTTGTCGGACTACGTCTGACAGCCCGCGAGATGTAGGCTCGCGAACGCGCTTTGCAGAGACAACCACAGTGTCCACAGGGATCGCAGCCTCCACAGGCCTGAAATTCTCAACCGTTCTGATTTTCAGTAGTATTCAGTAGTGGTCACCCACAATCAGTAGTACTGGCGAGGACGGCTTGTGTCACACTACGTCTGGGCCACCGCTGACCCGTGTTACTACCCTGATTTCTGTGCAGTCCACCCAGATCTCTCCCACCCGGTTTCCCAGTGAGTGACCGGGGACGGTGCTGAGAGAGGCGGGTCTGACGACCGCTCGCCTGATCCTGTGATTCGGTCGCGGACTGAACGCCAGACACTTCACCGGTTGGTGACGCCGGTGAGGCTTCAGAACGGGCACACTCTGCGGAGTGTGATGGAAAGCTGGCGTGATTCCCCGCCGAGATATACTCAGCAGGGTTCGCCGACTCCATCTTGCACCTGTCGAGGTGTTTCCGTCCGACGTTGACCGCTCCAACCACGTCCCGATCACACTCGTAGCCACACGTCGGGCAGTGGAAATGTCCACCGTGACGACACTCCATGTGGTCGTTCGGGGCGTTCACAGTGTGTCCACGCTCACTACACCGAGGACAGTATCGACTTGTTCCCCACGGATTCACTGTCGTCACGTCGATTCCGAGCAACCCTGCCTTGTACTCGACGTAATCAAGCAGTTCCCCTCGTGCCCACGACGAGATCGACCACGCGACTGCTCCACTTGTGTCGCCTGCGTCGAGCTGGCCGAGCGACTCGAACACGATCGTTTCACAGCCGTTCTCGACAGCGAGCCACACCAACTGGTTGGCGACGTCGTGTTGGATTTGCTCGCGCAACCGCCGTTCCTTTCGGCGCGTCTGGCGGTACTCACAGAGCAAGTGGTCGAACCGTTCGGTCTGTGCTTTGCCCTGTCGCCGCAGTTCTGCAAGGCGGTCGTTGATCCCTTCGGCATCGGCTTTCACCCGGAACAGTTTGTCTTTCGCTGCATGGTCAAGGAACTGTGGTGGCGCAACCTGCTCGTGTGTCTGGTCACCGTTGTCGAGGACGACCGCCGTGGCCTGTTTTTTGACGCCGAGATCAACCGCAAGTACACGGTCAACGACTGTCTCTGTTTCCTGATCGGGCACAGAAACGGGTACGTCGAGCGTGTAGCCATGTTCGGAGGCGTGCAGTGTTGGGGCTTTCACGGCTCCCGTGTCGAGCATCTGGTGAAACCGTGAATGGATCGGGAAGCGAAGTTCGTGTTTCGTCCAGTCGTGGTAGCTGTCCGGCGAGAGCGAGTCCGGCGCGTTCAACACGAAGCGAACCTCGCCATCTTCGATTTCTAGCTCGTGAATGTGGTAGTCTCCTTTGTCCGGTGCATACGACAGTGTGCCGTTCGGTTCCGGCGTCTCGACCAGTTCTGTGTATGTCTCGGGGAAGTGTCCATGTGTGTCGTAGTAGGTGTTGAGTTGCTCGACAACGGATTCCAACACGCACCATTCGATGTATGGGGAGTCATCATCGAACACCCGTTCACGGAGTCTCTGCCAGCCACTGCGTCGGATCTTGCGCTCGGTCACGAACTGGAACGCCTGAAACTCGTCGGTGTGGGCGTCGAGAACGTGCGTAACGCGGTGGTAGACACACCGTTTGAATCGGCTGTATACGTACTCCTCGACGTCTTCGAAGGCGTCGTGGTCGTCGTCACGGACGTAGGTGTAGGATTGTCCGGTGTGTTCACTGATAGCATCGAGATGGTTGCCAGTCCAGTATTCAGTGTCGAGGAGACGCCGTGTATGTTTCTGGACGAGTGTGGTAAGGCGGTCGCACGCCTCGTGATGCTCGTCGGGGATATGGAACTGTTCGGTGAGTTGCATCGTTATTCGTCGTCGTGATCGGACTCTGTTGTGCGGACGAGTTTCACCGTTGCGCCGATCCAGTCTTTTGGGGCGGTGACGTGTGCGCCGCCACTCCCAAACGGCTTCACTTCGCGTTCAACGATCTCCTCTCCCTCAATTTCGTACCGATCTCCCATACTCTTCCATATAGTATACATATAAATAACTGTTTCGCTGGGAAAGACAACTAGATACTACTGAATGATACTAAATTTTGTAACAGTAACGCAACCCTCAGTTTCGCGGTACATTTATCGGCTGTCACGCATAATCACGGGACATGAACGTGCTTGTTGCAGGCGGAACCGGGTTTATCGGTCGAAACCTATGTGCTGAACTCGTCGAACGCGGCCATCAGGTCACGGCCCTCTCTCGCGATCCGGACCCCAGTGAGTTGCCGGACGGCGTCGAGACGGCGGTAGGTGATATCTCGGCGTACGACTCGATCGAGGGGGCGTTCGAGGGCCGAGATGTCGTCGTTAACCTCGTGGCGCTATCGCCCCTGTTCCAGCCGCCCAAAGGGGCCTCGCATATGACTGTCCACTACGGCGGAACCGAAAACGTCCTGCAGGCAACGGACGAACACGACGTCGACAAGCTGGTCCACATGAGTGCGCTGGGTGCGGATCCGGACGGGGCGACCGAGTACATCCGTGCGAAGGGGCTTGCGGAGGAGGCCGTGCAGGAGGCAGATATCGATTCGGTGATCTTCCAGCCGTCCGTCGTGTTCGGCGACGGTGGTGAGTTCGTCCCGTTCGCGCGCAAGCTCACGCCCGGACCACTGTTCAAAGTCCTTCCCGGCGGCGGCAGGACCCGGTTCCAGCCGATCCACGTCGGCGACCTCGTCCCGATGCTTGCCGACGCAGTCGAGGACGACAAGCACGTCGGTGAGACCTATGAGGTCGGCGGTCCGGAAGTGCTGACGCTTGCGGAGGTGACACGGCTCGCGTACGAAGCGAAAGGCAAATCGGCCAAGATCGTCCCCATGCCGATGGCGATCGCAAAGCTCGGGCTCACCGTCGCGGGGCCACTGCCGTTCATTCCGATGGGGCCGGATCAGGCGCGGTCGCTCCGGCTGGATAACAGTACGGCCGACAACGGTGTCACCGCGTTCGGTGTCGATCCCGACTCGCTGACGACGCTTCAGGAGTATTTAGGACTGGCCTGACGCCAGCAGTTCTTTTTTACCGCCTATGAATGGCAGATCTTAAACACCCGCTCGATGGGGAAGGGGAAGATCTTATAGGAAACTAACAATTACCGATGGAACTAATCGCCTTCCAGCGGTTTGTTGCTATTAGTTTGGCTTGCCTTACTCGCACCATCACAAGGCTTATATTCCTATTACCTCTGTTCTCATGCCAACGGAGACCCGGATACGAATTATGAAACTGGCGATGATCGGTTTTGGACAGGCGGGCGGGAAGATCGTCGATAAGTTCCTCGAATACGACGATCGGACCGGCAGCGGGATCGTTCGATCCGCAGTGGCAGTAAACACTGCCAAGGCGGATCTGATGGGGTTAGATCGGGTTCCCCAGGAGAACCGCGTACTGATCGGCCAGTCTCGCGTAAAAGGCCACGGCGTCGGCGCGGACAACGAACTCGGCGCCGAAATAGCCGAAGAGGATATCGACGAGGTACAGGGTGCGATCGATTCGATCCCGGTACACGAGGTCGACGCCTTCTTGATCATCGCCGGGATGGGTGGCGGTACCGGGAGCGGCGGCGCGCCCGTACTCGCAAAGCATATCAAGCGGATCTACACCGAGCCAGTGTATGGTCTCGGAATACTTCCGGGCAGCGACGAGGGAGGCATCTACACGCTCAATGCAGCCCGATCGTTCCAGACGTTCGTCCGTGAAGTGGACAACCTGATGGTGTTTGACAACGACTCCTGGCGACAGTCCGGCGAGTCCGTCGAGAGCGGCTACGCCGAGATCAACGACGAGATCGTCAAGCGCTTCGGCATTCTGTTCGGCGCGGGCGAGATCAACCAGGGCGACGAGGTCGCCGAAAGCGTCGTCGACTCCAGCGAGATCATCAACACGCTGTCGGGCGGTGGCGTCTCGACGATCGGATACGCTCGCGAAGAAGTACAGAACGGCGGTGGAAACGATGGAGGCCTTCTCTCCCGGTTTACCGGCGGTGACGAACCCGAAGTCGACACCGCACATACGACCAACCGGATTACGAGCCTCGTCCGCAAGGCTGCGCTCGGTCGGCTCACACTTCCATGTGAGATCGACGGGACCGAGCGTGCGCTGCTCGTACTGAGCGGACCACCACAGCATCTCAACCGGAAGGGAATCGAGCGGGGCCGCAAGTGGCTCGAGGAGCAGACCGGCAGCATGGAGGTGCGCGGTGGCGACTACCCCGTTCCCGAATCGAACTACGTCGCCAGCGTCATCCTGCTTGCGGGCGTCTCGAACGTTCCGCGGATCAAGGAGCTCCAGCAGGTCGCCATCGAGGCACAGGACAACATCGAGGACATTCGGTCGGAAAGCGAAGAGAACTTAGAAAGCCTGGTCGAAGATGACGAAGATGAACTTGAACCGTTATTCTAAGCTTACTGCACTGCTCGTCGTCGGCGGTCTCGTGCTCGCAACGGTCGGTCTCGCAGGAGCCGTCACTGTGACCAGCGAGGACGTTCCCGACGATGCGGAAGTCGAGACCGATATGAGCGCAACCGTCGAGATTGACGATCTCTACGACGACTACGACGAGTGGGCGATCGACGCCGAAACGGAGTTGAACAACGTCACCTGGACGATCACGTACTACGACGGCGATACCCAGATCGACCAGCACCAGATCGACGGCCAGGAGGTCAGACAGGGCGGTATCGACCGTGATCTGGCCGAGGAACCCCGGCAGGTCGAGGTGAGCCTCACCGGTGAAGTGCCCGAGGTCGAACAGTACAGCTACGAGCCACGTCAGGAGTTCACGGCGATGAACCTCACGCAGGTCCGTAGCGAGGACGGGGCAACCGAGGATATCGGCTCGTGGTCGACTCACCACTACACCGCCAACAGCTCGGAGGCTCGCACCACGATCGACGAAGCGAGCGCTGCAGTCGAGGAGGCTCGTGATAGCGGCGCTGACGTCGACCGTGCCGAGAGCGATCTCCAGAACGCCATCGCGTTCTACAACGACGGCAACTTCGAGAGCGCGATCGAAAACGCCGAGCAAGCACAGTCCGAAGCCGATGACGCCCAGTCGAGCGCCGAACAGCGCGATCTGCTCGTCTACGGCGGGATCGGCCTCGTTGGTCTGCTGGTCGTTGCCGGAGTCGGCTTCCTGCTCTACAAGCGCCAGCAGGACGACGACTACGACAAACTCGGCTAGATCGGAACGCCCTTTTTTCGGCCGCGGTTACCGGTAGCTATGCGTGTCCTCGTTCCGTTCGATGCAACTGAGCCGAAATCGCGTCTCGACGGCGTGCTCGATCGGCAAGAGCGGATCGAGTTTGCGTACGCGATGCTCGAAGACGTCCTCTCGGCTGTGGACGAGGCTGGTGGAACGGCGGAGCTCTTGGCGACCGCGCCACTGTCGTACGACACGGTCGACGGACCAGTCATCGTGGACGACCGCGCGCTGTCGCCTGCCATCAACGACGTGCTCGCGGAGGGGGAGGAACAGATCGCCGTCGTGATGGCCGATCTCGCGCTGGCGCGTCCATCCGACCTGCGGCGACTGTTCGATACCGGCGGCGACGTCGTCGCGGTCCCCGGTCGAGGTGGTGGGACGAACGCGCTGGTGATCCGTCATCCCGAGTTCAGGGTGGACTATCACGGCGCCTCGTTCAGAGACCATCGAGAGACGGCGGCGAGGATCGGGGCCGACTTTCGGGCGTTCGACTCCCACCGACTGGCCACGGATATCGACGAGCGAAGCGATCTGGTCGAACTCCGGCTGCACGGCGAGGGGAACGCCGCCGACTGGCTCGACGAGGCGGGATTCACTATCACGGAGACCGGGGGACGCGTCGCTGTCCGCCGAGCTAACGGCTCGGATTCCGAACGTCTCAAATAGGCGGAACGGGTACTGAGGCCTGTGTCACGGCAGGTCCCGCAGGTCGACACGTTGTTTCTCCACGAGTCGAACGGCGACTACTTCGTCACCGTTCTTCGTGACGGCGAGCGGTTGTTCCGCGCCCGACTCGACCTCAAAGAGACCTCGGCCGGTCCCCGCCCCGGCCGCTTTCGTATCAAGGACGGCTCCAGCGAGGAGCCACGCAGCCCGGACGAGTTCGTCGATATCGCTCGCCGGGCCAACCGGATCCGCATCTCCGAACAGACCGCCCCGGAACACCGGGACCGACTTCGGGAGGCGCTCGACGGCTACCAGCTCTCGGCGAAGGTCGTCCGGACGTGCCGGCTCTGTGCCTCCGACGGCCGGTACTCGCCGCTGACGAGCGAGACGGCGATCAAAAAAGACGACGAGTACGTCTGTCCGGACTGTGCCAAAGTCGAACTCGAACGGGAACTCTCCTATCAGGGCGAGGTGACGAGCGCAGCCCAGGAGCGGCTCGAAGAGCTCCTGCTCGACGTACAGGACCTCGAACGGATCACGAACCTGCTACAGGGCCATCTCGACCCGGACCTGACGAAGTTCGACGAGATCAGCGCGACGACCGACGAGATCGACCGGGTCCGTGTCGACTCGCTGGATCTCCATCCGGGCGTGCAGGGGCTCCTGGAGGACCGCTTCGAGACGCTCTTGCCCGTCCAGAGCCTGGCGATCGAGAACGGCCTGCTGGAGGGCGACGACCAGCTCGTCGTGAGCGCGACGGCGACCGGGAAGACGCTGGTCGGCGAGATGACGGGCCTCGACCGCGTGCTCAACGGCAAGGGCAAGATGCTGTTTCTCGTCCCGCTGGTCGCGCTCGCCAACCAGAAACACGAGGACTTCGAAGACGAGTACGGCGACCTCGTCGACGTGACGATCCGCGTCGGCGCGAGCCGGGTCAGGGACGACGGCAACCGCTTTGACCCCAGCGCCGACGTGATCGTCGGCACCTACGAGGGGATCGACCACGCGCTCCGGACCGGCAGGGATCTGGGCGATATCGGCACGGTCGTCATCGACGAGGTGCACACGCTCAAAGAGGACGAACGGGGCCACCGCCTCGACGGGATGATCTCGCGACTCAAGTACTACTGCGAGGAGCGTGCCGAGCAGCGATCCGGATATCAGGGGGCACAGTGGATCTACCTCTCGGCAACGGTCGGAAACCCGCGCGAACTCGCACAGGGGCTGCGGGCGAACCTCGTCGAGTTCGAGGAACGGCCCGTCCCGATCGAGCGCCACGTCACCTTCGCCGACCAACGTGAAAAGACCAGACTGGAGAACAAACTCGTCAAACGGGAGTTCGACTCGAAATCCTCGAAAGGGTATCGCGGGCAGACGATCATCTTCACGAACTCGCGACGGCGTTGTCACGAAATCAGCAGAAAACTGGAGTACGAGTCGGCGGCCTACCACGCCGGGCTCGATTATGGCCAGCGCAAATCCGTCGAGCGGAAGTTCGCGGATCAGGACCTCGCCGCGGTCGTGACAACGGCCGCACTTGCCGCCGGTGTCGATTTCCCTGCCTCGCAGGTGATCTTCGACACGCTTGCGATGGGGATCGAGTGGCTTTCGGTCCAGGAGTTCCACCAGATGCTCGGCCGTGCGGGACGTCCCGACTACCACGACAAGGGGACCGTCTACGTGCTGGTCGAACCCGACACCTCCTATCACTCCAGCATGGAGATGAGCGAGGACGAGGTCGCGTTCAAACTGCTGAAAGGCGAGATGGAGTCGGTCCGGACGGTCTACGACGAACGCGCCGCCGTCGAGGAGACGCTCGCGAACATTACCGTCGCGGGGAAAGCCACCAAACGGCTCAACGCGCGAATGCTCGGGGATGTCCCGACCAAGCACGCGATCGGGAAGCTACTCCAGTACGAGTTCATCGACGGTTTCGAACCAACCCCGCTGGGACGGGCGGTGACGACACACTTCCTCTCTCCGAACGATGCCTTCGTCATGCTCGATGCGATCCGCAAGAGCAAGGATCCCTACGATATCGTGGCCGAGATCGAGCTACAGGACGA
>LFFM01000921.1_pt1 | contig 20886 bp, 17 predicted proteins | sample 643131 | NCBI WGS metagenome assembly LFFM01 (sample SAMN03777445, study PRJNA286221) | soda lake metagenome | biome: soda lake; feature: Kulunda steppe; material: water; isolation source: sample Tc-Br brine of Tanatar trona crystallizer | place: Russia: Kulunda steppe | collected 2011-07
AACCGGGGCTCGGGAGACGCCGTCTCCCGGTGGGGCAACGCACGCCGCAGTAAGCACCGCAGCGGGCGGTGTCGCCAGCGCGCCACTGCACGCTGGCGGCTCGCGGCGCCGAAGGCGACGCCCAGCGGAGAGGCGCGGCGCGTGGTTCGAGAATTCTCGTCATCCCGAAAGTCGGAGATTTTCGGCGATAACAAGGCGCGCGAGCCGTCGCGGCTGGGGCTTTGGTGGCGGTACCGTTGATCGCAGCAGCAGCGACTCACCGGGCAATCACTGATAAACCGACGTCGACACCACTCACGTACCACTTATAAACCCTCACACGTCGTTTGCGCGATCTGCTCCGAAAATCGGTCGATACGACGAGAGCGGGAACCGCCATGAGTCGCGTCATCATAGCCTCCTGATTGCTGTCGGTAGGGCCCCGAACGGGGTTTATAATTACGTACAGCACACTCACATCCCCGTATAAATAATCGCATGCGCATGTCCCTCCAGCCACCGCGATCTGGTTCCGACGCGACCTACCGGCCGGGTCGCGTGTCGCGTCGGGCGTCGGGCCGTGTCGTCGGATGGAAAGGTATAGGGCGCCGACCGCACCAGACGAACACAAACAGATGTCCAAGGAGGGTTACGACCACACGGCGGTCGAACGGCGGTGGCAGGAGGCGTGGGCGGACGCCTCCGCGTATCGCACGCCGGACGACGTGGACGATCCGACGTACGTCCTCGGGATGTATCCGTACCCGTCCGGCAAACTCCACATGGGTCACGTTCGCAACTACACCATCACGGACGCGTACGCCCGGTTCCGTCGCATGCGCGGCGACGACGTGCTCCATCCGATGGGGTGGGACGCGTTCGGTCTGCCGGCGGAGAACGCCGCCAAGGAGCGCGACACGGACCCCCGCGACTGGACGCTCGACTGCATCGACACGATGAAAGGACAGATGCGGTCGATGGGGTTCGGCTACGACTGGGACCGGGAGATCACCACCTGTTCCCCGGAGTACTACGAGTGGAACCAGTGGCTGTTCCGCCGCTTCGCCGAGGAGGGGCTCGCCGAGCGCCGGGACGCCGAGGTGAACTGGTGTCCGGACTGTGAAACCGTCCTCGCAGACGAACAGGTGGAGGGCGACGACGAGCTCTGCTGGCGGTGTGACCACCCGGTCGAGCAGCGCGAGCTGGAGCAGTGGTTCCTTCTGATTACGGAGTACGCGGACGAGCTCGTCGACGCCATCGACGATCTGGACGGCTGGCCCGACTCCGTCCGGCAGATGCAGCGCAACTGGATCGGGCGCCAGTACGGGACGACGCTGGCGTTCGAGATCACGGGCCCGGACACGGCGGACGCCGACGCTGACCACGGCACGGTGGAGGCGTTCACCACGCGAGCGGACACCGTGTTCGGGGCGACGTTCTTCGCGCTCGCGCCCGACCACCCCATCAGCGAGGCGCTGATCGAGCGCGACGAGGCGGTCCGGGAGTTCGTCCGTCACGAGGCCGATCCCGACGGCGACGAGCCGAACGGCGTCGCCACCGATCTCACCGCCACCAACCCCGTCACGGGCGAGGAGCTGCCCGTCTTCGTCGCCGACTTCGTGCTCTCTGACGTCGGGACGGGTGCGCTGATGGGCGTCCCCGGTCACGACGACCGCGACCACGTCTTCGCGACGAAGATGGGCGTCCCGATCGAGCCCGTGATCGCGCCGGAGCCGGACGGCTACGACCCCGAGACGGACGGGCCGCCCGCGGCACCGGACGTGAGCGAGTCGGCGTTCACCGACGACGGCGTGCTGGTCGACTCCGGGGCGTACTCGGGCATGCGCAGCGCCGAAGCCCGCGAGGCGATCACCGACGACACCGCGGACGCGGAGCTCACCACGCAGTACCGGCTTCGCGACTGGGGGATCTCCCGCCAGCGCTACTGGGGTACGCCGATCCCGGCCGTCCACTGTCACGACGACTGCGGGACGGTGCTCGTGCCGGAGGCCGATCTGCCGGTGGAGCTTCCCGAGTTCATCAACACGACCGGAAACCCGCTGGACGAAGCCGAGGAGTGGAAGGCGACGACCTGTCCGGAGTGCGGCGGGCCGGCGACCCGCGAGACGGACACGATGGACACGTTCGTCGACTCCTCGTGGTACTTCCTGCGATACGTCTCGCCGGAGCTGGAGTCGGCGCCGTTCGACCCCGACCGTGCGGACGACTGGATGCCCGTCGACCAGTACGTCGGCGGCATCGAGCACGCGGTGATGCACCTGTTGTACAGCCGGTTCGTCACGAAGTTCCTCGCGGACGCCGAGGGACTCGACGCCCGCGAACCGTTCACGAACCTGCTCGCACAGGGCATGGTCCAGCTGGAGGGCGAGAAGATGTCGAAATCGAAGGGGAACGTCGTCTCGCCACAGCGGATCGTCGACGAGTACGGCGCCGACACCGCCCGCCTGTTCATGATGCAGGCGGCCCAGCCCGAGCGCGACTTCGACTGGTCCGAGGAGGGCGTCCGGTCGACGTATCGATTTTTGACCCGGCTGAAGCGACTCGTCGAGGAGGCGACCACGGACCGCGGAGGCGACTCCACGGCTGACGCCGACGGCCGAACGGTCAACCCGGACGATCCGATCCACGACTACGTCGCGAGCGAGATCGACGCTGCGGTCGCGATCGCCACCGTGGAGTACGACGATCTCACGTTCAACGTCGCGCTGCGGGAGGCCCAGGAGCTGGTCGGAACCCTCCGGAGCTACGTTGAGCACGCGACGCCCGATCCGGAGGTGTTCGACCGCGGACTGTCCGTCGCGATCCGGCTGCTCGCTCCAGTGACGCCGCATCTGGCGGAGGAGCTGTACGCGGAGCTGAACGGCGAGGCCGGCGACGACTCCGGAGCCCCCCTCGTCGTCGACACCGACTGGCCGAGCGCCGACGTCGACCGCGAGGCCGCGCGGCTGCGCCGCCGGCTCGTCGAGAACACCCGCGAGGACGTTCGGCAGATCGTCGACGTCGCCGGCATCGAGGACCCGAGCGGCATCGACATCGTGATCGCACCCGACTGGAAGTACGACGCCCTGGAGATCGCCATCGACAGCGACGCGGACAACCTCATCGGCGAGCTGATGGGCCGCGATCACATCCGCGAGCAGGGCGACGCCGCGGCGTCGTACGGACAGGATCTGCAGGCCGAACGGGAGGCGCTCACGGCGACGCTGCCGGGCGACGCGGAGTTCGACGCGCTCCGTGCGGCCGCGTGGCTGGTCGAGCGGGAGTTCGACGCTCCCGTCGCGGTGAAGCGGGCCGACGAAGCCGATGACGACGTCGTTCGGAAGGCGGAACCCGGCAGACCCGCGATCGAGATTCGCGAATAGCACACTAGCGGCGACGACCCGACCGACCGGTTCGCGGCCGCGTTCTCACTCGGAGACGGAGTTCTCCTCGGCGTCCGGAAACGGAACCTCCATCCGATGACCGTCGTCGGGGAGGAAACAGTCGCCGTCGAACGCCTCGCGGGCGTCCCGGAGGATCGGGGAGGCGTCACCGGCGTACCGCGAGGAGATGTGGACCAACGCGAGCCGCTTGGCGTTCGCCCGGCTGGCGATCGAGCCCGCCTCCCGGCCGGTGGAGTGAGCGGTTCGTGTGGCGCGATGGGCCTGGTCGTCCGCGAACGTCGCGTCATGCACGAGGAGGTCGGCGTTCTCGGCAACCTCGACGGTGCGGTCACACGGGCGGGTGTCGGCGGTGTACACCAGCGTCCGGCCGGGACGAGGCGGTCCGACGACCTGATCGGGGTCGACGATCGTGCCGTCGGCGGTCTCGACCGACTCGCCCTCGTGGAGGCGACCGAACTTCGGTCCGACGGGGACGCCGAGCGCCTCCGCTTTCGGACGGTCGAACCGTCCCGGTCGGTCGTCCTCCTCGAGAACGTATCCCTGCGATCGGGCGTCGTGTGCCGTCTCGAAGGCGCGCACCTCGTAGTCGTCGCCCTCGACGGCGACCTCTCCGGGCGCGACCGCGTCGAACGAGACGCGGAACCCGGGCTCGTGGCCGACCGCGTGGACCAGGTCGTCGAGATCCTCGCTGGTGGTCGGCGGACAGTGGATCCTCAGCGGATCGTCCCGGTCGTTGAAGTCCAGCGTCTGGATCAGTCCCGGGATGCCGAGCACGTGGTCGCCGTGGAGATGGGAGACGAAGAGGTGGTCGATGCCGAACCCCGTGCCGTATCGCATCATCCCGCGCTGGGTGCCCTCGCCGCAGTCGAACAGCAGCCGATCGCCATCGCGGTTGACGAACAGGGCGCTCGGCGCACGATCGGTCGTGGGGACGGCGCCGCTCGTCCCGAGGAAGGTGACGCGAAGGGACATACGCTCTCTCTCCGGTCGGCGTTTTTAAACCGATGTCGATGTGATCGGAGGTATGAACGACGACGTTGCGGCGCTCGTGAGGCTCGACGGCTGGCACGGGGAGGGAAACGCCGCTCGCGTGCACTACGAGGGTGCACGCGAACGGTTCGCCGTCGAGTACTACGCGCCGTCGGAGGCCGTGCTCTACTGGTCGGTGCCCGGCGGCGAGACGATCTCGACCGGCGGCGGGGCGGATGGCGGTGGGTCGGACGAAGGCGGAACGGGAGGGACTGGCGGGGCGGACGAAGGCGAAACGAGGGGGACTGACGGGGCGGGAACCGCGTCGCCGATCGCCCGCACTGACGTCCCCGACCCGCTCCGTGAACGGATCCGCCGGGATCTCGCGGCCGCCGACATCGACCCGGCCGTCGAGGGGGACCGCCTCTGAGCCGGTCGACGGCCTCCGGCAGATCGCTTCGGAAGGGCCTTTTAGCCCCACCGACGAACGAGGAGGTATGTTCAGGCAGTTCCGGTCCGAGGTCGAGGCGGCGCTCGCGGACGCGCTCACGAGTCTCGACCTTCCGGCCGACGATCTCGGCATCGAGCGCCCGCCCGACGAGATGGACGCGACGCTCGCCTCCAGCGTCGCGTTCCGACTGGCGAGCGAGGTCGGTGTCGCGCCCCCGAACGTCGCCGCCGACGTCGCCGAGGCGGTGGCCGACGTCCTCGCGACCGACGAGTTCGACTACGTCGGTCGCGTCGACACCGCCGGCCCGTACGTCAACTTCCACGCGAACGACCGTTACCTCGCGGACGCGCTCGCGGACGCCGCAGGCGACGAGGCGTACGGCACGCTCCCGGATCGGGACGTCTCGGTCGTCGTCGAGCACACGAGCGCGAACCCGACCGGACCGATCCACGTCGGGCGGGCGCGCAACCCGATCGTCGGCGACGCCGTCGCGAACCTGCTCGCGTACGCCGGCTACGACGTCGACCGTCACTACTACGTCAACGACGCCGGTCGCCAGATGGCGGTGTTCACGTGGGCCTACGAGCGGTTCGACGAGGCGGATCTGGAGTCCGAACCCGCCCGCGACCGGATCGAGTACGACCTCGTCCGATACTACCGGGCGGGCAACGCCTACCTCGAGAACGCCGACGCCGACGCGGTCGAGGCCGCGGAGGCGGCGATCGCCGACATCCTCCAGGGGCTCGAGGCGGGCGACGAGGAGACCTACGAGCGGGTGGGAACCGTCGTCGACCGGGTGCTCGGGGGGATGAAGGAATGTCTCGCGCGGCTGCCGGCCGGCTTCGACGAGTTCGTCAAGGAGACCCGATTCATGCGCGACGGGTCGACGACGGCGCTCGCCGACCGGCTGAAGGAGTCGGAGCACGCCGTCTACGAGGAGGACGCCTGGCAGCTCGAGCTCGACGAGTGGGGGATCGACAAGAACCTCGTGTTCCTCCGGTCGGACGACACCAGCCTCTACACCACCCGCGATCTGGCCCACCACGAGTGGAAGTTCGACACCTACGACGAGGCCGTGACCGTGCTCGGGGAGGACCACAAGCTACAGGCCGAGCAGCTCGAGGCGACGCTCGAGATCCTCGGCAACGACGTCGACCGGCTCGGACACGTGATCTACTCGTACGTCAACCTCCCGGAGGGGAAGATGTCGACCCGGCGGGGAACCGGCGTGATGCTCGACGACCTGCTCGACGAGGCGATCGACCGCGCCCGCGAGGAGGTCGAGACCCGCCTGGACGACCGGATCCGCGACGACGATCTCACGGAGTCGGACGTCGAGCGCATCGCCCATCAGGTGGGGATCGGCGCCGTCCGCTACGACATCGTCTCGAAACAGCCGGCGAAGGCGATCACCTTCGAGTGGGAGGACGCGCTCGACTTCGAGGCCCAGTCCGCCCCGTACGTCCAGTACGTCCACGCGCGCTGTTGTGGGATCGTCGACGAGGCGACGGCCGCCGGAATCGACGTGCCGGGCGGGACCGGTGCCGCCGTCCTCGACGACGTGGACGGCGCGACGTTCGAGACCGACGCGGCACGGGACCTGCTCCGGGCAATCGCTCGCTTTCCGGCGGTCGTCGAGGCGGCCGCCGCCGACCTAGAGCCGCATACGGTCGCCACGTTCACCCGCGAGCTCGCCGAGGCGTACAACGCCTTCTACCGCGAGTGTCCCGTCCTGACCGCCGACACCAACGCGCTCCGTGACGCGCGGCTCGCGCTCGTCGTCGCCGCGCGCAACACGATGGCGAACGCCCTCGACGTGCTGGGCGTCGAGGCCCCCGAGTCGATGTGAGCGCGGCGACCCGTCAGTGACTGCGCCCGTCCGGAGGCGACCGGCGTCCGGAGGCGACCGGGCACGCTCAGTACGGCGCCTCGGCGGCGAGATCCTTTTTGAACGTGTAGCAGTACTCCGCCATGCCGGCGCGTTCGTAGAACTCGTGTGCCTCGTCACGCCAGCGCCCGGAGGCGAGCTCGTAACACGAACAGTCGTGTCGCTCGGCGAACGCCTCGACGAACGAGAGCAGCCGCGACCCGTACCCCTCGGACCGGTGCGGCTCGTCGACGACGAGGTCGTGGACCCAGACGTGTTTCCCGTGATAGAGGTTCGTCGTCACGATGAGGCCGACGACGCCACGCACCTCGCCGTCCTCACGGACGGCGAACAGTCGATACCCTTGTTCGTCTCGCATCGTCGCGACGAGTTCGCGGAGTCGATCCGTCTCGACGGGGCGGAGCTGTCGCAACACCGGGTACGCATCGGCGATCTCGGCGTCCGTTTCCAGCTCGACGACCGTTCGGTCGGACATACCGGGCGAACGGACGCCGATCGTATATATTCGCCCGTGGACGCGATCGAGGACGCGTCGCTGCCGCCGGCCCGGCGGCGAACCCGGAGTGCCGTCGAACCCGAGGTCAAAGCTTACTTACACGCAGGGGAGCGACTGATAGGTAATGAGCAGCGACGCCGAGCAGGCGAGCGCCGACCGGCGGAAGTACGAGTTCCGCAAGGTCATCGAGGAACTCACGGAGTACGAGGGCTCCGGCACCCAGCTCGTCACCATCTACATCCCCGAGGACAAGCAGATCTCCGACGTGGTCGCGCACGTCACCCAGGAACACAGCGAGGCGGCCAACATCAAGTCCAAGCAGACGCGCACGAACGTCCAAGACGCGCTGACGTCGATCAAAGACCGGCTACGCTACTACGACACCTTCCCGCCGGAGAACGGGATGGTGATATTCTCGGGGGCCGTCGACTCCGGGGGCGGGCGCACGGAGATGGTGACGAAGACCCTGGAGTCGCCGCCCAACCCCGTCGAGTCGTTCCGCTACCACTGTGATTCGGCGTTCCTCACCGAGCCCTTGGAGCATATGCTGGAGGACTCCGGGCTGTTCGGGCTCATCGTCCTCGACCGCCGGGAGGCGAACGTCGGCTGGCTGAAGGGCAAGCGGGTCGAACCCGTCAAGTCCGCCTCCTCGCTCGTGCCCGGCAAGCAGCGGAAGGGTGGCCAGTCCGCCCAGCGGTTCGCCCGTCTGCGACTGGAAGCGATCGACAACTTCTATCAGGAGGTCGCGGGGATGGCCAACGAGCTGTTCGTTCCGAAGCGTCACGAGCTCGACGGCATCCTCGTCGGCGGCCCGTCGCCGACGAAAGACGAGTTCCTCGACGGCGATTACCTGCACCACGAGCTCCAAGATACGGTGCTCGGGAAGTTCGACGTCTCCTATACCGACGAGTCCGGACTGAAGGATCTGGTCGACGCCGGCAGCGAAGCGCTCGCCGACCAGGAGATCGTCGACGACAAAAACCAGATGGACGAGTTCTTCGAGAACCTCCATACGGGAGAGAAGGCCACCTACGGGTTCGAGGAGACCCGACGGAACCTGATCATGGGGTCGGTGGACCGTCTCCTCATCTCCGAGGATCTCCGGTCGGACGTCGTCGTGTACGAGTGTCCGGACGGCACCGAGGAGTACGAGGTGGTGGACTCGCGACATGCGACGCCGGACCACGAGTGTTCGGAGTGTGGCGAGACGGCCGAGGTGGTCGAACGTGAGGACGTCATCGAACACCTGATGTCGATCGCCGAACAGCGCGGCACGGAGACGAAGTTCATTTCGACGGACTTCGAGAAGGGCGAGCAGCTGCTCGACGCGTTCGGCGGGGTCGCCGGTATTCTCCGATACTCGACCGGCGTGTAGCGGCGGATCCGCACGGACTATACTCGACCGGCCCGTAGTGTGTCGGGATGGAGTCGGATCCGCCCGCCCGCCCGTGGGTTCGTCGATCGGTCGCGATCGGCGGCGTCGTGCTGCTCACGGCGATCATCGTGGCCGGAGTGGCGACGTCGGGTGGGCTACCGGTCGGTGCGGACGCGACCGCGGAACCGACGTCCGACGCGGTCGCGACGGTATCGTCGGACGGCTCCCCGGAAGCCGACGGGACGGGCGTCACCGTCGCGGTCGTCGACACCGGGATCGACGACGATCATCCCGACCTCCGGGGTCGCGTCGTCGACCGGATCGATCTCACGGGCGACGAGCCCACTCACCCGGCGAACGGAACGGACGCCAGCGGACACGGGACGTACATGGCGGGCGTCGTCGGCGGGGCGGGCCTCGCCGGGGAGCACGCGGGCGCCGCGCCGGGAGTCGAGTTCGTCGACGTTCGGATCCTCGTCGACAGCGGCGATCGAAACGTCGACGAGTCGCGGGTGGTTGCAGGCATCGAATACGCGGTCACCGAGGCCGACGCCGACATCGTGTTGCTGAGCCTCGACAGCATCGGGGCGGAGCCCGAGGCGATCGAGACGGGCGTCGAGCGAGCGACCGACCGGGGCGCGCTCGTCGTCGCCTCGGCCGGCAACCGCGGTGGCCCGCGCCGGATCACGACGCCGGGCACGAGCGACGCCGCGCTCACCGTCGGCGCGACGGACGGCTCCGGACGCCCCCTCGACCGTGCCTCCGGCGGGCCGACGCTCGACGGTCGGTTCAAGCCCGATCTCCTCGCGCCCGGGACCGGGATCGACGGGCCGAGAGCGGAATACGACGGCGAGAGCGCTCGATACGCGACCCGAACGGGGACGAGCGTCTCCACGGCCGTCGTCGCGGGGGCGGCGGCACGGCTGCTCGCGTCCGAACCCGACCGCTCGCCGAGCGCCGTCGAGCGTCGACTCACGAGCACGGCGCGGCCGATCGACGGTGCGAGCGGTCACGGGGCGGCGTCGGGCGTCGTCGATCCGGACCGTGCTCTCGATCCCGACGTCGTCGGCGACGGCGTCGTGGACGTTGGGCCGATCGTCGACGACGAGCCGGTGACTCGAACGGTGACCCTCGAGAACCGGGGGAACGAACGGCAGACGCTCTCGTTCGACACATCCCTCGAGAACCTCGATACGGGCGATCGGGTCGACGGCGCGCTCTCGGTGAACCGGAGCCGGGTGTCGCTCACACCGGGCGAGCGGGCGACGCTCGCAGTCCGGATCGACGGGGCGATTCCGTCGGGCGCACACGCCGGATCGATCCGCTATACGGTCGGCGGCGAGCCGCGGTCGATCGCCGTCGGATTCGTTCGCGGCGGAACCGTCACGGTCGAAAAGCGGTCGCTGACGCCCGGCGACCGGGTCGACGGGAACGAGCTGCTCGTGTTCACCGAGGCGGACACCCACACCGAACTGCTGGAGTTCGAGAACGGCACCGCGAGCTTCCTCGCCGGCGGCGGGACGTACGTCCTCTGGTCGGCCGGGGTCGACGAACCGACCGATTCGCTGGTGTTCCTCTCGGAGCGAGTCCGGGTCGACGGCGACACGCACGTCGTGCTCGACGAGTCCGAGACCGTGCCGGCCGGCGTCGACGTCGCCCCGCTGGTCGAGCGCTACGGGCCGCTGGAGAACCGGTCGGTGTCGGCGTCGATGGTGACCCGAAAGGGCGACAGCACGCAGCGACTCTCGCGGCTCACGCGGGACGCCGACGGTCGAACGGTCCGCGTCTCGCCGGATCCGGACACGTCGTTCACGACGGCGGCGCTGCTCACCACGCCGACCGACGACGGAGGGCTGGACGCGAGCGACGTGTTCCACGTGAGCAGCCACCACGAGACCGCCCGGTGGGCGTCCCCGCGAGAGGTGCGGCCGCGGGAGCTGGAAACGACGACGTACCGGTTCGCGCGGACGACCGTCGATCGCACGCCGGAGGTGCAGGAGCGGGCATCGGTGCGGCGGACCCAGCACGGTCGGCAGCTGTCGTGGTTCGACGTCGGCGACCGGTCGGTCCAGACCGTCCATCGGACCCCGGAGATCGACCACGATCGCCACCTCCGGGCGGACGGCTGGCGGGCGAGCCTCGCCGACCCCGACCGGACGCGGGCGTTATCACACCCGTTCATCGCCACGGCGGACGTGTCGGTCGGCGACGGGACCGCGTCGATCGAGGCCCGACCGCTCGCCGACGGCGCCGGAACGGAGCTGTACACCGCCGGCGAACACACGATATCGGTCGCCGTGGACGGGACGGCGGTCGCGGAGCGGCGCGGATCCGATCCGGTGATCGAACTCGCCGACGTCCCGTTGTCCGGCGCGGATCCGCCGTCTGACGATTCGGCGGCCGGCAATTGGTCGACTGACGACTCGACGTCGGGAGCTGACGACCCGTCGACCGGACGTGAGGCACGGACCGGCGCCGACGAGCTCTCGGTTCGGATCGCGGGCCACGATCCCGACGGGCGTCTCTCGACGTGGACGCGCGGCGAGGTGACGATCCGGGGGGCCGACCTCGATCCGGCGGCGTCGATCCCGCTCGTCCGTGACGTTCGCGTCGAGAACGCGACCCCGACGAACGCCGCCGGGCCGGGCGCAGTCCCGATCCGGATCGAGACCGACGCACGGCGTGCCATCGCCGACGCGACCGTCTGGCACGCGACGAGCGACGTCGACGCTCCCCCCTGGGAGAACGAAACCGCGTGGGACGGTCGACCGGCCCGGTTCGGACACGACGGACTCCGGACCACCGTCGACGTGCCCGCGGACGCCGAGACGGTCAGCCTCGCGGTCGCCGTCAGGACGGCCGAGGGCAGCGTCGTGCGAACGGCGACGGCGAACGCCTTCCACGTCGGGTCGGCACCGAACACGTCGACGCGGCTGATACGGGGGCACCTCCGGACGGCCGACGGCGACCCGGCCGCAAACGACACCGTCGTCGCCGACCCGGTCGACGGGGAGTCGCCGACGGTCGCGGAGACCGACTCGGAGGGGTACGTCGAGATCGAGGTGCCGAAGGGAACGCGCTACGACGTCCACTACCGGCGCGGGGACCTGTGGACGACCGATCGGCCCGGCGACCGGAGCCGACCCAACTTCCACACGCTCGGCCGGGTCGACGTGAGCGAGGACGTCGACGTCGGTCGGACGCTTCCCGAGCCGACACGACTCGACGTGGTCGTGGGCGACGAGCGGGATCTCCCCGTGGCGAACGCGACCGTTCGGGTCGCACATCGGGCGGGCAACGCCTCCACCGCGGTCGAACTGGAGACCGACGCGAACGGAACGGTGCGTCTCGGCGCGACCGACGGCATCCTGCTCGGTACCGCCACCGAACCGGGGACGACGGCCGACGGGGAGACGCACGCCGACGGGGCCGTCGCGATCGAGGTCACGGCGCCGGACGAACGGGCGTTCGTCGAGGCGACCGCCCGACGAACGGTGACCCTCGAGGGACGGAACGCGACGGAACGGTTCGTGCTCGACACCGAGCCGCCGGCGGCGGCGCTGTCGACGAGTCGGACGTGGATGGTGAACGGGACGCCGACGACGCTCGACGCGAGCGGGAGCGACGTGCCGGCCGGGCCCGCGGAGTACCGGTGGGACCTCGACGGCGACGGGACGACCGATCGAGTGACCGATGACCCCCGGATTCGATATCCGCCGGACGTCGGCGTGTCCGAGCCCACCGTGACCGTCGTCGACGCGGCCGGAAAGCGCGATACGGCGTCCGCGTCGGCCATCACCGTCACCGAACGGGGGTGACCGGGACGTGGACGACGGCATCGCCGGAGAAGAGCGATGGGAACGGTGGCAACGGCGCCACCGGGTCGGAGTCGGCGGCCCCGATCACCGGACGGGTTGCCGTCTGCCGGAACGCGACCGCTGAAAACCGCCTCGGGCCCGTGGGCCCGTGGGTTGTATTAGACGTCGTCGACGCCGACGACGAGCACGGGGCAGGACGCCCCGCGTTGCACCCGCACCGGCAGCGTCTCCGGATTGACGAGCCGGTCGAGTCCGGTCCGCCGGGCGGAGCCGACGACGATGGCGTCGACGTCGTGCGTCGCGGCGTAGTCGACGACCTCCTCGTGGGCGGTGCCGTACCGGAACCGCTTCCGGACGTCGACGTCGGCGCGAGCGCCGCGGTCGGCCGCCGATTCGACGGCCGCCTCGCCGGCCCGCTCCCGGCGCTCGACCGCCATGTCCCAGTGTTCGGTGGTGTCGACGACGAACAGCGCGTCGACGCTCGCTCCGTGCGTGGCCGCCAGGTCGATCGCGGCGTCGACGGCGGTCCGTCCCGTCGCCTCGCCGTCGGCGACGACCAGCACGCGCTCGAACATGCCGCCCACGTCGACCGCGGTACCGTGACCGGTCGCGCCCGCGCCGCGACCGTCGCTCGCCGTCTCGGACACGCCGTCCGCCGTCGGTGCCGGGGTCGATTCGCGTTCGTCGGAGGGGATCTCGACTGACATGGTGATGTGAACGTCCGAACCGCTCTCGACGGCAGTTCGTCGCTTTCTACCTGTTATTTACACTCCCATTCACTTAACAATTTTTGACAGGATAGACGATTATCATTATCTATCCGTCGAGAGTTGCCGTTCGAGCTTATATACGCGTGCTATCCCCAACGTTCGTCAGCCTTTATCGAATATATACGAAAGAACGTCAAGTGAAATGGTGACACATTCCGGTCGAGCGCGGCGCGTTCGTGGAGCGCAGCGCCGTCGGTCCGCGGACTACAGCACGTCGAGCGCGTCGTCGACGTCCATGTGGCCGTCGCGAACCGCCTCGAGGACCTCCCGACGGCGGTCGTCCGGATCGGTACCCACCTCGTCGAGGGTCACCTTGCGCGTGTCGCCGACGAACTCCGGGAAGTCGGTGCCGTCGGACAGCGCCGTTTCCTTTTTTACGCGGTAGGAGCCGGCGTCGGTGGTGTACAGGTCCCCGGGATGGAAGAAGTACCAGTCCTCGCGGTCGAACCGGACCGCGATCCGCGCCTTCGCGCCGAAGTTTCGCGAGAAGAACAACAGCGCCTCTACCTCCTCGCCGTCGAGGTAGATGGGGTCGCCGGCGCTGGATTTCGCCTCGATCGCGAAGAACTTCTCGCCGTCGCCCGCGAGCACGTCCGGCAGCTCGCGCTCGGTCGCCGACCCGCTGGCCGGCGCCCGCATCACGGCGAACCCCGCCTCGTCGAGCGCGTTCACCAGCTCGCGCTCCCGACGGTCGCCCTTTCGGTTAGCCGACACGGCCGTCCTCACCCGGTTCGGTCATCGACGACATTTACCGTCGAGAGGGGTAAAAAGAGCGCGCTCCGGAGCCGCCGCGAGCCGTTCAACAGCAGAAGATGAACGGATACACGAGCGCGACCCGATCGCCGTCGGACAGCGCCGTGTCGAAGCCGTTCTCGTTCTCGTTGAATCGGCCGTTGATCAGGATCCGGGCGTAGGCGATCGTCTGCTCGCCCTCCGGGTTCTTCGTCCACGTCCCCGGAAGCTCCTCGAGCGCGGGTGCCCGGCCGCGGTGGGTCGCCTCCGCCTCGGTCTCGGCGATGGTCATCTCCCCGGTCTCCGGATGGTCCGCGAACAGCTCCGCGAGGAACTCCCGGAGCGTGGCGCCCTCGAAGGCGTACTCGAACTCGTGGGTGCCGAGCTCGCGCCGGACGTGTCCCGTGCATCTGACCGTCACGGTCGTCTCGACGTCCGACGTCGCCGCTGCGGTCGTCCCGGTCGTCCGCTCCGCTCGCCGCCTCCCGTCGCGCGTCGGTGGTGCTCATGCGTACCCGTACGGGCGCAAACGGCGTGAACCGTGTGACGAACACGTTCGGCACGGTCGCCGACTGCGGAGCGTAGGAGCCGGGAAGCGACGCGCCGGCCCTACAGCCCCTCGTACGGACCGGCCGTCGCGGCGGTGAGCCGGTCGACCTGATCGGGCGACAGCTCGACCGTCGCCGCCGCGAGGTTCTCCCGGAGCTGGTCGACCGTCCGCGCGCCGACGATGGGGGCGGTGACGCCCTCACGGTCGGAGAGCCACGCGAGCGCGACCTGTGCGGGCGTCGCGTCGACCGCCTCGGCGACCCCGTCGAGCGTCTCATAGACGTCGAAGTTCGTCGGCGTGAGGTACGACTCGCGGAACCGGCTCGACGCCGCCACCTTCGAGCCCTCGGGAACGTCCGCGTCCCGGTCGTACTTCCCGGTGAGGAACCCCTGGCCGAGCGGGCTCCAGGGACAGACCGCGAGGTTCCGGTGGCGGGCGAACTCCAGATACTCGCCCTCGATCTCGCGGTCGACGAGGTTGTACCGCGGCTGGAGCACGGTGAACGGCTCCCAGCCGTGTGCGTCGGCCAGCGCGTTCGCCCGCGCCACCTTCCAGGCGTTCGGCCGGAGCGTCGACGCCCCGAGATAGTGCACGCTCCCGTCCTCGACGAGCCCGTTGAGGGTTCGCATCAGCTCCCGCGTGGACGTCTCGTCGTCCCACCGGTGAATGTAGAGGACGTCGACGTAGTCGGTGTCGAGGCGGTCGAGCAACGCGTCGACGCGATGGCGGACGTTCTTGCGGTTCGTCCCCCGGCTGTTCGGGTCGCCGTCGCGGATCTGCCAGAACACCTTCGAGGCGATCGTGTAGCGCTCGCGGTCGCGGTCAGCGAGCCAGTCGCCGATCCATTCCTCGCTTGCGCCCCCGCCATAGACGTCCGCGGTGTCGATGTAGCGACCTCCCGCGGCCGCGTAGGCGTCGAGCAGGTCGTGGGCGCGCTCCTCGCCGATCTCCGTCTCGCCCGCCTCGTTCCGCCGGCCGAATCGCCAGGTGCCGAACTGGAACTCGCTCGTCCGAATGCCGGTACGGCCGAGCCGCACGAAGTCGAGATCGATCGCCTCGGGGGACGTCGTCATCGGATCCGACTACGGGGAGGCGGAACAAAAAGCCACCAACACGGAGCGTGACACGCGGTCGCGAGTCACCCGCCGGCGGCGAGCGACAGCAGGTAGACCGCGATGGCGACGAGGATGATCGTCGCGCCGGTAGCGACGTTTAACGCGTACGACACGAGGATGCCGCCGATCACGGCGACCTGCCCGAAGCCGACCGACAGCAGCAGTCCGCGGTTGAAGCTCCCCGTCACCTGCATCGCGGCGGCGACCGGGATCACCAGCATGCCGGCCACGAGGATCGCCCCGAGGACCTGCATCGCGGCGACGACGACCAGCGCGGTGAGCACGACGAGCAGCGTGTCGTAAAACCACACGTCGATCCGCGCGAGCCGGGCGGCCTCGCGGTCGAACGTGATGAACAGCAGCTGCTTGTGGGTGAGCGCCACGACGCCCGCGACCACGAGCGTCAGCGCGACCATGAGCTGGACGTTCTCGAAGGGCACGAAGAGGATGTCCCCGAACAGGTAGCTCTCGACGGTGGCGCTGAACACGACGCCGTAGGAGATCACGGCGATCCCCACCGCGAAGCCGCCGGTGAGCATGATCGCGATGGGAACGTCCGCGTGGCCGTCGGTCCGCACCGCGACGTACTGCATGCCGAGCGCCGCGACGGCGGCCGTCACCAGGGCGAAGCCGAGCGGGTAGTCGACCGCGGGCACGGCCGCGCCGACGAATAGCCCGATGGCGACCCCGCCGAAGGCGGTGTGCGCGAGCGCCTCGCCGATCAGCGCCATCTGCCGATTGACGAGGTACGCGCCGACCACCGGGGCCGTGACCCCGATGAGCACCCCCGCGGTGAAGCCGCGCTGGAGGAAGCCGCTGCAGACGAGCCACGTGTCCGCCACGCTGCAGGTCGCTCCCCAGAACGCCTCGTACAGCGCCGGGAACACCCAGAGGATGAACGCCGCGATGGCGGCGGCCACGACGAGCGTCGCGGGCACGCCGAGCGCCAGTTCCCGTGTGGTCCACCTCCTGACCACCGGCCGGCTCACGGGGATACACCTCGCCGACGGCTCATAGCAGTTCACCCCGGAGTCGACGGGTCACGGGGAGTCACCCCCGACGAGGTCCGCCGGAGTGCCGCCACCGACGAGCGTCGACCCGAAGGCCCGCTCTAGCGCGTCCGATCCGAGGACCGCCTCGGTCGGGCCGTGTGCGTACAGTTCACGGTCGAGACACGCCAGCGACGTCGCGTGCGCCGCGAGCGCGTCGACGTCGTGCTCGACGAGCACGATCGTGATCCCCTCGTCGTGTAGCGTCTCGAGGAGCGCGTAGAACCGGTCGACCGACTCCGCGTCGACGCCGACCGTCGGCTCGTCGAGAGCGAGGAGGTCCGCCTCCGAGGCGAGCGCCCGGGCGATGTACGCGCGCTGTTTCTGTCCGCCCGACAGGCGGTTGATCCGGCGGTTCTCGAGGTCGGCGATGCCGACCCGCGAGAGTGCGTCGTCGACCGCGCGCCGGTCGGCCTCGTCGAGCCGACGAAGTCCGGCGTGGGCGTATCGCCCCATCCGCACCACCTCGCGGACGGTGACCGGCATCCGGGAGTCCGCCTCGCTCGACTGCTGTGAGACGTAGCCGAGCCGCGTCCCGTCGCGGAACCGGTTCGCCGGCTGCCCGAACAGCTCGACCGTGCCCGAATCGGGCGACTGCAGGCCGAGAATCGTTTTGAGCAGGGTGGTCTTTCCCGATCCGTTCGGGCCGACAAGTCCGCAGAATGCGCCCCGATCGATCGTCAGCGAGACGTCCCGGAGCACGGGCTCGTCGCCGTAGGCGAACGAGACGTTCGAGACGGCGACCGCGGGGGTATCGTCGCTCGGAACGTCGCCGTCGCTCCGGACGTCACCGTCGGTCGCGGATCGTCGGCTCCGGTCCACGTCCGGTCGCTCGTGGTCGAGACGGGAATTCGTGTCGGATCGGGCGTTCATCGGACGGTCCCTACTCGGCCCGCAGCGCCCTTTCCAGTGACGGCAGGTTGATCTCCCGGAAGTGGTCGACGTACCCCCAGTCGGGCTCCATGACCAGATCGCCGCCGATCGGCGGCGTGCCGTCGATCTGCGTCTCGACGGGCGAGAGCGGGAGTACGGTCGTCTCGGTCTCGTCGGCGAGCGACTCCGCGAGCGTCCCCGGCTCGCCGACGTCGTAGAGGACGTGCGCGATCTCGAACTCCTCGATGAGCTCCTCGATCTCCTGGACGTCGCCCGGGGAGGCGGCGTCGTCGGGGGAGGTGCCGACCGGCGAGTAGACGTCGATCCCGTATCGGCGATGCCACCACTGGAAGGAGTCGTGGGTGCCGACGACGATCTCCGACAGCTCCGCGCGGTCGACGAGCGCCGCAAACTCCTCGTGGACCGCCTGCAGCTCCTCGTTGAACGACGCGGCGTTCGACTCGTAGCCGTCGGCGTTGTCCGGATCGATCTCCGCGAGACCGGCGGCGACGTTCTCGACGCCGGTCTGACACTCGATCGGGTCCATCCACCAGTGCTCGTCGTCGTCCTCGGCGGGACTGTCGAAGAACTCGATCCCCTCGGAGGCCTCGATCACTGTCACGCCCTCGTCGTTCTCCAGTTCGGCGGCGGCGTCGTCCTGCCAACTGGAGAAGTCCCGGAGGTAGACGAACCCGTCGGCCCGGTCGAGGTCCTGGACGGTACCCGGCTCCGGATTCCAGTCGTGACCGTGCTCGCCCACCGGCACCAGATCGACGACATCCATGCGGTCGCCGGCGACCTGCCGGACGAAGTCCCACACCGCGGGCATCGTCGCGAACACGGTGAACTCCGCGTCGCCGTCCGGGTTCGTCTGCCCCGCGTCGTCCGACTCCGTTCCGCCGGATCCGTTCGATCCGCCGCCGTTCGCGTCGTCCGCCTGCGGGTCCTCGCCGAGACACCCGGCGACGCCGGCCGCCAGCGTCGCCGTCCCGCCGGCGACGAAGCGCCGTCGTGACCAGGTCCGTGACCCGTCGTTTGGTTCGTAAGTCGTCATCGCTACCCGATTGGGGAGACATCTTTTTAACCCCTTCGAACGAAAATATTAGACAAGGCTAATTCATCGCTCCGCCATCGTCTCCGCCTCGAGCGCGTCGTCCCGGAGTTCGCGGCAGCGCTCGTTTTCAGCGTCGAGTTCGGGGACCGGAGTGGGAGTGCCGTTCTCGTCGACGGCGACGAACACGAAGAACGACTCCGTCGTCAGTTCGCGCTCGCCCGTCCGCGGCGCCTCCCGGTAGGCCCGCAGCCGGACGCGAACGCTGGTCCGACCGGCGGCATACGCGTACGACTCGATCACGCAGGTGTCCCCCTGCGGGATCGGCCGTTTAAAATCGAGCTCGTTGATCCGGGCGGTGACGCAGGTCTCGCCGGCGTGACGCATCGCCGACATCGCGCCGACCTCGTCCATCCACTTGACGACGTTTCCCCCGTGGGCCGATTCGTAGTTGTTCGTGTGGGTCGGCTGGACCCGCTGGCGGTTCTCGATGTACGTGTCGGCAACCGTGGGCATACGTCGCCCACGGCGTCCGCAGTGAAAAGCCCTCGCGAGTGCCGGGCGGGACCGTAGGTGCCGGATGGATCGGAGGATGGGACCATCCCGCCAGCGGACGGTCGGGGGAGTCGGAACGTTCATTCGCTCCGGCGGTCAGTCGGAACGTTCACCCGCTCGAGGGCATCGCTCCTCCCGGTCGGTCCAGAAGTCGAAGCCGCGGCCGGGGGCGAACACGTCGAGTCCGACGGCGCGCTCGTCGCCGGTGTTCTCGACGCGGTGGGCCTCCCACGCGTCGAGGTGGACGGAGTCGTACCGCTCCAGCACGACCTCGTCGTCCTCGGTCGCGACGGTGAGTTCGCCCTCGAGACAGAGACACACCTGCTCGTTCTCGTGGTCGTGCATCGGCGAGCTGTGACCCGGCGGCTTCTCGAATCACTCGAAAGTGAATCGATCGCTGCCCGCGAGCGACTTTCGTCCCCACCTCTCGTCCGGCTCGTACGCGTCGGCGTCGTCGAAATCGACTGGCTCCATGGGCCACGCCACCGGTCGTGTCGACAAGAGCGTAGCGGTCCGAACGGCGAGCGATCGGCGACCGATCGGCCCGGGAGGAGGGCGACCCGGACGGGGAGCCACCGGCTCGTCCCGGACGAACGGTCGTCACCGCGACCGATCGGCCGTCGGCGCCTCCCGCTCGCGGAGCCTGGCGATGCGGTCGCCAAGCGGCGGCTGCACCTCGAACCAGGTCGACCAGTCGCCCGTCTCCGGTTCGACGCCGCGAAGCGCCGCGACGTGCTCGAAGGCGTCGGCGACCCGTTCCGCGCCGACCGCGTCTGCCGCCCGGCCGTCGGCGACGTACTGGACTCGTCGGCCGGCCCAGAAGGCGACCATTCCGACGACGATCACGGAGAGGAAGCCGGCATCGAACGGGACGACCGTCGTCACCACCGCGGCCAGCAGCCCGACGACGGCCGCGATGGAGACGGCGCGAAACTCGCCGTAGTACGTGTCCACCCGTCCCGCCTCGGCGGCGATCAGCCCGACGGCGACGTCCTCGGGGAGCTCGTCCAGCACGACGTCGGAGACGAACAGCACGCGTCGACGGGGCGGCCCCCGAACCGCGACCTCGACCGACGCCTCCCCGTCGGTCTCGACGACGGCGACGCGATCGACGTCGAGCGCGCCCGCACGCCGGAGCTCGCCGAGATACGCCCGCTCGGCGTCTGTCGGCTCCCGGAGGTCGCGGAACCGGTCACCGGCGTACAGCGGCCCGACCTCGACCGCGAGGAACGTGACGACCGCGACGCCGACGAGGAACGCGACCGTGAGCATCGTCCCACGATGGGAGTTCCGTCGGTGTAAAAGGACGCGATCGGCGACGACCACGGCCGAGGAGCGGGCGGATCGACCGACGATCGGAAGCCGGACGCGCCATCCTCGCTGGATGGAGCAGCGGCTCGCAGGCGAGCGTTCGATAAAAATGTGATCTCGGAGTCGCCCCGACGGCGGGGATCCGAGCGGTCCCGCGAGCGTTCGAAGCCGGTACGGCAGTCGGCGTGTGGTGTGGCGTGCCTGGCCGGCGCTTACATCGCGCCGCCCATGCCACCCATACCGCCCATGCCGCCCATGCCGCCGCCACCGGCGGGCATGTCGCCGCCGTCGTCGTCGTCGGAGCCGCCGCCCTTCAGGTCGCCGGCCGCGATGACGTCGTCGATGCGCAGGATCATGACGGCCGCCTCGGTGGCGGACTCGATCGCCTGGGTCTTCACGCGGAGGGGCTCGACGACGCCCTCCGCCTCCATGTCGATCACGTCGCCCGTGTAGGCGTCGAGACCGGCACCGAACTCGCCGCCGTCGTGGCGGGAGCGGAG
>LFFM01000922.1_pt1 | contig 20882 bp, 16 predicted proteins | sample 643131 | NCBI WGS metagenome assembly LFFM01 (sample SAMN03777445, study PRJNA286221) | soda lake metagenome | biome: soda lake; feature: Kulunda steppe; material: water; isolation source: sample Tc-Br brine of Tanatar trona crystallizer | place: Russia: Kulunda steppe | collected 2011-07
CACAACCTTCCGTCCTTCGAGGACGTAATGCAGCGGACCGTCCGCGAAGCGGCGATCCAGCAACTGATGGAGAACCTGAACTTCGACCGGCAGACGGCAACCGACGCTGCTGAGGAGATGTTACAGGGATTCACTGACTGGCGTATCCCTGATCTGTAAACTGGCAGCCAACGCAGTGCCTTCCGCTTGTGAGCGGCAGCACTGCTCACACGTCGGTTCTGTGTGGGACTCTCCTCCAGTTTTTCCGCCTGAAGCACACGTTACTCTCGAACGAGAGTTAGAGCGTCGAATCTGAGTTGAAGTTTCGTCAAACCGGAGCAGATTCCGACGAGTTGCGCCAGCCTCGTCGATGTTTCTCCCCAGATCTCCTTGGCACCAGTCTAAACCCCAGAAGTAGTGCTAGACAGTCCCATTGAAAAGAAAGTATCCAGACGAAGTTAATCACATTTCGGCTGAATGTGGCACCATATGTCGGTGACCCATTCTTGAGGGTAACTCACAACTGTATAGATAACCGATGTTCGACCATCCGAACGACGATACACCGAGTGAACGATGGCGCGCTCTTGAAGGTGCTGCAGAGGGCACTGAGCTGAACGCAAAGGGATGGCGCCAAGAAGCTGCCTATCGACTGTTGAACAACAATCTCGATCCCGAGGTCGGGGAAGCCCCTGAGAGTCTCGTCGTATACGGCGGGACGGGACGGGCGGCACGCAGTTGGGACGCCTACGACGCCCTCTCAGAGGAACTCTTGGCTCTCGAGGACGACGAAACCCTCCTCGTCCAAAGTGGCAAGCCAGTCGGTCGGTTCCGAACCCACGAACGGGCCCCGCGGGTCCTTATCGCGAACGCGAATCTGGTCGGTCACTGGGACGACTGGGACCACTTTCGTGAACTCGAAGCCGAGGGGCTGATGATGTACGGCCAGATGACCGCTGGCTCGTGGGCCTACATCGGCACACAAGGGATTATCCAAGGGACCTACGAGACGCTCGCCGAGTGCGCCAACCAGCACTTCGGTAGTGACCTTGAGGGCCGGATCGTCGTCACCGCCGGCCTCGGTGGGATGGGCGGTGCCCAGCCCCTTGCGATCACGATGAATCGCGGGGTCTGCATCGCCGCGGAAATCGACGAGGAACGCATCGATCGGCGGCTCGAGACGGGCTACTGCCAGGAGAAAACCGACGACTTGGACGAGGCGATCGAACGCGCCGAGGCAGCAGCCGACGCTGGCGAACCGTACAGCGTCGCCGTTCACATTAACGCGACAGAGATGTTCGAAGCGATGCTCGAGCGTGAGTTCGTCCCTGACGTCGTCACTGACCAAACCTCGGCACACGACCCGCTCGAGGGCTACTATCCGGTCGGCTACTCGCTCGAGGAAGCCGAAGAGTTCCGGGATGCGGATCCAGACGGCTATCAGGAGGCTGCCCTTAAGACGATGACCCGTCACGTGGATGGTATTCTCGAGATGCAGGCCCTTGGAGCGATCGCATTCGAGTACGGCAACAACATCCGTGGACACGTCGAGGAGCACCGGGACTCCGACGCTGCGTGGCCGCTTTCTGGCACCCCTGGTGAGGAACGCGATCCGTTTGATTTCCCCGGGTTCGTTCCTGCTTACATTCGACCGCTGTTCTGCCGGGGAAAAGGGCCGTTCCGATGGCTCGCACTGTCGGGCGACAAAGACGACATCTTCCGGACGGACGACGCGATTCGAGAACTCTTCCCCGACAAAGACCGACTGCTTCGGTGGATTGACCTCGCTCAGGAGCAAATTGAGTTTCAGGGACTGCCGGCACGGGTCTGTTGGCTCGGGTACGAAACCGATGAGAATGGACTCACAGAGCGGGCCCGGTTCGCGCTCCGCATCAACGAACTGGTTCGCAATGGCGAGATTAGTGCGCCAATCGTGGTGACCCGCGATCACCTCGACGCAGGGTCAGTCGCCTCACCGACTCGTGAGACCGAAGCGATGCGCGATGGGACGGACGCGGTTGCCGACTGGCCGATCCTGAACGCGTTGGTGAACTGTGCCGGAGGCGCCGATATCGTCAGTGTCCACAACGGTGGTGGCGTTGGAATCGGCAATTCTTTGCATACTAACAACCACGTCGTGTTGGATGGAACGGAACAGGCCGCTGAAACTGCCGAGCGCGTGTTCACGACCGATCCAGGGATGGGCGTGATCCGACACGCTGATGCCGGATACGAAGACGCACTGGACGAGGCCGACCGCTCGAATGTTCACATCCCGATGCGTAACTCATGATCGGAGCAGTTCAGATCCCTCGCACCAGTGTGGAGGGACGACGGTGACCGCAACCACACTCGTCCACAGTGCAGCGCAACTCGTCCGTGTCGACGCGGACGGATTCGATACCGTCGAGAACGGTGCAGTTGCCATCGAAGACGGGTCGATCGCCAGTGTTGGACCAACCGCAGACGTGAGCCGAGAGTATCCGATCGAGAATGCCGACACCGAGGTCGACGCCAGCGGTCAGACCGTCCTTCCCGGATACGTGGATCCACACACCCACGCGGTGTTCGCTGGTGAACGGGTCGACGAATTTACCGCGAAACTCCACGGGACGAGCTATCAGGAGATACAGTCCGAGGGTGGCGGGATTCTCTCGACAGTCCGTGCCGTTCGCGAGTCGTCGCTTGCGGAGTTGACCGACCACTTGCTCAAACACCTCGACGTCATGGTCGCTCACGGCACGACGACCGCAGAAATCAAATCCGGCTACGGCCTCTCCCTCGAGTCCGAACGGCGACTGCTCAAGGCCATTGAGCGAGCGAACGATCTGCATCCGATCGACCTCATCCCGACGTTTCTCGGTGCACACGCTGTCCCGGAGGGACAGGATGCTGATTCCTACGTCGATCGGGTGATATCTGAGCAAGTGCCGGCGATCGCGAGCGACGATCTAGCCACGTTCTGTGACGTCTTCTGTGATGAGGGTGCGTTTACTCGCGAGCAATCAAGAAGAGTGCTTGAGGCCGGTCTCGAGCACGGACTCACCCCGAAGATTCACGCCGAGGAGTTCGCTCGGCTCGGCGGTGCACAACTCGCCGCGGACCTTGACGCGGTCAGTGCCGACCACCTGCTGCAGGCGACGAGTGAGGACGCCGCTGCGATGGCGGATGCTGGGGTTATGCCGGTGCTCCTCCCTGGGACCGCGTTTACGCTCGACACCGAGTACGCCGATCCCACTCTCTTCGAAGCCGTCGGGCTTCCCGTCGCAGTAGCGAGTGATTTCAATCCGAACTGTTACTCACAGAGCATGGAGTTCGCGATGGCCCTCGCCTGCCACAAAATGCGAATGACTCCCAAGGATGCTCTCTGTGGGGCAACACGATACGCAGCCGAGGCGCTCGCACTCGAGGATGGGACGGGGACGTTTGCAGATGGTGCCCCGGGCGACCTCGTCGTCGCAGACGTCCCACGGTTCGAGTACGTCCCGTACAACTTCGGGGTCAAAACGACAAAAACAGTGATCAAAGGTGGTGAGGTGGTCTACGATGAGTGACCCGATTGTTCTCGACGGCGAAACACTCACACCAGAGGACGTCGAGGCGGTCGCTCGTGATGGCGCGACCGTGAGGATCGCCGACGCCGCACGCGACTCGGTGCAGGAATCGCGTGCACGGATCGAAGACATTCTCGAGACGGGTGATGCGGTCTACGGCGTCAACACCGGATTCGGCGACTTGGTCACAGAACGGATTCCTGACGACGATATCCGGACTATCCAGCGGAACCTCATTCGGAGCCACGCCGCCGGTGCGGGCGAGTGCCTGCCCAAAGCGGTCGTCCGTGCGATGATGACCACCCGACTCAATGCACTCGTCAAAGGATTCTCCGGTGTCCGGGAGTCAGTGGTCGATATGCTCGTCGCCATGATCAACGAGGGTGTCAACCCCGTCGTCCGATCGAAGGGGAGTCTCGGTGCGAGCGGTGATCTGGCGCCGCTTGCCCACATGTCTCTGGTGCTGATCGGCGAGGGCGAGGCTACTGTGGATGGTGAGCGTCTGGACGGAGCGACGGCACTTGAGCGCGCTGGCCTCGAGCCACTCACGCTCCGGGCGAAAGAGGGGCTCGCGCTGATCAACGGCACGCAACTCACGGTGAGTCTCGCTGCGTTGGTGTTGGTCGATGCTGAACGAGCCATTCGTGGCGCCGACATCGCCGGGGCGATGACGACCGAAGTCTCCATGGGGACGACGGCGGCGGCCCATCCCCGGATCAACGACGTGAGACCCCACACTGGCCATCGTGAGACGGCTCAGAACGTCCTTTCCCTCACGGCGGAGTCAGAAATCGTCCAGTCGCACCGCAACTGCAACCGAGTCCAAGACGCCTACTCGATCCGATGTCTCCCGCAGGTCCACGGCGCTGTCCGGGATGCAGTGAAACATCTTCGAACGGTCGTTTCAACTGAACTGAACAGTGCCACCGATAATCCACTGGTGTTCGACGCCGATCGCGTCGATGACCGAGCCAGTGGAACGGACACCGCGGCGGTTATTTCGGGGGGCAACTTCCACGGAGAGCCGATCGGATTGCCACTGGATTACGTCACCAGCGCACTCTCGGAACTCGCTTCGATCAGCGAACGCCGTCTCGATCGGCTGCTGAATCCGAATCTTCAGGGCGATCACCTCCCGCCATTTCTCGCGGAGAAGCCTGGTGTCCAGTCCGGATACATGATCGCCCAGTACACCGCTGCGGACCTAGTGAGTACGAACCGGGCCGAGGGACGGCCATCGATGGACAACGTTCCCGTCAGCGGTAACCAAGAGGACCACGTCAGCATGAGCGCCCAGAGCGCACTGCGGGCGACCGACGTACTCGATCGAACGGTCCGGATCATCGCGTCCGAACTAACTTGTGCGGCGCAGGCCCTAGATTTCTTAGCCCCTGAACGGTCACCGGGCACTGGAACGGCGGCGGCTCACGAATGCATCCGTGATCACGTTCCACACCTCGAGACGGATCGACCGATCCACGAGGATATCGATACGATCACCGACCTTCTCAAAACTAACAAACTCGTCGAACGGGTCGATGCAGTCCTTGAGGAGCCGCTTCAGTAGGTTGAACCTGCTTCAGCGAGACTGTCCTTTTTGACATACATCGAGAGAGATCCATATCGACGACGAGAACCGCCTTCGAGACGATGAAGGTGATGGGACCGACGAGTGAACCGTCACCGCGGGAGTCTCTTGGCCTATCTGCAAGCGTCGGGCGCGATGAGTTCCACTGGATGGACGACATCTCGAGCGAAGAGCTCACCCATCTGCTCGGTACAGGAGGTGCCGCTTGCGACCAAGACCCGATCGTGAGCATCGGCGAACTCGTCGGAGACGTCCGAACCGACGTCCATCGAGAGCTCGTAGTACTCGGACTTGTATCCGAAGCTTCCTGCCATCCCACAACACTCGACGTCTGTCGTAATTACGTCGAAGCCCAAGTCTGCGAACACTGCTTCGGTGTAGGATTCGACCCCGAGCATGCGCTGCTGGCAGTGACTGTGGTAGGCGATCGGAGGCGTCGCCTCAGCGAGTGGGGCCGTGCTCGCACCGTTCGAAATCACGCCGTAGACGTACTCCATGACGTCGTAGCTGTGCTCTGACAGCCGTGTGAACTGGGCTTCGTCGAGGAGATGGCTGTACTCGCGTTGGAGCATTGCGAGGTCAGAGGGTTCGATCACGACGACGTCGAAGCCGGCTTCGATTGCGGGCTCGAGGTCGGCGACCACGGCTTCAGCCTGCGTCGTCGCCGTGCTGATCATCCCCTGTGAGAGCGGGGCCCGACCACTCTCGATCGGTGTGGAGAGTTCAACGTGAGCACCGAGCGCCTCGAGCGCTCTGACAGCTGCCTTCCCCCGTTCGGTGAGGACGTAGTTGGTGTAGGTGTCCGGGTAGAGGACAACGTCATACTCGCCAGCCCCTTTTGACGTGTTCGGCTCCCGCGAGTCGAACCAATCGACGAGTGTCTCTCGCTCGAACGTCGGCAACTCCCGCTGACGGGCGACACCGAGAAACCGATCGAACAGCCTGCGAACTGGCCCGAGCCCCATCGCCCAGTTGGATAGCGGCGCCGTTTTGCTACCGAGTTTCGCAAGCATGCCGAAGTTTCCGAAGAGTCGTTTTCGGGGACTCACGCCGCCGTCGGCATCCGGGACGAGCCCGTCGACGAGGAACTCGAGGTCGCTCGGTGCCGTATCTCTGTTGAGCCGGTCCCTGACGACCGTGTTGATCCACGGAATATCGATCTTTACCGGACAGGCGTTCACACACCGGGAACAGCCCGTACAGAGGTCGTTGAACTCGCTGGCGGCCTCGAGTCCCTCGACGCCCGCTTCCCAACCGGTTGCGATACCGCCAGTATAGGTTTCACCGCCGAACGCGTGGCCACCGACGTGTTGAAAGTTGCCACACGAGTTCGCACACGCGCCACACCTGATGCAGTAGAGTGTCTCCCGTAACTGGTCGTCTTCTCGCATCGCCAGTCGCCCGTTGTCGATGAGAACGAGGTAAAACTCCCGGTCCCCCTCCCCACTACCGAGGGGTTCATCCGGGTTGTCGAAGTCTATCGTCGGGGAATCGACTGGCGGAGTCAGCATCGAGACGTACTGGGAGATGTCCTGTCCGGTCGCGGACTTCGAGATGAGTTCGACGAACGGACGCAGCTCGGCGACACTCGGGATAATCTTCTCGACCCCCGTGACCGCGACGTGTGTATCCGGGGTCACCGCCGACTTCCGGGCGTTCCCTTCGTTAGTGATGAGCGTGATTGTTCCCGAGTCAGCAAGCACGAAATTCGCCCCCGTCATCCCGATATCCGCCTCGCGGATTTTCTCACCGAGGTAGTCTCGTGCAAAGGCGGTGAGTTCTTCCGCGGTTTCGAAGGGTTCCTCGGGCTCGAACACCTCGTTGAACAGCGTTGCCACTTCTTCGCGGGACTTGTGGAGTGACGGCCCGACAAGATGAGATGCACGCTCTTCAGCGACTTGAAGAACAAACTCGCCGAGGTCGGTCTCCCACACGTCGATCCCGGCGTCCGACAGGGCATCGTTGATTTCGATCTCCTCGGTTGTCATCGACTTCGACTTCACAAGCGTTTGGGCATCCGTCGACTCGGCGACCGACCGCACGTACTGATTCGCGTCCGCAGCGTCGGTTGCCACGTAAAGGTGGCCACCGTTTGCCTCGACGCTCTCGCGCAGTCGTTTGATCAGTGCTGGGAGATTCGCAATCGCATCCTCCTTGATCTCACGAGCTTGGGTGCGGAGGGCTTCGTACTCGTCGAACCGGTCGGCTGCATCGTACCGACCCTGGTTCAGATGTGAGACGTTTTTTGCGACCGTCTCGCCCTCGGTCTCGAGGAGTTCGCGAATTTGGACGGCTTTCCGTCGGCGCTCTCGATGGGAGCTCATCGATCAGTAACGAGGACCACCGTGACGTATTTCGGCCCGTGAACGCCCTCGACGAGCGCACCCATGTCGCCGGTCGAACTCACACCAGTCGCGAAGATGGCGGAGCCCCCGGTCGCAAAGTGATCCGCAAGATACTCAGATATCGATTCGATGTCCGTGACGACGTCGCTCTCGCAAACGACTGCCACGTGGCTCGGCGGATACAGACTCACAGGTTCGGTTCCGGCCGCGTCACTCTCGAGGACGAGCGTCCCGTATTTTCCAATAGCTGCTCGGGCCGGGGTCACCCCAGTCTCTGCCGTCTTGAGGCGACGTGGGGTCGGCGGCGTCTCGACGACGGTTTCTTCGAGAGAGAACTCGTCTGTCTCGAAGGGGACGCCGACTGCGGGTTCCGTTACAACCTCGTCGATCGTTACCACGAAGTCGGCAGCGTCGGTTCGTCGCAGGTGGACGCCCAGTTCTGAGAGCGACGATTCGAACTGTCTGACAGTACCTATACTCATAATATACACATACTGGCTGACGTACTAAGGGTTATATACTCCGTATGGCGGTCGTTCGCATTCGTCAATTCGTGCGGCCGTCACGTCTCGTGATAGCCACCACGTGGCGGCTGTGGGTTTACACTGAGAGCGTTCGATCAGTCAATATGTCTCTCAAAATTGATTTGAACCGCCTCAGGAGCGATATGCAGGACAACGCGCAGTACGGCGCGACCGACGGCGAGGACGAACACGGTCGGACAGTGTTGACGGGGACTGCTGCGGACCGACAGGCCCGCAAACACCTAGTCGGTCGGTTCAGGGACGCCGATCTCGAGGTCCGGATCGATCCGGTCGGAAACATCGTCGGTCGGTACACGCCAGCGTTGTGCGATCCCGACGCGGCTCCCGTCGCGCTCGGTAGTCACCTCGACTCGGTTCCCAATGGCGGGATCTTCGATGGGCCACTTGGCACGTACGGCGCGCTCGAGGTCGTTCGCGCGATGCAGGAATCTGACGTGGCCACCAAACTCTCGCGACCGATCGAGGTCGTCTCGTTCACCGAGGAAGAGGGCAGTCGCTTCGGCTTCGGAACACTCGGCTCTGCGGTCGCAACAGGACGGATCGACGTCTCTGAGGCACTCTCGCTCGAAGACGACACCGGCACGACGCTCGGTGACGCGCTCGAGCAGATCGGATTTCGCGGCACTGCGGAGGTAGCGCCTCGTACGTGGGACTCTTGGGTCGAACTCCACATCGAGCAAGGGACACGGCTCACGGCTGCCGACGCTGGGGTCGGAATCGTCGACACGATTACCGGTATTATGAATTGCCACGTGAAAATCACGGGCGAGGCTGATCACGCCGGATCAACGTCGATGGCAGACCGATCCGACGCGCTTGTTTCCGCTGCAGAGTTCATTTTAGCTGTCGAGCAGGCCCCGCTTGAATCTGGCACGACTAGCCCGACAGCGGTCGCGACTGCCGGTAAAGTAACGGTGGAGCCCAACGTTCGAAACATCGTCCCTGGGGCAGTCAGGCTCGAACTCGACATCCGGGATGTCGACCGCGCCGTGATGGATCAAATACTCGAAAGCTGTCGGTCGAGTCTCTCGGATCTCGAGCGCCGTTGCGGTGTCGGCACCGCTCTCAGGCTGCACCGGGTCACTGAACCGACTCAGATGGACGACCGATGTCTCTCTGCCGCTGATGACGCAGTGACTGCTCGTGGCATCAAGTCGCTGAGATTGCACTCGGCGGCGATCCACGACACGGCGAACGTCGCTGACGTGACGGACACCTGTCTCCTGTTCGCGCCCTCCGTTGATGGCATTTCGCACTCACCGCGAGAGTGGACCGAATGGGACGACTGCGCCACTGCGACTGGTGTCCTCGCCGATACCGTGTTTCAGTTGGCGTCTTCGTGACAGGTAGTCGAACCACCGTCCGGAGGGGTCCGTTTTTTATATCTCTCAGCAGATATCTATCCGTGACCCGGTACGCTATCAACCCGCCCGAACTCAAAGACACCCGCGAGATTGGCTACAACCACGCGATCATCGATGGCGGACAGTTCTACATGGCCGGACAGGTCGCGATGGACGGCGACTCGACGGTCGTCGGGGGCGACATCGAGTCCCAGGCTCAGAAAGCCTACGAGAACGTCGGCATACTCCTCGAGACTATCGGCAAGACATTCGCCGACATCGCGAAAGTGACGACCCACATCGTCGATCCGGCCGAACGGTACTACAACGGCTACAAGACTGTCTATTGGGACATCTTCGATGAGCCGTACCCGTGCCACACCGTCCTTGGACACGAACAGCTGGCCAACGAGAAGTACCTCGTCGAAATAGAGGTTGATGTCCCACTCACACCCGCGGACATCAAGGCTATCGAGCCAGATGGGGAGGTCGTTCGACAGATTTGACCTGACAGAACCGCCATAGGGAGGGAGCAAAATTTACAGCCACTGAGCCTGATATTTACGCATGTCTATCGATCGCACGCTCTCTGAGCTCGTTTCTCGAATGCCTCAATCTGGCATTCGCAAGGTGTTCGACGCAGCCAACTCCTACGACGATCTCGCCGATCTGAGCATCGGCGAACCTGACTTCGCGACGCCCGAGCCGGTTGCCACCGCCGTCGCCGACGCGCTCGGATCTGGAATCAGCAGTTACACGGAGACGGTCGGCCGATCAAGCCTCCGAGCGGCACTGTCGGAGAAGCTTAGCGCGGAGAACGACATCGACGTCGCTCCCGATTCTGAACTCATCGTTACCCCCGGGGCAATGGGCGCACTCTTCGCCGCGGTCCAGGTTCTCTGTGACCCCGGCGAAGAAGTCATGATTCCCGAACCGTACTGGCCGAACTACCGCGGGCACGTCGCCAGCACAGGCGCTCGCGTCGTGCCTGTCCCGACCGATGACAACTTCATCCCAGACCCAGCGGACCTCAAGACAGCCATGAGCGAGGACACCGTGGCGATGATACTGAACACGCCTGGCAATCCCACAGGTGCCGTGATCCCGCCAGATCGACTCGAGGCACTTACGGCGGTCACAGCTGACCAAGACATCTGGCTTATTGCGGACGAAACGTACGAGGACCTCGTCTACGACGACGCAATACACCACTCTCTCGCGAGCCAGGACCACGCCTTCGATCGCACCGTCACGATTCATAGCTTCTCGAAATCGTACGCGATGACCGGCTGGCGGATCGGCTATGCGAGTGCACCGTCGCGGGTAATCAACGCGATGCGGGTGTTACAGGAACACACGGTCTCGTCGGTGGCTGAACCCGCACAGGTTGCAGCGATCGCAGCCGTCGAGAACCGCCACGTCGTCACAGACATCCACGAGGAGTTTGCCGTTCGTCGAGACCTGATTCTCGACCGTCTGCGAACGATAGACGGGATCGACCCTGGCTCCCCGAAGGGAGCTTTCTACGTGTTCGCAGATATCTCGGATAAAAATCCGGACAGTCGAGCGTTCGTGGAGCGGTTGATGGCGGACGTAGGAGTCGCTGCGGTACCAGGAGCAGTCTTTGGTGACGCTGGCGAAGGACACGTTCGGTTTTCGTACGCGACAGATAGGACCACGATCGAGACGGCGCTTGATCGCATCGAACGTCTGTGTTCGTGAATAGAGGTCTACCTCAACCTGTGAGCATCGACCGGAATGGACGCTATCGGTCGTCCGCAGATGCCGGATAGACGGCAACGTCCGATCGGTTCCAGCCGATCATCGCGTCGTCCCCGCGGCCGTACGACGTCTGTCCCCGATCGTTTGGCTTGACGACGTCGAATTTCTGCCCAGTCTCCGTCCCGACAGTATACTTCGTTCGATCACCTTCGAACTCGACGTGGCGGACGGTCACCTCGTAGCGATTGTCGGTGTCCAGCGTGTCACCAATTTCAATCCACTCCGCTCGGATCGCAACGATCACTTCGTCCCCCGTCTCGATCGAGTCGGGCACTGTTGTCGTGCTCGAGAGGTCGCCAAACTGGATTTCGTCCGTCGACGGCCCGACTTCCCCGTTGAGTACCGTCGTGGTACCGATAAACTGCGCAACGAACGGCGTCTTGGGATCTGAATACAGTTCCTGCGGCGGGGCAAATTGGGCCATATTCCCATCGTTCAACACCGCGATGCGGTCAGCCATCGCGAGCGCTTCCGTCTGGTTGTGCGTGACGTGGATAATTGTCAAGTTGGTCTCATGGTGAATCCGCGAGAGTTCGCTTCGCATCTCGTCCCGGAGTTTCTTGTCGAGTGAACTCAACGGCTCGTCGAGCAAGAGCAACGCTGGCTCGTAGACGATCGCTCGAGCGATCGCGACGCGCTGTTTTTGACCCCCGGACAGCGTATTGACCGATTTGTCAGCATACTCTTGGGGAAGTCTGACCAACTCGAGTGACTCTCGAACCTTTTCCTCCGTATCGACGCGTCCACTCCCACGCATTTTCAACGGGAACGCGATATTCTCCTCCACGGTCATGTGTGGAAAGAGCGCGAGATCCTGAAATACGAGGCCGATATTCCGTTCGTACGGAGCCTTGTGTGAGACTGGTTCGTCGTCGATATATATCTCACCGGCGGTTGGCTCGATGAACCCCGAAATCATGTGAAGAAGGGTCGTCTTCCCAGCCCCACTCGGACCCAGCAACGTCAGATACTCACCCTCCTCGACGCTGAGTGAGATCTTATCAGCCGCGACGACGGAGCCAAATGATTTGCTCATGGCGTCGAGTGCGATAATGGGCTCGCCGCCCGTTCCGTCAGGTGTTTCGTCGACGGCGTCGGTAGTCTGCCGCTGATTCGCTTTCATTCGTTACATATCACCAGTGCAAGGTATGATTTTAATCTTTACCTCCAAATGGTGGTGTTAAGAATTGGCTGTCAATATCATCAATTGGTTCTCGAGTTCGACCTACTTGTAGAGCCTTGTACCCCCTCAAGGAGGGCTTTGAGCTGGATTGCTTTGTTGAAAGTCCGTTCCTTCTGAGGATTTGACCGCTAATTCCAGGTGATTTGGATGCCGTCTGACAATATGGGCGAGTTACGGAACCTCACAGAGAGAATTCACGAAGTCGCTACAGATTATATAGAGGAGGCTCTGGTGAATCACTATACTCAGTCGATCACATCGAGAACCTCACAACCTTCTCCTGTAGGTGCTGAATCTGTGTCTGCGGTGGCTGGCTAGCCTTCAACAACACGGTGACCGTGAGTTCTACTGCTACCCAGTCGCTGTCGGCGGCGATCAGCCACCGACGCGACGGTGCATCCGTCTTTAGCTAAGCGCAGAACCAGCTGATAGCAGCGGCTTTCGAGAATTCTTTTCGACAGGAATGAGGAGGCAACAGTTGTGTACACCACAGCCTCCCCAAACGTAATTGAACAGCGGCTTACTAATCTCCTTCCCTCCAAAGCACTGGAAGATCACGCCGAGGCAGTCGGCGTGATCGAACGAGAAGGGAAACTCCAGATACCGCCTCTCGTCTGGTCATTCGCGTTCGGCTTAGTGATTAACGTAACTTCTGAATGAATCCACTAAGATGATTCTCAATCCACGACCCCGCGAAACTCAGCTGATCAGTTAGTTTCGTTGGATCAGGGCAACGTTGGTGAGTGGCAACACTGTCGCGCCGGCGGCTGATCGCCGCCGACAGCGACTGGGTATCGATGGAACTCACGGTCACTGCCTTGCTGAATGCCAACCAGCCACCGCAGACACAGGTTCAACACCTACTGGAGGTGATTGTGAGGTTCTCGATGTGATCGACTGGGGCTGTATGAAACACCGAATTCCTCCTGGAGAAGGTGCTGGATCTCTTGTGATTTCCACGGCTGGCCATCACGAAGCATCTCAACCAGCTCATTTTGCTCTTCGTCGTCGAGTTTCGGGGGCCGGCCGCCCCCGAAACTCGGCATGAGTTCTTCGAAACCTCCTTGATTCCAGTCTTCTGCCCAGCGCGTGCCGGTTGCTGCTGATCGACCTTCCCGATCAGCAGCTTCAGGGATCGTATCACCCTGGTAGAGGTTCTTGACGAAACCAATCCGGCGAAGATGATGATCATCTTCAGCCTCCCGTAGCATCTCGTCGATTTCTTGTTCCGGCAGGTGACGTTTGATTTCAGTTCGACGTGATCCCATTACATCAACAGTGGCCTCTTCTTGCAAAAGTATTCATACTCATTAATCGCTTCGAGCGAACCTCGAACACTCGCTGAAAGAAGCAGTTTACAACCTCCTTTCGTGGGTTCGGAACAACGATGATCGCGGCGTCGATGACCTCATGGAAGAGATTGACCACCTCTTTGTCCACTCAACAGCTGACGCTAGCGTGCAAAGCTGAGTAAAATGATAGTATTGGCCCATCTTTCCTGAAATTATAACGAATATTCAAAATATACTAACCTCCACGTGGAGGAACAGATGTTATATAGTATCAAGATAACGCACTTGTATGTCAAGAAATGGCATGAGAAACCAGACGCGTGGACCATCCAGAAGAGCAGTGCTAGCTGGCTCAGCAGTCACACTTGGAACTGGATTAGCCGGGTGTCTCGGTGGCGATGACGATGAATCGGATCCAGTCGAGGAACTCGATCCAGACAATCCTCCAGAAAAACCCGACTCGATCACTGTGCGCGCCTGGGGAGGCGTGTGGGAGGAGTCGCTCGACTCGAGCGTCGCCCAACCGTTCACTGAAGAGACGGGTATCGAGGTAAACTTCGACAACACGCACGAATCGGAGATGCGGACCCAGATACGGACGGCGATCGATCAAGATCGTGAGCCGCCAGTTAACGTCGACTGGACGACGGATAAGGATGGGCATCGGGCGTATCGTGAAGGAAGCCCGGTGGCACTCCACCCGGATATCATCTCGAACAAAACCGAGATGCGCGACATGGCGACTCCAGATACTGACGATGGCTTGATCCCGTACCTGTCGCTCTTTTCCTACACCTACTCGCTGTGTTACAACGAGGAGGTAATCGAAGACGAACATGGGGATTCCACCCCGGCCAGATCGTGGGAGGAACTGATCGATTCGAGTTACGAGGGTGACCTCGGGGTCTACGAGAACGGCCACGGGGTTTATCGAATCATCAGCGCGCTTTCCAACGTTGCTCTCGAGTCAGAGGCAGATGACGATGTCATGGATCCATTCTGGGAGACAATGCAGGACTTTGAACCAGCGGTTGGGTTGATCGCTGATGATACTCGACTGACAGAAGGGATACTTGAGGGTGACGTTCCCTATTCGTGTATGCTTCCAAACAACATTGTGGACGCCCGAGATGATGGTGAACCGGTCGATTGGATTGTCCCTGAAGAAGGGGCGGCTGTCCAGACCGACGTAATGTACACGCCACAGAACCAGTCTCACTCGGAATTATACTGGGCACAAGAGTTCGTCAACATGGCAGCCGATGCGGACGCTCAAACGAACTGGACGGAGTCACTTGGCTTGCCGATGCTCAACACGAACGCCGATCCGGTCGACTGGATGGTCGACGACCCAGCCTTCCCCACGGACGATGCCGACTTTGACAATCTCCTGTCGCTCGATCCAGATTTATGGGCACGACACAGCTCGGGTTGGATCGAAGAGTTCAACAGAATTATGCAGTAAGTGAGACGTCCTGGGGTTACTTATTCCAATGAATATCTATATCCGAGAGGTCAAACGGACCCTCGCCACTGGTCTCATCAGAGCGAAACGCCAGTTACCGGCGGATTTCTACCAGTCGCCGCCGAACTGGTTGGGCTACCTCCTCGTGCTACCGGGCATCCTGCTTGCAAGTTTCCTCTTCGTGGGCCTCCTGTTGCTCACTCAGTACAGCTTCTTCACCTTCGATCCCTTCGAAATATACCTTCGGGAGTATACGCTCGACAACTGGCGGACGTTGCTCACCACCGAGAGCTACTACCGCGTGTTCGGACGAACGTTCGGTCTGGCAGCACTGATCACAGTCTTGTCCGTTGCGTTTGCAATTCCGTACGCCTACGTCGTGACGAGAGTCCGCTCGGCGCTGCTCCGAAAGGTCCTGTTGATCGCGGTGTTCGTCCCGTTCTTTACGGGCGTCATTATTCGGACGTACGGCTGGCTGATCGTGCTGGGTCGAAACGGACTCGTCAACTCGTTTTTTGGCGTGTTCGGGCTGGGACCGTACCAGTTAATCGGTAACGAGTTCGCCGTCGTCCTTGGGCTGCTGCAGGTGATGATACCGTTCTCGGTCATCATGATCGTCCCAGCGATACAGGGAATCGATAGGAACCTCGAACGATCGGCCGCGAGTTTGGGTGCGCCACCGCTCGAGCGATTCCGCCACGTCGTCTTTCCGCTCGCTCTGCCTGGCATCGGTGCAGCGACCATCGTTGTGTTCACGATCACGTCGGCACGGTACGCGATCCCGGAACTGATCGGCCGTGGCCGGGTTGATTTCGTCGCAAACGTGATTCATTCGACCTTATTCGCACAGAACAACTATCCGCTCGCATCGACGTTCGCAGTGACCCTCGTTCTGATCTCGTCGGTCGTCGTCTTCGTCATCTTTTCTCGAATCGGAATCGGGACGCTTGGCATCGGGGAGGAGGAAACCGATGAGTAGCCGATCACTCATGGTACGGCTGAGTCATCGGCTCGACAGTCGGTGGTCGTACCCGCTACTCAAACTGTTCGTCGGGATCCAGATACTGTTTCTGCTGATTCCGACGCTTATCGTCCTCGCCGTCTCATTCGAGCCCGGAACCATGATTCGATTCCCACCGGAGTCGATCTCACTACAGTGGTATGCCCAGATTCTTGGTGAAGACCGATTTATTATTGGATTCCAGCGAAGCCTGCTCGTTGCGGGCTTCTCGACCCTCATTGGCATCCCGGCCGGAATTCTCACCGCGATCGGGCTGATTCGGTACGATATCCGATTCGAGAAGTATTTACAAATTTATCTGTTGCTTCCGTTCACTGTTCCGTTGATCGTCTCAGGAGTAATTCTTCTCATTCTGTTCGGCCGGCTGAGGATCATCGATTCCCTTTGGGCTGTCGGTCTCGCATTGGCGATCATCAACATGCCGTTTATGCTCTGGGCTGTCGCCTCTCGGGTCAACTCGTTGAACTCGAACTTGGAAGACGCCGCAAAGAGTCTCGGCGCTGAGGAGTTACAGACGTTCTGGCACGTGACGTTGCCAGCAATCCTCCCAGGCGTGGTCACTGGATCGCTCCTCATGTTTGTGCTCGGTCTCAACGAATTCCTCGTGAGCCTGGTCATCACGACTTCGGTGACGGAGACGCTGCCCGTGATGATCTACACCGCGATGCGACAGAATATCAGCCCGCTGATTGCTGCGATTGCGAGTGTCTACGTGATCGTCGCAATTCTCGCGGTCGTCGTCGCGGACCGTCTCATCGGGCTCGAGGAGCTGCTTCACTCCTAACTGCTGCGATCGGGAGCACTCTGTGCTCCCAGTTACTGTTCTTCAGGAGAACGGACTTTCGTACCGTACTGCCAAACCTTAGAGTCAGTCGGTCCCGTCGGTGTACTCCCGAGCCAGCCGGTCTGCAGTGACGAGTGCGTCACGGACCGCCTGCGGAGTAACCTCGAAGGGTTCGTTGTGAATCGTCTCGAACGGCTCACAAGTCGCCTCCGCGATCGTCTGAAGCTCGGACTTCGATGGCTCAGTGAGACCGATGTCGGCGAGTGACACTGGCAGGCCGACCGCGAGAGAGAACTCGATCAGATCGTGTATGGCGTCGGTCTCGCGGCCCTCGAGGACGAGCTGGGTGAGCGTGCCGATGTTGACCTTCTCACCGTGGGTCGCGTCGTGGGTCGCCTCGACACTCGTGAGCCCGTCGTGGACGGAGTGGGCAGCAGCCAATCCACCGCTCTCGAACCCGATACCACTCATGAGCGTATTCGCTTCGACGACGGCCTCGACGCTCTCGGTGACCGCATCTCGTTCGACGGCTGCGACCGCACTCCGCCCGTGTTCGCGGACGGTCGTGTAACAGGTTTCCGCGATGGCGTGTGCAGTTCTCGTCGATTGACCACCGAAGACGTTTGTTGCGCCGGCGCGGTAGGCAGTGTCGGCTTCGAACCAGGTCGCGATGGCGTCTGCCATCCCCGACCGGAAGTGTCGAGTCGGGCCGCTGGCGATCACGCCGGTGTCGACCAGCACGAGATCCGGATTCACCTCGTGGAACTCGAACTCGTCGAACTCGTCGTCCTCGGTGTAGAGCACCGAGAGACTGCTCGTTGGTGCATCTGTCGAGGCGATCGTCGGGACGGTGACGAGCTGACTGTCGAGACGGGTTCGAACCGCTTTTGCGGCATCGAGCGAGCGACCACCGCCGACACCGACGACGATGTCTGCGCCAGCGGCCGCCGCTGCAAGCCGTTCGACTTCACTGCTGGTGCAGGTGCCGGCAAACTCGATCTGATCGACGGTGATCTCGTTCGCCTCGAGTCCGTCCGTGATCGGGTCGGCCACGATCTCGAGGACCGTTGCGTCTCCGATCACGACCGCCTGCTCCCCTGGCTCGCCGATGTGGGTACCAATCGATGCTAACACGTCGCGTCCCTGTACGTACGCTCGTGGTGCGTTGAAAGTCCGTGTCATAGTGCAGAACACTGATTCGTCGCGTGACGTATCAATACCACTCTCATTGGGACCCACAACAATCAACCCACCAGTGACATGCGGAGGGGAATATATGAACAGTCGCCAGCGTGTGATTGGCTCACCGCTCAAATGGGGAGCCCCCCTGCTAGCGACCGCAGTGTCGGGATTGAGTCGAGAACTGGTGTTGGACAGTCGAACGGAGCCGGAAAGAGAGAAGTTTGGAGGCTATCTGACCGTGTAGCCACCGTCGATAACGATACTCTCGCCAGTCATGTACGACGAGGCGTCCGAAGCGAGGTAAACGACCGTCCCCCCGAGTTTTTCGGGTGGTGCCATCTCGTCCATGAGCATCTCCGAGAGCCAGGCGTCCGCCATTGCTGGATTCTCTGCGACCAGTTCGTCGATCATTTCGGTGCGGATGTATCCCGGAGCCAGCGAGTTCGCTCGAATCCCGTGCTTTGCCCACTCCGACGCGAGCTGTCGGGTAAACGAGACGACGCCGCCTTTCGACGCGTGATAGACGACTTCCTCCTGTGGATAGTTGGCGACGAACGCCGACATCGACGCCATATTGATGATCGTCCCCCCGCCGCCGTCGTCGATCATCGCACCGCCAGCGTGTTTCGTACAGAGGAACACGCCAGTCAGATTCGTATCGAGGACCTCGTACCAGGTCTCGAGAGACATCTCGTGTGCGGGGGCCGTTCTGGCGATCCCGGCGTTGTTGACCAAAATGTCGACCGATCCGAACGTCTCGAGAGTTGTCTCAACCATCGCTTCGACCTCGTCTTCATCGGTGACGTCGGCTGGGACGCCGATGGTTTCGACGTCGGTTGCGTCGGCGATGGCTGTCGCCGCCTCGGTTGCGCCCGCTTCGCCCCGGCTGACGATACAGACGTTCGCGCCTGCTTCAGCGAGGGCTTCGGCAAGCGCCCGTCCAATTCCCCGGCTCGCTCCAGTGACGATAGCGGTCTGCCCGTCGAGTCTAAACTCGTCTAAAACTGTCATGCTGATATGTCTCAATCCAAATTATATAATTCACTCCCACCAAATGGAGGGTGGTGGCCGACTACTCGAATCTGTCCCGAACACTCTGGGCGTGTGCTTCGAGTCCCTCGAGTTCGGCGAGGGTTGTGACGGTGTCGGCGATCGACTCGAGGGACGATTCGTCGAGGTGTTGGATCGTCCGCGAGCGGACGAAACTATCGACCGAGAGACCGCCCGTTGTCTGTGCGTTCTTCGCCGTCGGCAGCACGTGATTGGGGCCGCTGGCGTAATCGCCGCCGGCGACGGGGCTGTAATCGCCGATGAAGACGCTGCCGGCACTGTCGATGCGCTCGAGTGCTGCGTCGTCGTCCTCGGTCATCAGCACGAGGTGTTCGACGGCGTAGGCGTCGGCGAACTCGGTCGCTGCCGCCATCGAGTCCGCGACGAAGATCCCGCTGCTGTCGTTGTCCAGCGCCTGCCGGATAATGTCAGATCGGTCCCGCTCGGGAATCTGGCGTTCGACCGCCTCAGCGACAGATTCGGCGAGTGAATCACTCGTCGTCACGGCGACGGTCGAGGAGTGGAGGTCGTGTTCTGCCTGAGCGACGAGTTCCGTGGCGACCAATTCGGGATCAGCACTGTCGTCGGCGACGACGAGCACTTCCGTCGGTCCGGCGATCATGTCGATCGCCACGTCGCCGCGGACGGCAGCTTTGGCCGCCGCGACCCAGCGGTTGCCGGGTCCGACGATCTTCCGCACGGGGGCGATCGTCTCCGTGCCGTACGCGAGAGCGGCAATCGCCTGTGCGCCGCCGATGCTGTAGACCTCGTCGGCACCTGCGAGTTCGATCGCCGCGAGCGTCACCGGATTCAGTTCCTCTGCAGGTGGGGTGACGATTACGACGTCCTCGACCCCAGCAACCTTCGCGGGGACGATCGTCATGATCGCCGTCGAAGGATAGGTGGCCGTGCCGCCGGGGACGTACGCGCCGATTCGGTCGATCGGGCGGAACTGCCGTCCGAGAGTCATGCCGTCGAAGGAATCCCGCCAATCGTCGCGTACCTGTCGTTCGTGAAACGCTCTGACGTTGTCGATGGCCGTTTCGATCGTCTCCCGGAGGTCGTCGCTGATGCGTTCGACCGCTGCTTCGGTTTGGGCCAAGATGTCGAGTGTCTCGAGGTCGACGCCATCGAACCGGCTACTAAACTCCCGCAGTGCCTCATCGCCATCTGCTTGCACCGTGTCGACGATCGACTGGACGTCAGATTGGATTTCGTCGATTCCCGAGTCCCGCTCGATGATCGAGTCGATCTCCGACTGTTCCAACGTCTCGAGTGACTGTGGGTTCATATACTCACATATACGTGTTGGATTCTGTATTAAAGTTCACCCCCCATGTGGGGAATCAACGCAGAACACTCAAAGTCGGTCGCTCTTATCTAGAGCTGTGGAATCCCCCTATAGCAAGGCAGTCGACAAGGAATTCAAACGATGCGCTGACAAGATTCACTGAGCGGACGATGCCGAAAGTGTGAGCGGCCTGCTCCAGGCCGTGCTTGGAGAGGTCGCGAAACTTCCGGAGCCACGGCTTGACAAGCGAAAATAGGCACTCAACCAGATTGATGTGGATTCCTTCTTACGAGACATATATCTCGTCGAGAATCACGATCTTGTGGTCGTGCTCCATCCGTCGGTAGGCTTGGAGACCGTCTGTCCAGACCTCTCCCAGCGGCTGGGAGAGGTCGGCAGTTTCCTCCATCACCGGCTCTAAATCAGTGTCATAGGCGATACCAAGCTTCCCACGAATTACTCGGAGCGAGTCGCGGCA
>LFFM01000923.1_pt1 | contig 20877 bp, 16 predicted proteins | sample 643131 | NCBI WGS metagenome assembly LFFM01 (sample SAMN03777445, study PRJNA286221) | soda lake metagenome | biome: soda lake; feature: Kulunda steppe; material: water; isolation source: sample Tc-Br brine of Tanatar trona crystallizer | place: Russia: Kulunda steppe | collected 2011-07
CAACGCAGGGAGCGAAGCGACCGAGTAGCGTTAACGAGAGCAAGCTCTCGTTCGCACATCAGAAATCTTTGATTTCTGAGGACGCAGTAGGGAGGGGATACAGCGCCGTCATCGTCTCACAAACACTCCGCGACGACCGGTCCACAGGCCCACGCCAACCACAAACTACTTGTATGCAAATTACATAAGTTATGGTGTGGCAACGCGAAAGACCATCTCCATCCGAGACGACCAAGAGGAGTGGATTCAGGACAACCACCTGAACCTCTCCTCGTTCGTCCAAGAAAAACTGGACGAACTTATCGAAGAACGAGAATCATAGATGCACTACAACTACAAGTATCGACTCGACCCACCGGAAGCACTCACCGAGACGCTTCTGCACCACGTCGATACTTGTAGACAACTCTACAACCACGTCCTCTACAAACTCAACGAGGCAGACGACATTCCCGCTCGCTACGAGGTACAGGACACGCTCCCCGACCTCAAAACGTGGTGGGACGACCTTGGAGACGTACACTCGAAAGTGTTGCAGATGGTCGTCAAGCGCGTCTACGACAACCTCTCCACGCTCAAAGCACAGAAGGAGAACGGACGCGCCGTGGGGATGCTCAAGTGGAAACCGCCTCGGGAGTATCGGTCGCTCACCTACAACCAGTCCGGCTTCAAACTCAAGAATACGAGTGGTCGGCCTGTCCTGTGGTTGAGCAAAATCGGTGAAATACCCATCAATCTCCACCGAGACATCCCCGAGAACGCAACCATCAAACAAGTCACGGTCAAGCAAGAACGCACGGGCGAATGGTTCGCCACGTTCGGTATCGACGTGGACGAGGACACGCCCGAGAAGTCGGAGAATCCAGCGCGAGTCGTCGGAATTGACGTTGGTATCCTGAAGTACGCACACGATACTGATGGAACCGCTGTCGAGTCACCGGACGTCTCCGACGAACGCGAGCGGTTGGAACGCGCTCAACGCAATCTCTCACGGAAGGAACACGGCTCGAACAACTGGGAGGAACACCGCAAGACGGTCGCCCGCCGACACGCCGACCTGAAACGCAAGCGTCGAGATTTCCTCCACAAGTTATCGAACTACTACGCCCGAGAATACGACCTTGTGGCCGTCGAGGACTTGGACGCGAAAGGGTTGGTCGAACTCCCCGGCAACTCTCGGAATCGAGCCGGAGCCTCGTGGGGAACGTTCCTCCGAATGCTCAAATACAAGTGCGAACGCGAAGGAACGCACTTCGTCGCCGTAGACCCCCGTGGCACGACCAAAGAATGTGCGTCGTGCGGAACGGAGACGGAGAAGCCGTTGTGGGTACGTGAGCATTCGTGCCCGTCGTGTGGGTTCGAGGCGGACAGAGACGCGAACGCAGCGTGGAACATTCTTTCTCGCGGACTCGAAGATATAGGAGTGGGTCACTCCGAATCAACGCCTGTGGAGACTGCGCTCCCTGCGGATACACCCGTATCTGCAAAGCGCGTCGTGGAAACAGGAAGCCCCACCCTCAAGGAGCGAACCGCGTCAGCGGTGAGCGAGTAGGGTGGGGTAGTTCACATCCTGAGTGTTACTCTCGGGGCATGTCCTCCGAACCGGCCACTGCGACCGACGGTACGACTCGCGTATGGCCAGTCGCACTGATGATCGTCGGTCTGGCGATCGCCGGTCTCGGGCTGTTACTCGTGGAAGACTCTCTACTGGGCGGGCTCCATATTGTGGCTATCGGCGGTTCACTGTTACTCGCAGGATTGGTGTCGACGCGGTGGGCAGCAGCTCAGTTCGGGCTTTCGGCGGCCGATCAGCGCCGGTGGGCACTCGCGTTTGCGACACTGGCAGGTCTCCTCTTTGCGGTGTTTCTCATCCTCAATTTCACGAGCTTCGAAGGGCCGTTCGAAGAGTGACCTCCTCCTCGTCGTAAACAGAGAGGGATCGGAGATCCCTCAAGCAGCCGGGCAACACCCGACGACGACGAGGCTTCCCGTCCCGCGGCGTTGGGAGATTTGCCGGTTTGCAGACCGGTCGGCATGACGGGTCTCTTGGCGTTTCCGAGAACGGAGTTCTCGTGCAGCCCATCAGAAATCTTTGATTTCTGGGGACGGGGCCAGACCGCCGTTACTCCTATCCACAAGGGATTCGGAGTTACCGTGGCGTGGGAAGCGGTCCCAAGGGGATCTCTTCAGACGTAGTGTCTCGGATCCGATACTATTATCGATCCGATTAACAGTCCGTAACCGCGAACGACCGCTTTCGGGACGGCGATTTCGACCACTTCACGCCCCAACGAACGATTCGTTCGACAGCCGGAGCAGCGCCCGGCGGGCTCGTTTTGCTTCCCCTTCGTTCCGATACCCGAGCAGTGTCGAGGTTTCACACACCGCGAACGTCGTCGAATGCTCGAACGGCTGGATCGAATATGTGGGGACGTCACGAGTAGAAAATAACGGGCCGTCGCTCGCCGCCGTACTCGTCGTCGGGCAGATACTCCGCGATTGCCTCGCGGTCGGCGTCCCCGAGGAACTGATCGAGGACGTCGACGGCGGATTCCCGAAGTAACGGCATGTTGTCGTTCCCGCAGTTCTCGTCGAAGGTACACGCCGGACAGCCGTTCGGCTGTCCGCACTGACAGTCCCGCAACTGATCCCGCGCCCGTTCGGCGAGGGACTCGAAGTTCTCGTAGATCGCCCGTGCGAACCCGAGCCCTCCCTCGACCCCGTCGTAGATGAACCACCCCGAGGAGGCGCGCTCGTCGAGTTCCCGGCCGCGCCGTTCGAGGGCGTGTTCTGCGGCTTCGAGCGATCTCCCGGGCCCTTCCGGCGCGTCGTCTTGATCCGATCGGGCGAAGTGCGTATCGAGAACGAGCGTGGCGAGCCCGCCGAGATCCTGCTTGTCCACGCGGAGTTCCAGTGGCGCAGTCTGGATCGTCGCGTGCTCCGCGGCGTGTAGCCCCGCGACGTATCCCAGATGCGGCGGATCCGCGTCCTCCGGATCGACGCCCGTCTCGACCCCGTAGTCACGGTACTTCCGGACCAGCGCGCCCTCGACGTCCTCGGGGACCTCGATCCAACAGAGCTGTGTCTCCGTTCGGATCGGCGGGCTTTCCGTCGGAATCATCAGCTCCTTGGCCTCGCCGTTCCCGACGTACTTCTGGTCGTAGGAGTGGTGGTGAACCAGCACGGTCCCGCGGCCGAAATGCAGCGTGAACCCGTTTCGCTCGCGGCTCTCCTCCGACGTTGCGTCCAGAACGTTCACGTCGTAGCGCGTCTGCGTGTAGTACTCGCGATCGACCGGCTCTATTTCGATCACCGGCTGTGGGCGGTCCTCGTCGACGTTGAGGATCTCGAACTGCTGGCCCCCGATCAGCCGCACCGCGCCTTCGTGATAATCCCGGTACGCGCGGTTTCGCTCCACCGGCTCTAGATCCAGACCTTCGGGGACGTTCCCGTCGGCAGAAGCTCCGTCGTCGGCGATCTTCAGTTGGAAGTCCGTCTCGTCCGTTCCGTACAGGTTCACCCTGGTCTGGGGGCGCCCCGGCCCGGAGTAGTGTACGGCCGCGTCCAGATACCCGTCGAGGAACCCCGCTTCCCGCCACATCCGTACGGCCGCGCGTAACCGCCCCACTTCGGCGAACTCGCCTATGTCGGCGTCATCGAGTGCGATCTCGTCGGCGGCACAGAGAACGTGCGTCGCGAACACCGCGTTGTTCGTCGTGTCCACGACCGCGTCTTCGACGTCGTTCTCGAGCAGATACTCGGGATGGGTGACGACGTACTGATCGAGCGTTCGGTGATCCGCGACCATGACCGCGAGGCTGCGGGTCCCTCCCCGACCGGCGCGACCGATCCGCTGCCGGAACGACTGCCGCTGTCCGGGATAACCCATCAACACCGTCGCGTCCAGCTCGCCGATGTCGATCCCCAACTCCAGCGCTGACGTCGTCGCCAACCCGTCGATGACTCCCGTTTTGAACTGGTGTTCCCGCGAGTGTCGCGTCCGCCGCCCGAACCCGGCGTTGTACGGTTCGATGCTCGGCGCCGTTCCGTCCCGTCCGTACGCCCGCCGGTTGTTCCGTCGGTGCTCTCTGGCGCGCTGGACGCCGAGCTCGGTGAGTTTCCGACTCGGACAGAACAGCAGCGTCTGTACGTCCTGTGCCGTGAGGTGGCTGAACACCTTCGGCGCCTCTACGCTCGCCGGCACCCGATCGGGGATCACCGTCCCCTCACCGTCGCTTTCGTCGTCTCCGGATCCACCGTCGTTCGTCCCGTCAGTTTCGGCGAAGGGCTGATCGGCCGGATCGACGTCCTGCGTCTGTTTTTTCGCGGGCGGGTTCCACAGGACGAGATCCCGCGGTCCGCGCGGTGAACCGTCCTCGTCGATAACCCTCACCGACCCGTCGATGAGCGTCGCGGAGTGCTCGCCGGGGTTCCCGATGGTCGCCGACGTCAGTACGTACTGTGGGTCCCCGCCCCAGTAGTCGACGACACGTCGCATCCGGCGCAGGATCCACGCCGCGTGCATCCCCTGAATCCCGGTATAGGTGTGGGATTCGTCGATCGCCACGAGCTCCAAGGCGCTGTAGAACCGGCTCCACCCGTCGTGGTGTTCGAGATAGACGTTCAACGCCGCGAAGTTCGTCAGGATCACGTCCGCCTCCTCCCGGATCGCCCGTCGCTCCGATTTCGGCGTGTCCCCGTCGTAGGTCCGCACCCGGATGTCCAGCCCGAGATCGTCGTACAGCGAATCGAGAGACTCCCGTTGGTCCGTCGTCAGCGCCTTCATCGGGTACACACACAGCGCGGTCGAAGTCCGGTTCGTCTCCGCCACACGAGTTCCGTCCTCGGCGATGACGCCCGCATCGAGGAGGTTTCGGGCGATCTGTAGGCCGTAGATATGCGTCTTGCCGCTCGACGTCGAGGTCGTTACGGCGACGTTCTCCCCCGTGTCGAGCGCGTCCAGCGCCGCCGCCTGATGACTGAACAGTTCGAAGGGGTACGGCGAGGCCAACATCGGCCGCAGCACCCCGTCGGTCGGCCTCGTCCGCGCTTCCCGCGCCGGCAGGTCGATCACGGAGACGTACTCCGACTCAGCTGTCAGACTCGCCCGCGGGAACGACTCCACGAGCCGTTCGCCGTCGGTTCCGATCCCCGTCTCGGTGTCGGTGGTGTTGTCGCGTTCACTCATGTGTCTCGATCACGTTCAAAAATCCGTCAGGCCGGACTGTTGGCCGGCCGCGCCGCCGGTCCCGCTATCGGTCACGTCTCGACGCTCCGCCTTTGCGATCGCTTCGTAGACGTGCCAAAGCGCACGGCAATCGTCCTCACAGTACCGCTCGTGTCGCTCCCAGTCGGGTTCCGAGGCCGGATCGTCCGGCGCCCGCATGAACCGCTGATACGCCGCGGCCGTCTGCGCTCCCGTCAGTCCGGTTCCCGCGCCGTCGTGGCCGAGCGCGCGGGCGACGTGGTCCAGCCGGTTCGTCCGCCCCGGAAGTAAGGCGTTCCCGTCGCGAACGGCCCACTTGTATAGATCGTACTTCCAGACCGCATTCCAGGCCTCGACGTACTCCGGGTGGTACCGGCGGAGAAACTGCTCGAGCAACGGGTAATCGAAGCCGTACCCGTTCCACGTCAGGACGGTCCGATCGTCGTGGTTGGCGAGAAACCACGTCACGAACGCCTCCAGCACCGCGCCCGGCTCCGTCGGATCTTCACGCTCGATGAACGACTGGTGGCGGTCCGCCGCCGGATCGTAGACGCCGATCTGCCAGATGACGGTCGGCGACAGTCCGTCCGTCTCGATATCCAGACACAGCGGTGGTCGGTTACCGCGCGTCTTCACCGGCGTCTTGTTCGATAGCAACAACGGCTCGCCCGACGCGATCACGTCCGCGTGGGCGTGTAGCTTTTCGGCCGTCGTCCGCCCGATCCCCGACAGCGACCCGAGGTCTTCGACCGGGAGATCACGCACGTCCGCGGGCGTTCGACAGCCCCGATCGAGCAATCGTTCTTCGGTCCTCTCCCCCACCCCATATAGCGCGCGCAGTCCGAACGCGTCGCCGCTGACCGTCTCCGCGGCGACTGTCCCCGAGGCCGTACACGTACACTGTGCGAGCTTCGACGCTCCCCGTTCGCTCGCACCCAGCCCCGCGATCGGAACGTCGATCGACGTGTGTCGAAACGACAGCGACCAGACGTGGTGGTAATCGGCCGGCTGTCCGCCCGCCAAGACCGTCAGCGGCTCCGCCCGACCCGCAGAGATCTCCCCGAGGACGTCTCCGTGCGGCAGCGTCGTCGAAAGCGCCGTCGTGTTCAGGTTCACCGAGAGCTCCGGAACCATCAGAAAGGTCGCACCCTCCGTACCGGTCGTGCGGTCGCCGGACTCCAACTGTGACTGCAACCGGGGTAATACGTCCGCCCGCTGTACCGCGAGCACGTCGATCGCCTCGGCCGGTGGGACAGACTGCGCCGTCTCGCGTAGCCCCGTCTCTCCACCTGCGACGTACCGGTAATGCTGGATCCCTTCGCTATCGTGGCCGAGTTGCGGACATACGATGGGGATGTCCTGCACCGCATCCCGAACCGCCGCGAACGCTCGCACGTCGCGTGGCCCCGGAACGACGATCCCGTCCGGCCGAAAATACGACACCGCGTCCCGAACCGCCGGCTGGGAGAGTCCCTTCAGCGTCGCAGCCGGCACGGAAAGTATCTCGAGCGCCGAACGGTCCCGCATATACTTGCCTCCCTTTCGTCGGAGTCCTAATAAGCGTGACCTGACCTCGGCGAAAGTGGAACGGACTGCCCCGTAGGGATTCGAGGTTCACTCCGACCGATCCCCGTGGAACTCCCTGAGAATCTTCAACCCCGCTTGCGTTTTCAGGAAGGATTTCACGGTAGAGCGAGCATCGCAGTACGGACAATCGAACTCCGCGTCCGGTTTCGGAAGCGCTGCCGGTGTCGATTCCCATTCTTCGCCACACGCTACACACTCGAGGGGAATCCAGGCCTCCTGCATATGCGGCTGTCAGTTCCGCGTCCGTATTAACTCCATCAATCCGCTAAGGCGATCGTCGCTCTCTGCCCCCGGGCAGCTTCTGGGAAGAAACGGTTCGGTCGCGATCTGTCGCGGCACCCGTTTCGCTGTCTTGATCGATACGGCACGCCCGAAAGCGGGGGACACGACCCGCCGTCTGACACCCGCTCTGTGGCTGGGTCTCTGTACCGTGTCTCGGTTCCGTCCCGAACTCTACCCGTTTCGACGAACGGTGCGGCTGAATCCACCCGGAGACCCCTGCGGCAGAGCGATCACTCGCTGCCGTCGAGGCTGTATTCGACCGCCCGTTCGACGTGGAGGGCGGTCGTATCGAACATCGGGACGTCGGGGCGATCGGACTGCTCGACGAGGAGCTCGATCTCGGTGCAGCCGAGAACGATCCCCTCGGCCCCGGCGTCGACGAGGTCGTCGATCACCCGGAGATACGCCGCACGCGACCGCTCGTTGATTTCGCCCTTCGTCAGCTCCTCGAAGATGACCGTATCGACGAGTTCGCGGTCGTCCGGGCCGGGAACGACGGTGTCGATTCCGTGGTCTCCGAACCGCTCGGCGTAGAAGTCGGCCGCCATGACCGACGCCGTACCGAGCACTCCGACCGTTTCGAGTCCGGCCGACGTGATCGCCTCGGCCGTCGCGTCGACGATGTGGAGAAACGGGATCGACAGCGACTCGACGATCCGGGGGGCGACCCGGTGCATCGTGTTCGTCGCCATGACGACGACGTCCGCACCGGCGGCCTCCAGATCGGTCGCAGCGGCGGCGAGAAACTCCCCGGCGTCACTCCAGCGTTCCTCCCGGATGAACCGTTCGATGCGGCCGAAATCGACGCTCCGGATCACGAGGTCGGCGGCGTGGTGGCCGCCGAAGGCGTCGTTGATCCCCCCGTCGAGCAGTCGGTAGTATTCGATCGTCGACTGACTGCTCATCCCACCCAGCACGCCGACAGTCAGTGGTGTCTCGTTCATTAGCCGTGTGGAGGGGTGGTGATGAAATAACGACTGTGGATCGTCATCGGGTCGCGATTGCGCTTCCTGTTTTTTATTATGACTGCGGCGGGACGAACCGTATGAGCGATCCAGCGAACTCACATCGACTGGCCGAACGCAGCTGGCAGGACGTCGAGTCCTACATCGAAACCCATCACTCGCCGACGATCGTCGTCCCGATCGGGTCGGTCGAGCAGCACGGCCCACATCTCCCGCTCGGCGTCGACATGATGCAGGCCGAGACGATCGCGAACGGCATCGGCGAACGGGCGAACGTCCTCGTCGCCGAGACGATCCCCTACGGGGACGCGAACCATCATCTGGCGTTTCCGGGAACGGTTTCGCTTTCGACGGAGACGACGACGGCGGTGCTCGTCGACGTCTACGAGAGCCTCCTCGGACACGGCTTCGAGAACGTCATCACGGTGAACGGACACCGGATCGGGAACCTGACGGCGATCGACACGGCGACAAAGCGGGTCGCCGACGAGCACCCGGAGGCGTTCTTCGGGACGATCGATCCGCTCCGATTCGGCGTCGAGATCCACACCGAACTTCGGGAGGGAGTCCCCGAGGACGGGATGCACGGCGGCGAGTTCGAGACCTCGTTCATGCAGTTTCACTACGGCGAGTTGGTCCGCGAGGAACTGCTCGAACCGGAGACGAACGGGACGTTCTCCCGGTTTCAGTCGAACGACCTCGTCGGCAACGGCGATCGGGTGTTGTCGCCGAGTACCGGCCACGACCCCGCGGACGGACATCTGGGCCACGTCGGCGATCCGACGAAGGCGTCCCCTGAAAAGGGCGAAACGCTGTACGAGCGATTGCTCGAGGACGCCGTCACGTTCCTCGAGGAGCTGCGTACCCACCGCGACGAGGAATCGGAGCGGTGACCTGTCGGTACGGTCGGCAAAGATCGACCGAACGGGTCCGCCGGACGACGGTTTATTATCGACTGCGGCCCTGCGGTGGGTTATGGTCGCGCACGATGTGGCGGTTATCGGCGGGGGAGTCGTCGGCACGGCGGTCGCGAAGTTTCTGGTCGAACGATCCGAGCTCGACGTCTGTGTCCTCGAAAAGGAGTACCGACTGGGCGCTCACCAGAGCGGTCGGAACTCGGGCGTGATCCATCCCGGGTTCAGCTACGAACCCGAGACGCTGCAGGCCAGACAGGCGACGAAGGGGGCCCGGATGCTCAAATCCTACTGTCGGGAGAACGACGTCCCGGTAAACGAGGACGGGATCCTCGTGACGGCGAAAGACGAGACCGAGTACGAGGAACTGCGCACGCTCCACGAGAACGGGCAGGAAAACGGCGTCGAGACGGAGCTCATAGACGACGAGTCCGAGATCCGATCGTACGAGCCGGACGCGACCGGGATCGGGGCCCTGTACTGTCCGGAGGGCGGCTCCGTCGATTTCATGAAATACCTGCACACGCTCGCGAAGGACGCCGAGAACGGCGGCGCACAGTACTACATGGGCTACGAGGTCGAGGACGTCTTCGAGCGATCGGGCGGACACGTTCTGAGCACGTCGAAAGGCGACGTCGAGGCGTCGTACGTGGTCAACGCGGCGGGGCTTCATGCCGACACCCTCGCGAAGGAGATGGGCGTCGACTCCCCGTATCAGATCGTCCCGTTCCGCGGCGTCTATTACGAACTCACGGCCGACAGCGCCGAAAAGGTCCGCTCGAACATCTATCCGACGCCGGATCCCGATTACACGTCGGTCGGAATCCACTTCACCCGTCGGACCGACGGCAAGGTGATCGTCGGCCCGAACGTCGCGCTCTCGTTCGGTCGCGAGGCGTACGATCTCTCACAGAGTTCGCTGTCGGAGTTCCTCGAGACGCTCCGATATAAGGGCTTTTGGAACCTTATGCGGTCCCCGAAATCGCTTTTCGTGGCCAAAGACGAACTGTCGAAGTCCTACAGCAAACGGCTGTTCCTGAACGAGGCACGGGAACTGGTCCCGAGCGTCCGCGCGGAGGAGCTGGTCGACAGCTACACCGGGATCGTCGCGAAGCTGGTCCGCGAGGACGGCGAGCTCGTCGACGAACAGGTGTATCTCCACGGAGAGCGCTCCACGCATATCCTCTATGTGATCCCGGGATTGACTTCCTCGATGGCGATCGGCGAGTACATCGCCGAGGACGTCGTCGAACGGCTCGATGCGGCCGAAACGTCAGATCCGGCGGCGACCTGAAACGCACTGTCGCCCCGGCCCTCGTTCGGTGACGCCCCGGCATCGTATTTAAACGGAGTTTTTATTGCCGGCGGTTCGCTCTCTCGGGGTATGCCGACAGCGCTACGTTCCGATTACACCGGTATCATCTGTCCGATGGTCACGCCGTTCGAGGACGGTGAAGTCGATCTCGAATCGCTCGAATCGGTCGTCGAATTCCTCATCGAGGGTGGCGTCACCGGACTGATGCCGTGCGGGACGACGGGTGAGTTCGCGGCCCTCTCGAGACAGGAGTACGCCGACGTCGTCGAGTGGACGGTCGAGGCCGCCGACGGGCGTGCGTTCACCGTCCCCGGCGCGCTTTCGTCGGGTGTCGACGAATCCGCCGAACTGATCGACACGGTCGCTGATCTGGGTGCCGAGGCGGCGCTCGTCACCAACCCGTATTTTTATACCTCGAAGCGACCGGCGGGCAACGAACGGTTCTTCAGACAGGTGATGGAGCGGACCGATCTGCCGTTGATGCTGTACAACCAGCCGCGGTTCACCGGACAGGCCATCTCTCCGGAGACGGTCGCGGCCGTCGCCACGGAGGGCTCCGTCATCGGACTCAAAGACTCCGGCGGCGATATCGGCTACTACATGAAGATCATGCGGGACACGCCGGAGGATTTCCTTTTGTTTCAGGGGTTCGACAACCTGTTGTTGCCCGGCACGCTCCTCGGCGGAAACGGCGGCGTCGTCGCGCTGGCGAACGCGCTCCCGTCGGCGGTCGTCTCCGTGCTCGAGGCGAGCGAAAACGGCGATCCGGACGCCGCCAGAGCGATCCACGAAAACCAGTTGATACCGCTTTTCGAACTGTGCTACGAGTACGGGTTCGCGACGGTTTCGAAGGCGATACTGGCGAAGGAGGGCGTCATCGCCTCCGATGAGGTCCGACCGCCGCTGCTGGCGTTGAGCGACGAGGAACTCGCCGAGGTGGACGACGTGCTCGAGGCGTTGTAGGACTCGCCTCCGTGGCGACGGCCGGCGAAGGGATTACCGTTGATCCCCGCGTGGACGTACCATGCTCGAAGCACGGTTCGAAACTGACGCGACGATCCGGACGGGGACGATCGAAGGCGACGTGGTCGTAACCGGTTCGGCCGAACACCGACTCGACGATGTCACGCTTTTGGCTCCGTGTTCCCCGACGAAGATAATCGGCTGTGGGCTGAACTACATGAGCACGATCGAAAACCCCGGCATCGTCGACGACCCGGAGGTGCCCGAACGGCCGTATCTGTTCTTCAAGCCGCCCAGTTCGGTCATCGGCCACGGGGACGCGATCGTCGAGCCCGAAACGAGCGGCGTCCACTACGAGGGCGAGTTGGCGATCGTGATCGACGAGTCGTGTCGCTCGGTTCCCGCCGAGGAGGCGCTGAAGTACGTCCGTGGATACACGTGCATGAACGACGTGACCGCCACCGACTGGACGGAAACCGAAGAGCAGTGGGTGCGAACGAAAGGCTCGGACACGTTCAGCCCGCTCGGTCCGTACCTCCAGACGGACGTCGAGGGGCTCGAATCGGATCTCGGAGTCGAAACGAGGGTGAACGGCGAGATCCGACAGCGGACGGACACGGGGAACACGATCTTCTCGGTGGCCGAGTTGATCGCCGACATCACCGAGAACATCACGCTCGAACCGGGAGACGTCATCGCGACGGGGACCCCCTCCGGAGTCGGTACGATAGAACCGGGAGACACCGTCGAGGTCACCGTCGAGACCGTCGGGACGCTATGGAACGAGGTCAAGTGAACGAAACCGCGACCGGATACTGAAAAAGCGAACGGATTTGACCCATCCGATCGACCGCCCGCTCGGCGGATCGGATCCTTTTCCAGTAGATTCAAGGGAGGTGTGTCATTAACACTGTATCATGTTCAGTCGACGAGAACTCCTCAAGACGGGCGCAGTCGGCGGTACCATCGCGCTGGCCGGCTGTGCCGGCAACGGAAACGGAAACGGAAACGGGAACGGCAACGGGAACGGAAACGGAAACGGCGTCGAGCAGTGGCAGATGGCCACCTCGGTCGACGGTGCGCCACAGTTCACGATCGGCGTACTGTTCGACGAGTGGCTCTCGAGCAGCGGCGTCGTCGAGGACCGCGTCGAACTCCAGGCGGTCGAAGCGCCGGGAGCGGACGCCGGCTACCGGTTCATGGACGACGGCGACGTCGAACTCGCGGGCCCGGCCAATATCTCGCTGGAACTGTCGCCGGACGAAGGTCCCTTCGAGGACGGCCCGATCCAGAACTTCGACGACGTGAGACAGCTCTTTACGCACGTCTCATTCCAGTTCGGCGGCATGGCCGTACTCGCTGACTCGGAGTTCGAGACGTGGTCGGATCTGGAGGGGCAGACGCTTTCGCTCGGGAGCCGCGGTTCCGCCACCGCGTTCCCCACCGAACAGCTCGTCGACGCCGAGGTCGGTCTCGACAACGTAGACGTCCAGTGGGTCGACTGGGCCGATCAGGGCTCGGCGCTGCGGGGCGGCGAGGTCGACGCGCTGAGCAACCTGATCACGAACGGTGAGGTCCTCGGCGGCGCTACCCAGGAGTTCGACGCGACGACCGACTGGCGGCCGATCAACGTCACCGACGCGGGCCGCCAGCACGTCGAGGAGAACCTCCCGTACGCGGAGATCGTCGAACTCGACGCCGGCGAACTCGGCTTCGAGACCTACACCGACGAGATCGTCACGATGTCGATGGGGTATCCGATCGTCGGCCTCTCCAGTCTCAACGACGAGATCGTCTACGCGATCACCGAAGCCGTCGATCAAAACGAGGAGGAGATCCAGGAACGCGGCGACCTGATGGGATACTTCGGTCCGGAGGACCGCATGTTCGGCGAGCTCCATCCGGACATTCCGGTCCATCTCGGCGTCTACGAGTACCTCCAAGACGAAGGAATGTGGGACGACTACGACCTGACCGCGCCGCCGGAAGCCTGAAGCGGTAGCTCCGGGCGTATACAGCCACCCACTCGGATACGGATCTTCAACCAGTTGTTTCAATGAGCGAAAACGATACCACGTCGGACGAGATCACTTATCGCCAGATCGAAGAGAACATCACCGAGGACATGGGTGGCCAACAGGGCGTGTCCATCCTCGAGTCGTTCGCCGAAAACAGAGTCGAGATACTCGCGTTCACCCTCGCAGTGTTGTTTTTCGGATATCACGTCTGGTACGGGCTCGAACGGCCATTCACCCGAGCCCAGCACGCGATCGTCCATCTGGGGTTCGCATTGGTCTGTTGGGGTGGGTATCGGGCCGCCAGCCTCGAACGCTCGGACCCGATGCGGTGGCTGAAATCCCTCGGATACGGAGCGTACATCCTACTGGCGGGCAGTTCGAGCTACTATCTGTACAGTAACTACTTCACGATCCTCGATCGGGCGGGCCGGTACGGCGATACCGAGATCTACGTTTCGGTGGTCGTCATCTTCCTCACGATGATCGCGCTTTTGTTCGTCTCGCGTCTCATTTTCGGAATCGTCGTCGTGGGGATCGTCTACGCGCTCGCCGGTCCGTACATGCCCGGTATCTTCGAACATCAGGGGCTCACGCTCACCCGTACCATCACGATGTTCACCATCGAGTTCGACGGACTGTACGGGGTCATCAACGTCGTGATGTCGACGTGGGTGGTTCCGTTCATCCTCCTCGCCGGTCTCGTCGAGGCCATGGGTGCGATGGCGAAGATGCTTCTGAGCGCGACGAAGTGGATCGCCAAGCGGGCCTACCTGCAGGTCGGACAGGTGGCGGTCGCGGCCAGCATGGTGTTCGGGTCGATCAACGGCTCCTACGTCGCGAACGTCGCCTCGACCGGTGCGATCACGATCCCGCTTATGAAGCAGAACGATTACCCGCCCCGTCTGGCCGCGGCGATCGAGGCCGTCGCATCGGTCGGCGGGCAGACTCTCCCCCCGGTGATGGGTGCGGCGGCGTTCCTCATGGCCGAGCTGATCGCGCCGTCGTACTCCGAGATCGTCATCGCGGCGGCCATTCCCGCGGTCCTGTTTTATTTCGCGGTCGCGTTTTCGATTTGGGTGTACAGCGACGAGGTCGGCTTCCGCCAGCGGACGATCACCGACATCCCGACCCGCGAGACGGGACGGAGTCTGCTGTTGAAATACACGCAGAAATACGACTTCTTCATCGCGGGCGCCGTTCTGCTGTACTACTTGATCTGGGTCCGTGCGGACCCGATGCTGTCCGGGATCTACTGTCTCGTCGTCCTCGTGTTGTTCCGGTTCGTCCGCCGGGCACAGAACGCGATCCAGACCGGCGATCGGAAGGGAGAGATGCTCTCGTTCGTCCGGGAGATCGGCTGGGGCTGTCGGAACGGCGTCAAGACGATGGTCAACATCTCGATCCTCGTCATCCCGCTCGGTATCGTCATCCGATCGCTGGTCGTGACCGGGTTCGCACAGCGGTTCTCCGGGATCCTCATCAGCGCCGCCGGCGGCAACGAGATACTGCTCGTCGTGATGGGTGCCATCGGCGCGCTGATGTTCGGCCTCGGAATGCCGACCGTCGTCGCGTATCTCCTCGTCGCGATCTTCATCGCGCCGACCATCGTCCAGGCGCTGCCGGCGGGGGAACTCCAGGTTCACATGTTCGCGTTCTACTTCGCGCTCGTGTCGGCGATCACGCCGCCGGTCGCCCTCGCCGTGCTCGTCGCTCAGGGGATCTCCGGTTCGAAGTTCCTCGAGACGTCCATCGTGGCACTGAAGGTCGGCTACCCGCTCTACGTGTTGCCGATCCTGTTCCTCTACCAGCCCATCCTCGCGATCGAACCGATCGGGTTCGCGACGGCGGCGCTGTTGCTCGTCGGCTTCATGGGGCTCTCGCTGGCGATGATCGCGAAAAAGCGGTTCGGGTATCCGACCCGGTTCGCCATCGGCGCGCTCGCGGCACCGTTGCTTTTCGTTCCTGATATCTGGATCAAATTCGCTCTCGCGGCCGCGCTGACCGGAACGTTCGCGTACATCTACCGCGAACAGGTGTCGACGGCGATCAGTGAACGGGCCGCCTCCTGAGGAAGTGATCCGAGACGGCGGCGTTTTCAGATCAGAGTTCGTCCTTGAGTGTCACGTCGCGGGCGTAGACGAGGTACCACACGACGGCGACGAGGGCGACGACGACGCCGAGGATCTGTGAGAGTCGCTGCATGTAGAAGATCAACGCGAAGCTCGCGATCGCTCCGAGGATCGGGACGGCCGGATATCCCGGGCACCGAAACGAGGGCGTGTACCACTCGGGGTCCCGGCGTCTGATGACGAGCAACGCGACGCAGATGAGCCCATAGAGAATCAAATGGAGAAAGGACGCGACCTCCGCGAGGACCTCGGTTCGGCCGAAGGCGACCAGTACGACCGTGACGCCACCGACGAACCCGAGTGCGAAATGCGGCGTGTTGTACTGACGGTTGACACGCGCGGCGGCTTCCGGAGCGATCGCGTCCGAGCTCAACCCGTACAGTGCACGGGAGGCGCTCAGGATCGAGGCGTTCGCCGAGGACACCGTCGCGAGCAAGCCGCCGATGAGGATCGCGACCGCGCCGATAACGCCCAGATACTCCTGGGCGACGTTGACGATCGCGGTTTCACCCATCGGTGCGATCGTGTCCGGTTCGAACGTGTACCCGGCGATGAGAAGCGTCACGATGTAAAAGACGCCGACGAGAACGACGGAGCCGACCATCGAAAGCGGGAGGTTTCGGTCCGGATCGACGATGTCCTCGGCGACGGTCGCGATCTGGGCGAACCCGAGATACGACGTGAAAACCAATGCGGTGGTCGTGAGGATCGGCGCGTATCCTCTCGGTGCGAACGCCGTCGTGACCCGCGAATCGCCGCGGACGCCGACCAGATCGAGCCCACTGACGGTCAGAAAGACGACGAGGATCGCGAGCAAGAGACCGACGACGGCGTTCTGTAGAGACTCGACGTTTTCGGTCCCGAACACGCTCAGGATCGTCAGGAGAGCCCCGAACACGATACCGAGTGCCAACACGAGCCGTATCGGCCCTACGGCGACGTCGACGCTCCCGATCAGTCCGGCTTCGACGAGGAGCGCGGCGGCGTACTCGCCGAACCCGACGAGATAGAAGGCCGTCGCGAAAATCAACCCGAAAGTGAGCCCGATCCCGACGATCGCGCCGGGAAGCGCGCCGAGGCCCCGTGAGACGAAGTAGTAGCCACCGCCGCTTTTCGGCATCGCCGTCGCCAGTTCCGAGGTCGGCAACGCGACGAGGAGCGCGATGACCGCCCCGATCGCGAACGACACCGCCGCGGCCGGTCCCACCCGCCCGGCGGCGAGTCCCGGAAAAACGAAGATCCCGGCACCGATCATCGTCCCGGTTCCGATCGTTACGGCGCCGGCTAGCCCGACCGTGCGTTCGAGTTCCCCACCGTCACTATCCGACGACTCCGCAGCCACTGTTTATCGGTTCATGACTGAGCGGACATTAATAATACTAGTATGTCGAAGGATCCGTCGTCAACTGCCCCGCGCACGGTGGCGCGGGGCTTGTCAGTGAACTCGGCCTCTGACCCAACTGGGTGGACCGGTGTATCCAGTCAACTCGGCGTCCGTGCTCCTGACTTCAGAGCGTATTGACTGGCGCTCCTCCGACCGGACGGCTGATGGCCCCGCCGGAGATACAGCTCTGCGACGTTCTTCGCTGCGTTGTAATCCGCGTGATTCGATTTTCCACACGATTGGCACTCGAACTGGCCAGCGTGCCGGTTAGCATCGAAGGTGAACCCACAGTGGTTGCACCGCCTGCTCGTGTTCCGTGGACTCGTCGTGTCTACGAACAGGCCCTCGAACTCCGCTTTGTACTCCACGAAGTCCTTCAACTTGCGAAACGCCCACTCTGAGTGCCACGCCGCTTCCGGCAAGTCCTCTCGAATCCCGTCCAATTCTTCGAACACGATGCCGTCGCAATCGTGGTCGAGGGCTTCCTCCACGATCCCGTTCGCCACGCTGTGGAGGACGTGCTTCACGTACCGTTCCTCGCGTCCCGAGAGCAACTCGATGGTGCGGTGGGCGGATTGTGTGCCGGTCTGCTGGAGATTACCCCGTGTTTTCTCAAACTCGCGCCGGTAGTGGTTGAGGTTTCCCGCGTCAAAGAAGCGGGCTGTACTAGTCACAGCGATTTGGTTGACGCCGAGGTCAACACCGAGAACCGTTCCGTTCTCGGTCGCTGTCTCGGACTCGTCTTCCTTCGGCGTGCGGTAGCCGAGGTGAATGTACCAGTCACCGTCACGGTAGTGGAGTGTGCTTTCCGTGTACTCCCACTCGTCGTTGTCAAGATACTCGTGCTGGTAGCCGTCTTCGCTCTCTGGGAGACAGAGGTCGGCGTGGACGCGACTGTGGTCTCCGAGCGTGGTGAGTGAGATTTTCTCTTGGTCGGGGAAGACTGTGAGGGTGCGTCGGTCGAAGGTCATCGACCGACTGGTGAATTGTGGTTGAGTGGCTTTTTTCCCGTTTTTGCGGCGTTCGATGCAGGATTTGATGGCTCCAGAGACTTCGTGACAGGCGAGCGTGGCGTGTTGATCGCCCAACTCGGTGTTCTGCTTGATTCTGGCTTTGGCGAGTTTGCGTACGTCGGACTTGGTGTGGCACTCGTTCCACGCGAGAGTGCTTGCGATGTTGCACCCGTCGAGCCACACCTCTATGGTGTCGAGGAGCAGTTGCTCATCCTCGCGGCTGCGGAGGGTGAGACGTGTGATGGGTGTTCGACGGTGGTACTCGCCCGACGACACATATTCAATAAAGAGTTATACAATTATAAAAAACAGGGTCGGGTGTCGGATTCAACCCCGCCCACGGTGTTGACGCAAATCAGAGATTTGCGAAAGCCGAAAACGTAGGTTTTCGGAAGGGCGGGGAATCCGCCTTGATTATCGTTTGAAGGATCGGCATCGGTGCGTTCGACTGAAGCGATCCCAGAGACCACGACTCATCGCGTAGCACGAAGCGTGAGCAACGACCTGTCGGTTTCATCGGCGAGTGTCGACTGGACGGTACCGAAGACTCGCTCCCGTACCGTCGGTTCCGTTTCACCCGAAACGACGAAATCGAAACCGGAGGCACGGGCGGAAATGACGTCGATCCGTTCACCTTCGGTCGTTTGCTCCCATTCGATTCGATCCTCATCGATCCCCAGTTCGCGAAGCCGGTCGGCGAGTCCCCGAAGCATATACTCGGTTGCATCGTACAACTGCGTATGCTTCGTCTCGACGTTGTAAAATAGTAGTAGTTCGACTTCGGTATCGGCAAACAGCGTACCGAGAAGTTCGACCATCCGATCCAGATCGGCGTCCGGCTTTATCAAAACGAGTCCCCGGGCCGGATCCGATATCGATCCCGTTCCGGGGAACAAAACCGAGTCACACCCGTACTCGTTGGATGCCGCATCGATCAGCCGGTCGCGATCCTTCGTGAATACCAACCGTGTCCGAACGTCAATACCCAGATCGACGAGGCGTTTTGCGACCGTCTGAAGTCGTTTTTCCGCCTCCTCGCCGAACTGATCGCGGTGCTGGCCGGCGGACGATTGGTCCGGCATCCCCCAGTATCCGAGAAGGACGACGTCTCTCACGGGCAACGCCTCGAGCAGCCTCGTGTCGAGGTTCACCGAGTCGGAGACGTCGACCGGAACGGGCGATCGAGACGGTCGATCAGGCGATGAACCCGTACGGATCAGGCGTTTCGAACGACCAACACCGGATGCGACGTCTTGTCGATCACGCTCGTGGTCACGGTGCCGAGGATCCGATCCTTGAGCGACGGTTCGGATTCGCCGACGACGAGCAGGTCGTAGGCTTCCGCGGCGGCCGCGATCGCATTCCCCGGCGAGTCCGAACGCTCCTGTTTCCATTCGAGGCGGTCCGGATCGAGTCCGTGCTCCTTCAGCCGATCCACGGCACCGCGGAGCAGGAACTCGCCGTGTGATGCCTCTTCGTCGGTCTCGGCGACGTTGAAAAGCGTTACCGCCGTATCGTTTTCCAGCAGTAGGTCGCCGCTGAAGACGACGATCCGCTCTAAGTTCTCGTCACCGCGGAGCGGAATCAACACGTTATCGAGCGAATCGCCGATCGAACCGGCGGTGAGCACGGCGTCGACGTCGTGTTCGGCCGCCACGCGATCGATTGTTTGAGATCGGTCACGGGTAAACACGACCACCGACTCGACGTCTGCCCCCCAATCCGCGAACCGCTCTGTTGCCGCGGTTACCGCCGCCTGCGCCTCCGCTTCGTACTCCTCGCGTAGCTGTTCGGGGGCCGCCTGATCCGGGACCGGATAGTAGCCCAACACGACGAGCCGAAGCGGATGGAGCAGTTCGACGAGCGCGAGCGGCGGTTCCTCGGCCTCGGCGGCATTGATCGGAACGAGCACCGTCGATCCGTCCGAGATGTCGGTCATAAGTGTGTCTCGTTGCTCCATATGTATCAATCCCTGCGACGATTTTCGACACTCACGCCTGGTCCCGAGACCGCACACCTTGCCGTCGCTCGAATCGACCGCTCTCCCCATCCCGGCAGTTTCAACCCGAGCCCCGCCGAACCGGCGTCCATGAGCACGCTGCAGATCACCAGCGGGAAGATACTCCGTCCGGACATGACCGTCCGGGAGGCGGACGTACTGGCCGACTCGGAGACGGGACGGATCGTCGAGGTCGGCGACACGGCTGCGGGCGAGACGGTCCTCGACGCGTCGAACGGTCTCGTCGTCCCCGGCCTCGTCAACGCCCACTGTCACGTCGCGATGACGCTCCTGCGCGGCTACGCCGACGACAAGCCGCTCGATGCGTGGCTCCGGGAGGACATCTGGCCGACCGAGGCCGCCCTCGAAACGGAGGACATCGTCGCCGGAACACGGCTCGGCGCGGTCGAACTGTTAAAAAACGGCGTGACAGCGCTCGGCGACATGTACTTCGAGGTCCCGGAGATCGCCACAGTACTCGGCGAGGCCGGGCTTCGAGCTCGCGTCGGCCACGGGATCGTCACGGTCGGCAAGGACGAAGCCGACGCCAGGGCGGACTTCGAGGAGGGTCTCGAGGTCGCACGCGAACTCGACGGTGCGGCCGGCGGACGGATCGAGACGGCGCTGATGCCGCACTCGCTGACGACCGCGGACGGCGACCTCCTGGCGGAGTTCGTCCCCCAGGCACGGGACGCCGGGATTCCGCTGCATTATCACGCCAACGAGACCGCCGACGAAGTCGAGCCGATCGTCGACGAGCACGGCGTTCGACCGCTGGAGTACGCCGACGAACTCGGGATGCTCGGCCCCGACGATTTCATCGCTCACGGCGTCCACGTCGACGAGACCGAGATCGAACTGCTCGCCGAACGGGGCGTCGGCGTCGCTCACTGTCCGGCCTCGAACATGAAACTCGCGAGCGGGATCGCCCCCGTAGAGGCGATGCTCGAAGCCGGCGTCACCGTCGGGATCGGTACCGATGGGGCGGCCTCGAACAACGATCTCGACGTCTTCGACGAACTCAGAGACGCCGCGATGGTCGGCAAGCTCGAAGCCGACGACGCGGCCGCCGTCGCCGCCCCCGACGTCGTCCGGGCGGCGA
>LFFM01000924.1_pt1 | contig 20875 bp, 22 predicted proteins | sample 643131 | NCBI WGS metagenome assembly LFFM01 (sample SAMN03777445, study PRJNA286221) | soda lake metagenome | biome: soda lake; feature: Kulunda steppe; material: water; isolation source: sample Tc-Br brine of Tanatar trona crystallizer | place: Russia: Kulunda steppe | collected 2011-07
AGCAAGACTGCGACGACGAGCAGTGGTGCAAGCGCCGCCAGTACGAGCGTCACGTCGGTCATCCGATCACCCGTATGAGCGCTCTCTCACCGTCAGAACTACACGCATCACGCCTGACTCGATTGCCACGTTGAGACAACATCATCGTCCCCTTTGCCACGAGATTAAATAAAACGTTGCAGGTGTTCCCGCTGCACGGGAAATCGGCGCAGGCGCCCGCACGTCGGTCGAGAACAGTAGGTTTATCAGGCGTTCGGGGCGAATCACTACCAAGATTACTGTCTCATATGTCAGATAACAAACGACAACCGGAGGTGAACATCGGACTCGTCGGCCACGTCGACCACGGCAAGACGACGCTCGTACAGGCACTGTCCGGCGAGTGGACGGACCAGCACTCCGAAGAGATGAAACGGGGGATCTCGATCCGTCTCGGTTACGCCGATGCTACCTTCCGGCGGTTCCCGGACCGTGACGAGCCCGAGTGTTATACCGTCGAGGAAACAGGACCGGACGGTGAGGAAAGCGAGATTATGCGCACCGTCTCGTTCGTCGATGCACCGGGCCACGAAACGCTGATGGCGACGATGCTTTCCGGCGCGTCGATCATGGACGGTGCGGTGCTGGTCGTGAGCGCGAGCGAGCCGGTTCCCCAGCCACAGACCGAAGAGCACCTGATGGCGCTTGATATCATCGGCATCGACAACATCGTCATCGCCCAGAACAAGATCGATCTCGTCGACGCGGACCGCGCGCGAGAGAACTACGAGGAGATTCAGGACTTTGTCGAGGGGACGGTCGCCGAGGACGCGCCGGTCGTTCCGATCAGCGCTGGACAGGACGTCAACATGGACGTACTGATCGGTGCGATCGAGGAGGAGATCCCGACGCCGGATCGTGACCCTGACGCCGACGCGACGATGCACGTCGCCCGCAGTTTCGACATCAACCGCCCGGGCACGACCTGGGAGGACCTGACCGGTGGCGTCATCGGTGGCAGCCTCTCGAAAGGCGAACTCGAAGACGGCGAGGAAATCGAGATTCGTCCCGGTCGTGAAGTCGAGGAGGGCGGCAAGTCCGAGTACCGACCGATCGAAACCGAGATTCGGTCGCTGCAGGCGGGTGGCGAGACGGTCGACCGCGTGTCGCCGGGTGGACTGCTGGGCGTCGGGACCGGACTCGATCCCAGCCTGACCAAAGGCGACGCGCTGGCCGGGCAGGTTGCCGGGCCCGCGGGCACGCTCCCCCCGACGTGGGAGAGCTTCGAGATGGAAGTCGACTTGCTTGATCGGATTGTCGGTCAGGAAAGTGGGAGCGTCGACGAGATCAGCACCGGCGAACCGCTGATGCTGACCGTGGGAACGGCGACGACGGTCGGATCCGTCACCAGCGCACGGGGCGACGAGTGCGAACTGCAACTCAAGCGCCCGGTCTGTGCGGCCGAGGGCGACAAAATCGCGATCAACCGCCGCGTTGGTGCACGCTGGCGGCTGATCGGCGTCGGAACGCTCAAAGGGTAACTCGGCGATGGCACCGACAGTCGCTGTCGACACGAACGCGTTCATGATGCCTGTCGAACTCGACGTTCGGCTGTTCGACGAGCTCAATCGGCTGCTCGATGGGTACGAACCGATCACCCCACAGGCAGTCGTCGAAGAGCTGCGAAAGCTCTCCGAGAAGGGCGGCAACGAGGGTATCGCGGCGAGCGTCGGTCACGATCTGGCGACCGAACGGTGTCTCATCCTCGATACGGATGCAACGTACGCGGACGACGCGGTCGTCGAGCTCGCCCGTGAGGGCACGGCCGAGTACGTCGTCACGAACGACCAGCCCCTTCAGCAGCGCGCGCTCGACGCGTCCGTTGCAGTAATTGGTTTAAGGGGCAAGAACAAACTCGCAATCACTCAACCATAGCCATGTACAAACGGGTCAGACTAAAGGATACAGTCGAAGTACCGCCGCGGGAGCTGGCAAACGTCACGCCGGACCTCGTGAAGAAACTGCTGCAGGACAAACTCGAAGGTCGGATGGACGAGGAGGTCGGCTCCGTCGTCAGCGTCGTCGATGTCCACGATATCGGGGACGGGGCAGTGCTTCCGAACCGGCCGGGCGTCTACTACGAGGCCGAGTTCGACGCCGTCACGTTCGATCCACAGATGCAGGAAGTCGTCGACGGCACAGTCGTCGAGGTCGTCGAGTTCGGCGCGTTCGTCGGGATTGGCCCGGTCGACGGGCTGCTCCACGTCTCGCAGATCTCCGACGAGTATCTCGCCTACGACGGTGAGAACCAGCGGCTCGCCTCGAACGAGTCCGACCGAGCGCTCGCCGTCGACGACGCCGTTCGGGCCCGCATCGTCACCAAGAGCATCGACGAGCGCAACCCGCGTGACTCGAAGATCGGCCTCACGGCCAAACAGCCGGGACTGGGCAAACACGGCTGGCTCGAGGACGAGCGGAGCAAGCGACAGGCGCAAGCCGGTGAGAGCTGATGGCCGAGGATCGTGTCGTCTGCCGGGAGTGTCACCGGGTCAACGACCCCGACGAGCAAAACTGCGTCGCGTGTGGGTCGAGCAGCCTCACCGAGGACTGGGCGGGCTACGTGTTTATCGCCCATCCCGAGGAGAGCCAGATTGCCACGGAAATGGAAGTAACTGAGCCGGGCGCGTATGCGCTGAAAGTCCGATAGCGTGTCACCGGACGACGATCGCGACGATGCGGACGTCGTCGTCACGCTTCCCGACGAGCTTCGATCGGCGTTCAAAGACCCGCTTGGACCCGTGTACACGGATCCGGAAGTCCTTCTCGAAGACGCCGGATCACCCCTGATTTCCGTCGGCGACATCGTCACGTACCACTTCGAGCGCGTCGGCATGCAGCCCGATGTGGCACTCGTCGACGGGCGCACGAAGCGCCGTGACGTCGACGAGGAGGTCCGGGAGACCGTGGATTCGTTACCGAACCGTATCGAAGCGAACAATCCGCCGGGGACGATCAGTGCCGAGCTGCTTACCGCGCTCGATACGGCGATCGGACGTTCGGAGCCGACGACGATCGTCGTCGACGGCGAAGAGGACCTCGCAGCAGTGCCCGCGGTGCTCGCTGCCCCCCTCGGTGCGTCGGTCGTGTACGGACAGCCCGACCAGGGGATGGTCAGGATACGCGTTACCGAAAAGGGAAAACGCGAGTTCCGCGACCTGTTAGAGCGGATGGACGGCGATCACGACCGCCTCTGGGCGCTGCTGGCATGACGGGCCATCACCGGCCCTCCGAGAGCTGTTCCGCGAGGAGTGACCGGACACCACGCCGAATCAGCTTCGAGAGCGCCTGTTCGGAGATCTCGAACTCCTCGGAGAGTTCGCAAAGGGTTGTCCTTCGCGGGACATCGAAAAAGCCGTTCTCGAAGGCCATGGAGACTGCTCTGAACTGACGTTCCGTCATTGCGTTGGCTTCCTTCGGGGCAGGGGTCGTGTGGAGTTGCTCGATTTCGAATCGGCTCCCCGACGACGTGCAGTCGTCGTAAAGGCGACGCAGCGTGCCGTCGTCCGGGCCACGGAGTCGCAGTGACCACTGTCGGTTGGTACCGAGCGCTTCCAGGACGACGATATCACGTGCAGAGACCAGCCCGACGAACTCTGTGCAAGGGCCGGAGGTCCACTCGATGCGAACCAGCGACGCATTCCCCGCCGAACCGTACCGCTGTACGGCAGACACATAGTCCTGTGCCCGAGCTCGATCGAGCGCTTCACGGAGCGAACCGGTAGTTATCCAGCAAAACTGCGTCACACGCGGCTCGACCTGTACTGCACACTCGAACTCGATCCGAGAGACGAGATCTCTCTCGAGTAATATTCCCAGCGGAAACGCTTCTGGGGCTACCGTCACGTCTGCGAAAACGCCCATACCATGTCTTGCCATCAGGAATATATTAACATTGTATTTCAAATTTTCTCATATTATATGAGTCACATTAGAAGTCGGGTTCAATTAATTTAGTACTATCCGATTTATATACTTTGATCAGCCCACACGACTCCAGCTTTGGGATGTGAATGTGCCAAAGTCGAACGAGTACATCGGACGCGTCCGTCGCGTCAACTGCGTCCGAGCGAGACAGGCGTTCCGCGAGCTCTCCAGCCGGTAGTGAGCCGTCCGACTCGTCGAGTTCGAGCAGAACCCGCTTTCGGAACGGCGAGCGAAGCACCCCGTGAAGTTCCGCGGGTGCGTCAAGATACGGTTCGAGGCCGTGGCGGTCGAGCACTGCATCGACGGAGGCGGAGTTCGCACCGACGGGCCGACCGGGAGAGCGGGAGTTCTCTGACATTCGTGCCAGATATAGCCAACAGCCATATTATACATCAGGGTTGATTAATAAACGTCGTTTTAACTGGCTCGTCGTCGGACGGTCCGGGGACTATCACAGTGTCCATCCGGAGGGGCGGTTCGATCACTGAGGCCAGCGGACTGGCACCGATATCGTCCTCCGACCGTGGCGACGCGTTCGAAATCCTTTTACCCGTTTCAGCGGGAGTTATATGCAACTGAGTACACATGGACGTCGAAATCTTAGACGAAGACGAGAATCCGATGTTGCACCGCACCGATGTTACCTTCCAGATCGTTCACGAGGAGGCCACGCCCGAGCGCCTCTCGGTTCGTGACAGCCTCGCGGCGAAGCTCAACAAGGACGCCGGCGAGGTCGTCGTCCGCAAACTCGACACGAAGTTCGGGATGCGAAAGACGATCGGGACTGCGAAGGTCTACGAGAGTGCCGACCACGCCCAGAACGTCGAGCAGGATCACATGCTCGAACGGAACAAGATCGAACTCGGCGACGGCGAAGCCGAGGAGGCGGAGGAAGCCTGATGTCCCGTCACGAGCTCTACAACGACGACGGAACGACGGATAACGAGCAGTGCCCGCGCTGTGGCGACGCCTACCTCGCGGACCACGGGGACCGCCAGCACTGCGGTGCTTGCGGCTACACCGAGTGGGAGTGAGGCGGTAATCCCATTCTGCCGTGAGTGATCGACCGCGCGTTCTCGGGATCGAAGGCACTGCCTGGGCGGCCAGCGCGGCCGTCTACGACCCCGACGACGGCGTTTTCATCGAGACAGAGGCCTACCAGCCCGAGAGCGGCGGCATCGATCCGAGCGAGGCCGCCGAGCACATGCACAACGCGATCCCACGGGTCGTCGAACGGGCACTCGATCACGCCGCGGGGCTGGGTGACGACGACCCGCCCATCGACGCGGTCGCGTTCTCCCGTGGCCCCGGCCTCGGCCCGTGTCTCCGGATCGTCGGGACGGCCGCGCGAGCGCTTGCACAGACGCTTGACGTCCCGCTGGTCGGTGTCAACCACATGGTTGCACACCTGGAGATCGGTCGCCACCGCTCTGGCTTTGACTCGCCGGTCTGTCTGAACGCCAGCGGCGCGAACGCACACGTCCTGGGCTTTCACAACGGTCGGTATCAGGTGCTCGGCGAGACGATGGACACCGGCGTCGGCAACGCCATCGACAAGTTCACCCGCCACGTCGGCTGGTCACACCCCGGCGGCCCGAAAGTCGAGGAGGCCGCCAACGAGGGCGAGTACACCGAACTCCCCTACGTCGTCAAGGGGATGGACTTCTCGTTTTCGGGAATTATGAGCGCCGCAAAGCAGGCCTACGATGCAGGAACACCGGTTGAGGACATCTGTGTCGGCCTGCAGGAAACGATCTTCGCCATGCTTACCGAGGTCGCCGAGCGCGCGCTCTCGCTGACCGGGAGCGACGAACTCGTCCTCGGGGGTGGTGTCGGGCAAAACGACCGGTTGCGGGAGATGTTGGCCGCGATGTGCGAGCAGCGCGGGGCGCAGTTTTACGCGCCCGAGCCCCGATTCCTGCGGGACAACGCCGGTATGATCGCCGCACTCGGTGCGACGATGTACGAGGCTGGTGATACGATCGCGATCGGAGAGTCCCGGATCGACTCGGACTTCCGGCCGGATCAGGTACCGGTGACGTGGCGCAGTGAGGAAAGCGTCGCACTCGGGGCGGTCGAGTCGGACCGCCAGCAGGGTGCGGAGGCGACGGTCCGAATCGAGGGCGATCGGGTGTACAAAGAACGCGAGGCAAAAACGTATCGCCATCCCGAGCTCGACGACCGACTGCGGCGCGAACGGACGACCCTCGAAGCTCGCCTCACGAGCGAGGCGCGACGCAACGGCGTGCCTACGCCACTCGTGCTGGATGTCGACCGCCGGGACGCGCTGATTACGTTGGAGCGAGTCGGCCACGCGGATCTGCAGGCCGACCTGACCCCCGAGCGTGTCAGTACAGTTGGCAAGCACCTCGCCGCGCTCCACGCGGCGGGGATCGTCCACGGCGATCCGACGACCCGGAACGTCCGGATCGACGACGACCGAGTCTTCATGATCGACTTCGGGCTGGGCTATTACTCCGATCACGTCGAGGATTACGCGATGGATCTGCACGTCTTCGAGCAGAGCCTGGACGGGACCGCCGCGGACCCGGCCGCGATGCGCGCGGCGTTCGAGGACGGCTACGCGGCGGCGGGCGACCAGCAGGTCCTCGACCAGTTACGTGAGATCGAGGGGCGCGGCCGGTATCAGTAGGCCATTTTCGCCCGCGTCAAGGCCTTACTCGACGCGTCCGACGGCCCGCGCCGGTGCCGCGTCGGCGTCGGAGAGCGGGAGCGGGGCGACGTCGAGGCGAAACGCCGACGGCACTGCGCCGAGATTGGTGAGGTTCTCTACGATCAGGTTGGAAGCGCCGAGTATCGCGTGGTGGGCCGGAACACCGCCTGACTCCGTGACAGCACCACTGCTCGTCGGGTCGACGTTCAGCGTATCGATCCCGACGTGACAGTCCAGTTCGGCGATCCGCCGGGCCGTCTCGGGCGCGAGAAAGGGGTGATCCAGATACCGTTCGTCGGGCCAGTGGGCGTCCCAGCCGGTCTGGACGACCAGCACGTCGGCGTCCGTCTCCGCCGGAAGTACCGTCGGCGGAATCGCCTCGAGCGCCCCGTATTCACGACAGTCGAGCGTACGAGCCGTCATCGAGAACGCCTCGACCGGGAACGCATCGAGCGTCGCGCCGTCCGGTTCGGTGTGGGCTGGTGCGTCGACGTGTGTCCCGCTGTGACTCCCGAGTTCGAGGGCTGTGACACGATAGCCGTCGCCGTCGTGGCTGGCATGAGTTCGGACCCCCACTTCGGGGTCGCCCGGATAGACCGGTACATCCTCACCGAGGCGCTGTGAAAGGTCGACGATGGTCATACTGATTCGGTTCGCCCCCAGCGGCCTAACCGTTCCCCTATTCGGACTCCGCGGGCGTCGCCGCCCCGCCGCTGGCGTCCGGGTCGGGATCCGTGTAGATCGACTCGATCTCGTCGGCGTACATGTCGAAGATGTTCCGGCGCTTCTTTTTCATTGTCGGCGTTAACAGATCGTTGTCCGCGGTGAACTCGATCGGGACGAGTCGGAACTGTTTGATCTGCTCGTGGGGCTCGAACTCCTCGTTTACGCCGTCGACTTCCTGCCGGATGCGCGCAACGACCCGCTCGTCACGACAGAGCTCTTCGGTAGAGTCCGGCAGACTGATCCCCTCGCTGTCCGCCCACTTGCGGAGGCGCTCGACGTTGGGAACCAGTAACGCGCCGACGAACTTACGGCCGTCACCGACGACGAAACACTGTTCGACGAGCTGGTTCGAGGCAAAGGCGTCCTCGATCGGCGCTGGAGCGACGTTTTTGCCCGTCGAGAGCACGAGGAGCTGTTTGGCGCGCTCGCGAAAGACGAGATAGTCGTCCGGGCGTTGCTGAACGATATCGCCCGTTCGGAACCAGCGTCCGTCCTCGTCCTCGACGAACGCCTCCGCCGTTGCGTCGGGCTTCTCCCAGTACCCCTCGGCGACGTTCGGGGCCTGTACCAGCAACTCACCGATTGCCCCTCTCGCGTCGTCGAACTGCTGGCTGGGAACCACGTCGGTATCGATCTTGACTTCGACGTCGGGCAGGGGCAGTCCGATCGTGCCGATCTTGGTGTCTTCGGCGGGGTTCGTCGAAACGACGGGAGCGGTCTCGGTCAGCCCGTATCCTTCGTAGATCGGTAGCCCCATGCCGTGATACAACCGGCAGAGGTCGGGCGAGAGCGTCCCCCCGCCGGAGTTCATGATCTCGATGTTGCCACCGAGTGCGTCCCGAACGTCGGAAAATACCAGCGTGTCGGCGATCTTCATTTTCGTCTTGAGTCCGATTCCCGGCGACTGAGCCTGCTGGTACTGCTTGCTCACCTCGGTCGCCCACTCGAAAATTCGTGCCTTGACATCGGACTCCTGGGCCTGCTCCCGGATCGCGTCGTACATCTTCTCGTAAACTCGCGGTACGCTGGTCGATGCCGTCGGCCGGATCGCCTGGAAGTCCTCTTTGAGTGTGTCGGTACTCTCGGCGTACGCGACCGTCGCGCCGACTGCGAACATCAGAAAGTGACCGACGGTCCGCTCGTAGACGTGGGCAAGTGGGAGAAACGAGACCGTGTCGGTGTCCGTGTCGAGGGTCGGGAGGTCGGCGCTCTTGTCCGGTCGTGGTGCATAGCGTCTGTACGCCTGGTTGACGTTGGCCCGGAGGTTCCGGTGGGTGAGTTTGACACCCTTTGGCTGGCCCGTCGTTCCGGAGGTGTAGATCAGGGTCGCGAGGTCGTCGACCGACTGCTCGTCGAGCCAGCCGTCGAACGCGTCGGGATCGAACTCCTCCTCGCCAAGTGCGTACACCTCGTCGAGGGTGTAGATCCCCTCGTCCTCGCGGTCCTGGTACTCGTGGTCGAGCTCGTCCATCGACACGACGAATTCGAGGTTCAGGCCGTCAGCGACCGAGAGCACCCGTTCGAGATGACTTTGATTCTCCACGACGACACCGGTCGCATCGGGATCGTCGAGCAGGTACTCCACCTGAGCCTCCGACGAGCTCTCGTAGATCGTCGTCACGACCGCGCCCGCCGAGAGGAGCGCGAAGTCGCTCTGGGCCCACTCCATGCGGGTATCACCGAAGATAGCGACACGACCACCGGTCTCGACGCCCAGCTCGCGAAATCCGACGGCGAGCCGACGGACGATATCGTTCATCGTTCCGTAGGTAATCTCGCCGAACTCGCCGCCCGGAGCGGGCTCGAACGCCGTCCCGGCGAGCGACCGATCGTATATCCCCCCCTTGTATCGCTGAGCTGGCCGATCGGCGTTTCGCTCGACAGTTTCGGCCAGCAGCCGAGGGATCGTGCTCATCCCCGTTACCTCGTCAGTATACTCCCGTTCCGCCTGTCGCCAGCTCATGGTCTAATTGACAATCTCATTCGATAATAATAAATCAGGAGGGTCATAGCACCGGACGTACCCTGGTTCCAGCCGATCCTGAACCAGGACACCCCGTCACTCCTCGTACATATCGTCGATTCGATCCTCGAACCGATCGATGATGTTGCGGCGTTTCTTTTTCATCGTCGGCGTCATCAGGTCGTTGTCCTCAGTAAACTCCTCTGGGACGAGTCGGAACTTCTTGATGGTCTCGTAGGACTCGAACTCCTCGTTGACGTCGTCGACCTCCTGCTGGACTCGCTCGCGAACACGGTCGTCCTCGATGAGCGCGTTGTGACTGGCGGGCAGGTCGATCCCCTCCTCGTCGGCCCAGGACCGGAGCCCCTCGACGTTCGGCGCGATCAGCGCGCCGACGAACTTCCGGCTGTCCCCCACGACCATACACTGCTCGACGACCTCGCTGGAGGCGAAGGCGTCCTCGATCGGCGCTGGGGCGACGTTTTTGCCAGTCGAGAGCACCATGATCTGTTTTGCTCGCTCTTTGAACTCGATGTAGTCGTCGGGGCGCAGGTGAACGATATCGCCGGTCCGGAACCACCGATCGGTTTCGGCGTCGCCACCGTCGGCAGAGGCCATGTCACTCTCCAGTTCCGTGAACGCACCCGCGGTGGCATCGGGCTTTTCCCAGTACCCCTCGGTGACGTTCGGACCGCGAACGAGCAACTCGCCGACCTCGCCGGGCAGGTCGGCGAACTCGTCGCCCGCGAGACTCTCGTCGATCCGCACGTCGACACCGGCGACCGGCGGCCCGATAGTGCCGACTTTCGGCTCCTCGGGCGGGTTGACCGCGACGACTGGCGAGGTCTCGGTCAGTCCGTAGCCCTCCATGATCGGCAACCCCATCCCGTGGTACAGCGCACAGAGCTCCGGCGAGAGGCTGCCGCCGCCGCTGATAAAGAAGTCGATGTTTCCGCCCAGCGCCTCCTTGACTGTGCTGAACACGAGCTTGTCTGCGACGGTCCGCTTCGCTTCGAGAACGACCCCAGGGTCGTCGCTCTCGTGGTATGACTCTCCAACGTCGGTCGCCCATGCGAAGATTCGCGCTTTGATATCCGACTCCTGTGCCTGCTCGCGGATCGCGTCGTACATCTTCTCGTAGACTCGCGGCACGCTTGTGGCCGTCGTCGGCCCGACCTGCTCGAAGTCCTCCTGGATCGTATCGGAGCTTTCCGCGTAAGCGACGCAGGCACCGACCCCGAACATGAGGAAGTGGCCAGCCATCCGCTCGAAGACGTGGGCGAGCGGCAGAAAGGAAACGGTTCGAGTGTGTTCGTCGATGACCGGCGTCTCGCCTTTGTCAGGTCGTGGGCCGTACCGTTTGTACACCTGATTGACGTTGGACCGAAAGTTCCCGTGGGTTAGCTGGACGCCTTTGGGCTGGCCCGTCGTCCCCGACGTGTAGATCAGGCTGGCGAGGTCGTCGACCGATCGCTCGTCGAGCCAGTCTTCGTACTCGTCGGGGTCGTACCGATCCGCGCCACGGTCGTGGACCTCGGCCAGCGTATAGATGTCTTCACGGTCGTACGCATCATCGCCCCGGTCGTAACTATCCATCACGACAATGAACTCGAGATCGAGTTCGTCTTCCACCGAGAGCACCCGGTCGAGCAGTTCAGCGTTCTCGACGACGACGCCCTCCGCACCGGGGTCGTCGAGCAGATACTGGGCCTGATGTGCCGAGGAGCCGGTGTAGACGGTGGTGACGACCCCGCCCGCTGCAAGGACGCCGAAATCCGTCTGTGCCCACTCCATGCGCGTGTCTGCGAACAGGCCGACACGAGTCCCGTCCGCGACGCCCAGATCACGAAACCCCGCGGCGAGGTGGTGAACGATATCCCGCATCTCCGTGTACGGAATCGCCCGAAACTCGCCATCAGGCGCCTCCGGAAGGACCGTCTCGGTGAGCGAGCGGTCGTAGACGCCACCCTTGTACTGTTGGGCCGGCCGATCGCCGTGGCGATCTGCCGTCGCCTCGAACAGCCGCGGCAACGTCGTCATCTCTGTTACGTGATCGGAAAACTCCGCTTCGGCGTCCTTCCAGTTCATATCGGTGTGACTGTTCACCATCATAATAAAACAGTATGAACGTAAGAGTAGTTTAGAATTGTTTTATTTCCGGTCCAAATATCCGAGCACGCCCCGGACGTTCATCGCGGTCTCCGCGCGGGCCTTGTGCTCGCCCCAGATCTCCACGAGTTCCTCGTCGACACCGTCGACGAAGTGATCGATGACCGCGTCCTCGTTGCCGAGCACTTTGTGCTTTTGCTCGACGTCTTCGACCCAGTCGGTCAGCACAGTTTCGTACTCGTCGAGCAGGCTATCGGCGTCCGCAGGCCCGAAGTGAGCGAACAGCAGCGTCTCGGGGTCGATCCCTCTGAGCGTCTCTACGTCCTCAAGCGCCCCTTCGAGATCGAAGTTCGCTGGCGGGGATGTGGGTTCGACCCGATCCAGCTCTGGCACGTAGATTCCGGCGGCATCGGCGGTAAAGACCGCGTCGTTCGCGGAGTCCCCGAAGACGACCTGATGCGGGGCGTGGCCAGGCGCGTGATGGACTCGCAGTTCGTGATCGCCCAGATCGATGACATCGCCGTCGGTCAGTGCGTGCAGTCGCCCCTCCGGAACCGGCTCCGGATCGGTGTAGTACTGCCACTGGTCACCGACGGCAGCCTTCGTCCCCTCCACGAGCCGCGCCGGATCGGCGAGATGCGGAACGCCGATTTCGTGGGTGTAGACCGCCGCGTTCGGACAGTCACGCGCGAGAAAGCCGGCCCCTCCTGCGTGGTCGAGATGGACGTGGGTGGGGGCGATGACCTCGATCTCTTCGGTCGTGAGCCCGACGTGCTCGATCGCCTCGCGGACGTACTCGTAGTTCGTCCCGATTCCCGCGTCGACGACAGCGGGTCGCTCGGCGTCGAGGACGTACACCGCACCGTATCCCGGCGAATTGTACATCCCGGTGTCGACGTAGTAGAGGTCGGTACACGAACCCGTCGTAACTTCGGAGACATCGCCTGCGCCCATATCGGAAGACTGTGTGGCATCATCAAAGAGGTTTCTTCGACCGATCGGGTTTCTTCCGTGAGAAACGCTTATAAGAATAGGGAGAACATACTCGACGCAATGCGCTACTGTCACGAGTGTGGGGCGAAAGTCGGGGCGGAGTCGACGGAGTGTGGGGAGTGTGCAGCGGATCTGGTCGGATCGACCGCCGACTCACAGGGTCCGGCTCCGAGCGCGGACGGTGGCCTCCTCGACTCGATCCGAAACCTGTTCGGTGGCGGTGACGCTGGCGGCGAGCAGGCAGCCGCCGACGGAGCGACGGCCACCGCAGGCACGGCGGCCGCTGGCACGTCCACCAGCGAGACGGAGCTCTCGGATGGCACGACGGTCACTGATCGGTCGGCGTTCAGATACCGGTCACTCGGGAAGCAGGTGCTCTTTACCGTTCTCTCGCTTGGTCTGTACACGACGTACTGGTGTTACGTGACGAACGATCAACTGGAACGCGGGACCGACAAGGAGCTCCGACCCGTAGCCCGCACCGCCGGGCTGTTACTACCGCCCATTACCCTTGCCGTCTTCTGGTTCATGAGCGACGATCTGCAGGGAATCACCGATCAGTCGAACGTGGTCCTGTTTGCCTGTGCGCTGTTTGTCCCGCCTGCGTTCTGGTATCTCGTCCAGTCCGGTATCAACGATATCGCGGTCAAACGCTGAACGGGAGGCCGTTCAGGTGGCAGGTAGCATGCATCGACACGGTTTTGCCGTGCGCACCTGAACCTACGCGCAAGAATGCTCGATAGAACGTTGCTCCGTGAGGACCCCGACGCGGTCCGCCGGGCTGTCGACGTCAAAGGCGTCGACGACGTCGATGTCGACGAGATCATCGCGCTCGACGAACAGTGGCGCGAACTGAAAGCACGCGGCGACGAGCTGCGACACGAACGCAATCAGGTCAGCAGCCGGATCGGCGAACTCAAACAGGACGGAAAACACGAGGAAGCCGACGCAGCCATCGAGCGCTCTCAGGAACTCAAAGACGAGCTCGAAAATATCGAGGCCGAGGCCGACGAGCTCAAAACCGACATCGACGAGCGGATGCTCGAACTCCCCAACATCCCCCACGAGGACGTGCCGGTCGGCGACGACGAGAGCGACAACGTGGAGGTCGAACGCTGGGGCTTCGAGGATCGCCGTGAGCTTCCCACGGAGGTGATCCCGCACTACGATCTGGGGGAGGAGCTGGATGTGCTCGACTTCGAGCGCGGCGCGAAAGTCACGGGCGGTGGCTTCCAGTTCGTCAAAGGCGAGGGCGCCAGGCTGGAGCATGCCCTGATCCAGTTCATGCTGGATGTCCACCGCGAGCAGGGGTATCTCGACGTGTTGCCGCCAGTCCCGGTCAACTCCACGTCGATGGAGGGCACCGGACAGCTGCCGAAGTTCGCCGAGGATGCCTACCGCGTCGGTGCGCGTCAGGACGACGAGTACGACGAGGACGATCTCTGGCTCCTACCGACCGCCGAGGTACCGGTTACGAATATGTACCGCGACGAGATCCTGCTGGACGACGATCTCCCGGTCAAACATCAGGCGTTCTCGCCGAACTTCCGGCGGGAAGCCGGTGAACACGGTACCGAGACGCGTGGCTACGTTCGCGTCCACCAGTTCCACAAGGTCGAACTCGTCAACTTCGTCCGGCCGGCGGAGAGCTACGAGCGACTCGATACGCTGGTCGAGGAGGCCGCTGCGGTCCTCGAACGGCTCGGACTTCCCTACCGAGTGCTGGAGATGTGTACCGGCGATATGGGCTTTACGCAGGCCAAAAAATACGACATCGAGGTGTGGGCACCCGCCGACGACATGGAGGACGGTCCCGCCGCGGGTGGCCGGTGGCTCGAAGTCTCGTCGGCGTCGAACTTCGAGGAGTTTCAGGCACGTCGGGCCGGGCTCCGGTATCGTCCCGAGCGCCACGAATCGGCGGAGTACCTGCACACGCTCAACGCCTCGGGGCTCGCTGTCCCCCGCGTGATGGTCGCCCTACTGGAGTACTACCAGAACGAGGACGGCACCGTTACCGTGCCCGAAGCGTTGCGGCCCTACATGGGCGGCACGGAGCGGATCGAGGGGCACGACCCGGTCGGTGAGTCGGCCCTTGGCGCGGGCGAACGCGAGTAGAAGGGACTCAGGACTCGACTCCGTCCGGATGGCCCTGCGTGTACGTGCGGACGCTTTCGATCCGGCCGTCGGAGATGGTGTGAACGTCCGCGAACCGAAACAGCGACTCGCCTTCTGCGTCGAGCAACTGTCCCTGGACGGCTGCCCCGCCGTCGTTCGTGAACACGGCCTCGATCTCGTGTGTCGTGTCGGTCATCGGCCGCTCGTCACGCATGAACGAGACGAACGCTGTCCGGCCCTCGAACGTCCGATCCGGCCGGTAGTGCGTGAACTCGGGAGCGAGCAGCCCAGCGAGATCGTCGTATCGGTGCTCATCGAGGGTCGCATAGAACGCGCGGACGATCACATCGATATCGGCCATACGGGCGACTGGGTGCCGAGGGGTAACAAGCGCTGTGGACCGGAACGGTCATCGGCGCGCGGACGAAAGCGAGGTACATGGTCTATGCGGATCTTCACGTCCACACGACGCGCTCGGACGGGTCGCTGACGCTCGCTACCCTCCCCGCCGCCGCACGCAAGGCTGGTGTCGCCGCCGTCGCGATCACCGACCACGACCGCCTGCATCCCGCTATCGATCCCCCAGTCGACGAGATCGATGGGATCACCGTCATCAGCGGGATCGAGCTTCGTGTCGAGACACCGGCGGGACAGCGAGTCGATCTGCTGGGTTACGGTGCGCGTGCGACGCCAGAGTTGACTGCAGAACTCGACCGGATCCAGCGCGATCGGATCGAACGTGGACGGGCGATGATCGAACGCTGTGAGGAACGGTTAGGCGTCGATCTCGACCTCAGCGTCGAGGAGGGGTTTGGGCGGCCGCATCTGGCACGAGCGATCGATGCCCATCCCGGGACTGAGCTGTCCTACCGCGAGGCGTTCGACGAGCTGATCGGCAACGATGGCCCGTGTTTTGTCGCGCGTGACGTGACACCGTTGGAGGAGGGGCGCCAGCTACTGGACGACGCCTGCGGACTGGTCGGACTGGCACACCCCCTTCGGTACGACGATCCCGAGGCGGCGCTGGCGTTGACAGCTGCCCTCGATGCAGTCGAGCGTTTCTACCCGTACGGACGCACGGTCGATACCACACCAGTCGACCGGGCGATCCACGAGTACGACCTGATACCGACCGGCGGTTCGGATGCACACGAGATGGACATCGGCCGAGCCGGGCTCGATAGGGAGGCGTTCCAGCGCGTCGCCGGTGCGATCGAGGCCGAACTAACGAACTAGGCAATTATTTTTGCGCCTGCGGCCCGCATTGTCCGAGCGCAACCCCTTAGGGATGGAGCGGCCTATTCGTCCCATGGACGAAACCGAGGTCACGGTTCGTGCTGTCACCACCGTCGGAACGGAGACGATCGCTCTGGAGCTGGAAACGCCCACCGGCTTCGAGGCCAAGCCCGGTCAGTTCGTCAGAGTGTACGGGACTGTCGACGGCGAGGAGATCGCCCGCTACTACACGCTTTCCTCACCCGACATCGAGGAGACGTTCGAGATCACCGTCGGGGTTGATGCGGAGGGGGATCTCTCGCCGTGGCTGGCCGACCGGGAGGAAGGCGACACGCTACGGATCGAGGGCCCCTTCGGGAACGTTGCATACGAGGACGGAGATGTCGTCGTGCTGGCGGGTGGTCCCGGCGTCGGACCGGCTGTCGGCATCGCCGAGGCTGCCGTCGCAGCCGGCAACCACGCAGCGATCGTCTACCAGGACGACGACCCGGCCCACGAGGAACGCCTCGAAGCGCTCGTCGAGTCCGGTTGCGACGTGACGATCGTCGACGAGGGGACGCCGGCATTTGCCGAGGCCGTCGCATCGGTCGTCGACGACGGGCAGATCTACGTGTTCGGCTTCCAGTCGTTCGTCGAGGCGGCACGGGATGCGGTCGACGATGCCGGGGGCGACTTCGATGCGGCGGAGGTCGAGAGCTTCGGATGATGTCTCCGCCAGCCACCTGACAGGATAGCGCTGGCAGGTTCGCCTACCGAGCGTCGGTTCGTGGCCGATCAACCAGTCACCGGCGGATCGCACGCCGAGCGCTCCCGACAGTTTGCGACTGTGTCCCGAATAGCGTCTCTGATCTCGGGTGAATCCCCGATCCAGTACTCGGTATCGATCACCGTCGTTGGAACGGCTTCTCGCTGAATATTGTACTCGTCGACGATCTCACGGAACAGTTGCCTGTTTTCCGCATCGTCGTACACTTCGAGTGCGACGACGTCGGTTTCCGGCGTCCCGGCAAGCTCCTCAATGAACCCTTTCTGATCGTCACAGACTGGACAGCCATCCCCCCAGAACCAGTACACAACCACCGGCGCGTCGGCCGCTTCGGGCGAAGTAATGGCCGTTTCCAGTGTGGTATCGTCGTCCCCGATACAGCCGGCGACGCTCGCTCCCACCGCCGTGGACCCACAGAGCTGTAGCACCCTCCGTCGTGACCGAGGACTGATCATGGATCGGGCTTCGTCCGTAGCTGTCAAATCGATTTCGGAGCGGACCGACTACGGAGATAGCCGTCTGGTGCCGTCGTACAGGCTGTCAAGACGATTGTCCGGGAGCTTGATCCCGTTAACCGTCACACGTATCGGTCGATACCGACGACGAACGCCGTCACGATCACCGACAGCAAAACGACGGCGACGGTCAGTCCGACGTTCTCGAGTATCCCCGGGTAAGCTAAGATACTACTGCCGAGAAACAGCATCATAACTCCGGAGAACAGCTTCAGGGCGCGCCCACGCGCCTCATCGTACTCGATGCGAGACAGCGCTCCGACTGCGGCGAAGAACACGACCAGTTCGAGGGAGAGGTAGGTGAGCACGTACGTTACTACCAGACCAGCATACGAGAGGCCGCCGACGTTGGCTTCGACGACGAGGCCGGACCAGACGAGGGGGAACCCAGCGGTACAGGGTAGTTCGATCAGCGCAACACCTCCCGCAAAGAGCGCGGTGAACACGACCGTGGTCACCGTCCCGTCGCTTCGGATCAGTTCCCGCGTGCGAGCGACGATCCGGGGCTTTACGCGATCGGGAATGGTCAGCGACGGGCCACGTCCGAAGGCGACGTACTCTTTCACGCTCGCCGCGGCGAACACGAACGCACAGATGGCGACGACATACCGCACGAGATCCAGATGGGCCACGTAGTGGAACGCACTGAGAACGCCCACGATGAAGAGCCCGTACACCCCTGCAGTGACGAGGAGAAAGGTCGTCCCGACGAGCGCGACGCGGCTCCGGCCGGAGTGGCTGACGAGGCCGATCAACACGACCAGTACCCAGAGTGAGCAGGGGTTAAAACCGTCAGCGAGCGCGATCAGTATCGTCGAGAGAACGATCGAATGCTCTTCGAGGTCGACCTCACCGACGAACGGGACGTTCACAACCTCCGCGAGGAGTGCCCCAGTGACGATCAGCTCCACTGTCATTAGATCGTCGGCGAGTTCAGGAACTTGGCTGTGTTGATGATTCTTTCCGATCGGGATTCGGCCGGGTCCCGGAGAACCAGAACATTCAGGGCCGCGACGGCCAAGATGTGGGTAATGACTGACCTCGCCGATTCGCCGCCAGTCCGGCGGCTGGCCGACTGGGACGCCGACCGGCTCGCGCGTCTCGCTGCCGAACACGGAACGCCCCAGTACGTCATCGATCTGGACCGCGTGAAGGAGAACTACGCCCGATTCGCCGCGGCGTTCCCGGACGCCCACGTTATGTACGCTGCCAAAGCTCATACCGGGCAGGCCGTCCTCGAGGCGCTGCTGGACATAGGAGCCGACATCGAGTGTGCCGCCTGGGGCGAGCTCCGGCGTTCGGTCGACGCCGGGGCTGATCCAAACACCCTGCAGTACACCGCGGTCAACCCTCCGGATCACGATCTGGACTACGCGGTCGACCTCGCCGCGGACGCACCGGGACTCACGATCACGATCGGCGCGACGGACACGCTCGACCGACTGGCCGAACGGGGCTACGACGGCCGCATCGCCATCCGGATCAACCCTGGCGTCGGGACGGGCCACCACGAGAAGGTCGCGACGGGGGCCGACGCGAAGTTCGGTATCCCCTACGAGCGCGTCCCCGAGGTCGCCGAGCGCGTCCGCGAGGAGTTCGATCTCGTCGGGCTCCACGCCCACGCGGGCAGTGGCGTCCTGACCGACGGACTCGAAGACCACTGTGAGGCAATCGAGCGCATCGGCGACATGGCGCGGCGAGTCGGCGACGACGAGCTCGAGTTCGTCGATGTCGGTGGGGGGTATGGTGTGCCGTACCGCGAGGACGAACCCCCGCTCGATCTTGACGCCGCGAGCGAGATGGTTCGGGAGGCGGTCGGCGAACTTGACGCGACGCTCAAGCTCGAACCGGGCCGGTACGTGGTTGCGGACGCCGGACTGATCCTGACCACCGTGAACACGATCAAGGAGGCTCCCGATACGACTGTCGTCGGCGTCGATGCGAGCCTCGCGACGCTCATTCGCCCGGCGATGTTCGGTTCGTACCATCCGATGTACAACGTCTCCGCACCCGAGCGCGAGCCCCACGAGGTGACCGTCGGCGGCCCGGTCTGTACGAGCGCGGACGTCTTCGCCCACGACCGCCCGATCCCACGACCCGAGCGCGACGACGTGCTCGCGATCGGCAACGCCGGTTCCTATGGCTACGAGCTGGCGAGCCAGTTTCACTCCCAGCCTCGCCCGCCCGAGATCGCGCTCGAAGACGGCGAGGCCCGTGTCGTCCGTCGACGCGAGACGCTCGACGACGTGACTCGGGTCGAGCAGTGATGTCGTTTGATATCGAGGCGTTTCACGCCGACGCCGTGCAGACGCCCTCTCAGGACTCGGTTGACGAGATGCGGGACCTGCTGGTCGAACGGCTCCGCACCGAGGGGCACGACCCCGAGATCGACGACCGTGGAAACGTCGTCGCGACCCGGGACACCGGTGCCGGCCCGCATCTAGTGCTGAACACGCATATCGACACGGTCCCGCCACATCTCCCCTACGAGCGCGACGGCGATATCGTCCGCGGGCGGGGCTCTTGCGATGCGAAAGGGCCGCTCGCAGTCCTGCTCGCTGCCTTCCTCCATGCGGAGTTCGACGGAGGGCAGCTTACGCTGGCGATCACACCCGACGAGGAGACTACACAGACGGGGGCAAAAGCGCTGAGCGAGCACCTCGAGGCCGACGGCTACATCGTCGGCGAGCCGACCGGTCTCGATGTCTGTATCGGCGCACGTGGGCAGTGTGAGGGCCGGATCGTCGTCGAGGGGGAAAGCGGCCACGCAGCCGATATCGACGCCGACCGAAACCCGGTCCACGCGGTCGCAACGGTACTGCGGGCCTTGGAGACGTACGACGAGGCCGAAGGGACGGACGAAGATCCGGTGCTCGGGCGCTCGAAGCTCACGCCGACGGGACTCGCGGGCGGCGACGCACCGAACCGCGTCCCAGAGCGAGCAACGATCACGTTCGATCGGCGGAACGTCCCGCCGGAGACCAGCGACGGGTTCGCGACAGATCTCCAGACCTATCTCGACGCGGCCGTTTCCGAGCCGATCACCGCCACTGTCGAGCTAATCCGCCCCGACACCCCCTTTCCGGACCCGTTCGTGACCGACGAGACGGCTCCGCTCGTCGAGCGACTTCGAGCGGCAAGCGGCGGCGAGGTCCGTGCGTTCGGCGCGGCGACCGAGGCGTCGTATTTCGCGCGTGACGCCCCAACGGTCGTCTTTGGCCCCGGCGTGCTCGCCGACGAGGACGGAGCAGTCGCACATTCCGAACGCGAGTACGTCCCCCTCGACCAGGTCCACGCCGCCGCGGACGCAGTGACCGAGACGGTCGAGTCGCTGCTCGCCGAGTGAGATGACGAGAAGGCTACAATCGCCGTTTGACTTTACAGTAATGTAACCCCAGTATCGGCCCTCGGTTTGCGTATGCGCCGACGCAAACTACTGCTCGCGAGTGGCGCGGTGGCATCGACCGCGGTCGCCGGCTGCCTCGGTGGCTCGGATGCCGAGGAAGAACCCGGCGAGGGCACCGATGGCTCCGAACGGACGATCACCGTCTCGGAATCGGGCGAAGTACACGCCGATCCCGACCTCGCAGTCCTGCAGGTCGGTGTCGAATCGACGGGCGACGATGCCGAGGGCGTCCGGGACGAACTCGCCGAGCGCGGCGACGCCCTCTACGACGCGCTAGTCGAGTACGGGATCGACGAGGACGATATCACGACCGATCAGTTCCGGATCCGCGATCGAGTGGATCACGAGCGGATGCGCGCGGACGGCGTCGAGCCCGAGTCCGAGGAGGACCTCGAACCGTACATCTACT
>LFFM01000925.1_pt1 | contig 20857 bp, 19 predicted proteins | sample 643131 | NCBI WGS metagenome assembly LFFM01 (sample SAMN03777445, study PRJNA286221) | soda lake metagenome | biome: soda lake; feature: Kulunda steppe; material: water; isolation source: sample Tc-Br brine of Tanatar trona crystallizer | place: Russia: Kulunda steppe | collected 2011-07
CGTTCGGCCAGTTCGCCGGCAGTTCGCAGCAGGTCGAGGGCACGCCGGGCGTCACCGTGTTCCTGTGCAGCGAAGGCCGCACAGAGCGGGATGACGTCGTCCGTGAGCGCGCTATCTTTAAACGCAACGCTTGCACGGTGGGTTAGAATATCCCGAAGCTGGTTGGCGTCGTACGGCGGGAAGACGATTTCTTCCTCACCGAGGCTGGATTTGACCCGTGGGTCAAGGAAATCGGTGAATTTCAGGTCGTTGGAGATACCGATAATCGACACCCGGGAGTGCTCCAGTTCGGAGTTCATCCGAGAGAGGTTATAGAGCGTATCATCGCCGGATTTCTCGACGAGTTTGTCGATTTCGTCAAGCATGATGACGACCACGCGCTCGCGGTAGTCGACGGCGTCGAAAAACGAGCTATATACCCGGTCCGTCGGCCAGCCGGTCATGGGTACCTCATCGAATGCCTCCCGCTCCGTTTCAAGCTGTGTGATTCGTTGGCTAATCTCCGACTCGTTGTCGAACGTGGTGCCCTCCAGTTGACTCTCGGTGTCATCGGCACCCATCAACGATTCAAGCTTATGAATACGCTCATCGATTGCTTCCTGATTACTCTCGATGAATTTGTTTGCCAGTTGTGCGAGAACACGATACTGCGTATCAGTGACCTCGCAGTTGATATACTCGACTTCACAGGGAACTTCGTATTTTTCGGAGGTGGCTTCAAGTTCGTCGCTGACGAATTTTGCACTGGCAGTCTTTCCAGTTCCTGTTTTCCCGTAGATGAGAATGTTTGAGGGGGTATCCCCTCGAAGTGCCGAGACAAGAATTGTCGCCATCGTATTGATTTGTTCTTCCCGGTGTGGGAGCTTTCGTGGCGTATATGCTGGGCGGAGAACCTCCTTGTTCTCAAAGATTGGTTCACCGCTCAAGAGGTCATCAAAGAGACCCGGTGATGCTTCATCATCGTCGTCGGCCTCCTCTTCAAGTAGCGCGTCAAAATGTGTCTCACGCGTTTCAGTTGGTTCTCGCGTGCGCGAGTCGAACGAGTTCTCCGAAAGGGGCTGGTCTGCATCCTCCGAAAGAGGCTGCTCTCCAGAAGAATCAGCGTCGTCACTGTTAGAACTACTACCCGCTGACTCGTCATCTGTTGCAGTTGAACTGGTGTCACCTGCCAGTTCCCGACCGCTCCCATCCGGCCGGTTGCCTGAATCCGTCATAGTCGTTTTGTAACCCCTTTGTTTCAAGTGGAAAACCCACGGCGCGTCCGTGATGTTTCCGTACGGCCCGTCTATCCCGCCGATTTGGCGGGTGTTGTGGACAGTCGATGTCCAGTTGAACCAGATGAAATGGCGGGTGAGCACCTATTAAATATTACGGTTACATAGTAAACAAGTGTGAGTAAAGCTAGCAACGAGTACAGAAGACGGATGGGAACGATTTTGTGACTGGTCAGCTGGTCAGTACGAAACTGAGTTTTGGAGAGACCAGATTTCCAGAGGGACCAGAGTATACCGGATAAACCAAAGGATGGATAGAATTGAGTATGGTTATAGCTATCATTGTTCATGGAACCCCCCCACCCCTTTGTTTCGGGTGGAACAGGAAAAAGAAGGGTGGGGGTTACAGCAGACGAATAGTTGGCTGTTTATCTAGGAAAGATTTAAGTAGTAATCAGTAAAACCAAAACCGTAGTGGGGAAAATAAAACATTGTAACTCTAGACTAGTATATTTTACTAGAACTTCTAGAAATAACGTCTAGTACAAACTAGACTAGATTCTCAAAGTTAGTTTCTTACCGTGGTTTCCCTAGCTAGTTCGTTCGACATGAAATAGAGGCGTTCACGATTTCTCGAGTCTGCACCCACTCTCTTTCGGCGTTCCACCTGAAACGAAGGGGTGGGGGGCCTCAATCATATCTTGCTACCAATCAACGTGACTCCAGATAACATGGTATGTGCACACTCTTCTGTACAGTCAGTTGTCCTAGTGGATACCACCACTGTTCAATGAGCTCCAAAGTTAGTCGTCCGTTCAACTCAATTTTTATTTCACGGGAAACAGGGCTGTCTTTCGCTGAGAATAATATATTTCCAACCGAAATGGTGGGTAATCATACATATGTCTGACATACCATTAAGTATACAGGGTTGGCTTATTCTCTCAAGCCCCAACCGGGGCCGGAGGATTTAGGATGGGACTGCTCACAGGACTCAGATCAAGCATATCGCGGGCAGCATCGACGTTGTTCTCCGACGAGGAGTCGAAACGCATCGGCATTTACGGACCACCAAATGCCGGGAAGACGACGCTTTCAAACAGAATTGTGCGCGACTGGACCGAACACGGCGATGCCGTTGGTCCGGAGAGCCACATTCCACACGAAACGCGCCGCGCGCGTCGGCGAGAGAACATCGAAATCGAACGCGACGGGAAAACCGTTACCATTGACGTGGTTGATACGCCCGGTGTGACGACAAAAGTCGATTACACCGAGTTTCTTGAACACGACATGGAAAAAGAGGACGCTGTCCGGCGCTCTCGTGAAGCAACCGAGGGTGTGGCCGAGGCCATGCACTGGCTTCGTGAGGATGTCGACGGCGTCATCTACGTGCTCGATTCCACGACTGACCCGTTCACGCAGGTCAATACGATGCTCATTGGTATCATCGAGAGTCAGGACCTCCCTGTGTTGATTCTCGCGAACAAAATCGACCTTGAGGATTCAAGCGTCCAGCGCATCCGCAATGCGTTCCCACAGCACGAGACAATTCCGCTCTCTGCACTTGAAGGGGACAACATGGACGAGGTCTACGACAACATTGCGGAGTACTTTGGGTGATATCATGCCGGAAGTGAAACCACGTGACGGAGTAAGAATTGATTTGATAAGCGGCGAACGAATGGACGGCCTCGCGAGCATGGAGAAGATTCGGATGATTCTCGATGGCGTCCGCGATGGCAATATTGTCATCCTTGAGGAAGGACTTTCGCCGGACGAGGAATCGAGACTCATCGAGGTGACGATGACCGAAATCAGCCCCGACGAGTTCAATGGCATTGAAATCGAGACGTATCCACGTAAGGAGACGGCCGATGCCAGCTTCCTCGACCGGCTGATGGGTCGCGAGTCAGCAAAGAAACTGACGGTTATCGGCCCAGCGAATCAGATTGAGACGCTGCACAAAGACGAGACGCTGATTCAGACGCTCGTCTCACGAAAGTAGCCCATAGGAACCACATATGCCACACCAGTGTACAGATTGCGGGCGGGCGTTCGATGACGGCTCGAAAGAGATGCTTTCGGGCTGTCCGAACTGCGGCGGCACGAAATTCCAGTATAAACCTGCTGGAACGAGTGATTCGGAGTCGACAGCCGAACCAGCGGAGCCGCCGGAGCCACCTGAACCAGCAGTTGATAGCACAGTTGCCCGCACCGTCGGGAACGCTGCAACTGCAGTGAGGGACCTGGTGAGCAGTTCGTCTGCTGACTCGCTGGACGATTCTGGTGGTCAATCAGAGCAATCACCGACGAGTGTAACAGAACAACGGCCTGCCGAAAACCACGCACAGGCAAGCGCACGAAGCGAAGTTGTTTCGCGTGATGAACTCCCGCCAGCACCTGAACGGTTCCGGGCTGCTCCACAGACAACCCAATCGGGCCAAACGACACATTCTCCACCCGAACCGGAGGGGGTCACGAGAGATGAGGGGAATTCTCCTTCGAAGCCCCCTGCTTCAACTCCAGATGACTCGACCGCTGAGACAGCTGATTCTCAAGACGACTCGCACGAGGAATCTTCCCGTCCTGACCTTTCCGAACTTCGGAAGGAGCTCAACGACCAGTTCGAATCGATTCGTGTGGTCGAGCGTGGGCAGTACGAACTCAATTTGATGGAGCTGTACGACCGTGAGGAGTACATTATCGCGCTTCAGGAAGACGGCAAATACACGATTCAGGTTCCCGAACGCTGGAACGACTAGCTCCGATATTTTCCAACTATCCGAGATACAGGTCGGGTACCTTTATCCATCTCTCTTGCTAGTATATCGCTATGCCAGCAATTGAAATTGATGGGTTGAGCAAACACTTTGGCGAGGTGGTTGCTGTCAATGATCTTAATTTGACTGTTGAGGAGGGTGAAATATTCGGATTTCTCGGACCGAACGGGGCTGGAAAATCGACAACAATCGATATTATTCTGGATTTTATCCGGCCAACAGCAGGCTCTGTCAAGGTTCTTGGATACGATGCACAGGATGAAAGTCTCGATGTTCGTCGCCGCACTGGTGTCCTCCCGGATGCCTACCACGTCTATGACCGACTCACCGGTCGGCAACATCTCGAATTTGCAATTGAACTCAAAGAATCGGACGAAGAGCCGATTGCGATGCTCGAACGCGTCGGAATTGCAGATGCAGCAGACCGGAATGCAGGTGGCTATTCGAAAGGGATGAAACAGCGTCTCGTCATGGCAATTGCTCTCGTCGGGGACCCGGACCTCCTTATCCTCGATGAGCCATCGACAGGGCTTGACCCAAACGGTGCAAAGGAGATGCGAGATATCATTCTCGAGGAAAATGAACGCGGGACAACGGTCTTTTTCTCTAGCCACGTCATGGAGCAAGTTGAAGCGGTCTGTGACAGAGTGGCGATTATCAACCGCGGACAGCTCGTTGCCGTTGATTCAGTCGCGGGACTCCGCTCGGCAACGGACTCCCGGGAAACAATCTATCTGCAGGTCGAACAACTCTCGGATGAAATTCTCTCTCAGATTGAGGGAGTTGCTGGCGTCGAGCATGCAACCATCGACGATGGTCGAATCCGAATCGGTATCGGCGACCGACCAAAGTTCAGAGTCCTCGAAGAGATAGACCGCATTGTCACAATCGAGGATTTCTCGGTTGTTACCTCCTCGCTCAGTGACCTGTTTATCCAGTATACGAACGAGGAACAGGAGGTTCGCGCATGAGCACAGCCAACCCGCCATCCGGACCATCGACAAAGCGTATTCTTGCTGTCGCAAAGAAAGATTTCAAAGATGCGGTTCAGTCACGAGCCCTGTGGTCGCTGGTCAGCATCTTTGTTCTCCTGTTGCTTGCAACAACCTACGCGTACGTTGAACTGCCCGAGATGTTCGGCCCGACCGACCAGGCCACGTTCGGCGGGTTGCTGTTTTTCACAGTGGGTATCACTGGTCTATTCATCCCTCTCGCCGCAATCATCGTCTGTTTCAAATCCCTTGCCGGTGAGCGAGAGCTTGGAAGCATCAAAATCCTCCTTTCGCTTCCAGTCACCCGCTCAGATATTCTCTTTGGCAAACTGCTCGGGCGAGCGGCCGTTCTGACGACGGGGCTTGCCGTTGGATTGGTGCTTGGCCTTGGCTTCGGGGCGGTTTTGCTTGGAAGTCTTGATGCTTTGGGACTGCTTTTGTTCTTGTTTGCAACCATCTTCTTTGTGGCCGTGTATGTGAGCATCATCGTCGGACTGTCGGCGGCGACCGGTTCAACAACCAGAGCTACGACGTTTGCCGTCGGCTTTTTCGTCGTGTTCGAACTCATCTGGGATGTCGTCCCGCTCGGTGTTGTCTACCTGCTCAACGGACTCTCCATGCCTACGGAATTTCCTGACTGGGTCTTTCTTATTGCACAGCTTTCCCCATCAGGTGCGTATTTCACTTCCGTCATTGCACTCTTGCCTGACGCTGCGGCTGACCTTGGGGTTGCTGTGAGCGGAACCGGGATGAACGTGGACCCGGTCGATGCCGAACCGTTTTACGTCACGCCGGAGGTTGGACTGGTTGCACTCTTTTTGTGGTTAATCGTCCCAATGCTTGTGGGCTATCGGGTGTTTACGACGGCTGATATGTGAATAATATTGAGTTAAACAAGCACTGACTCAGGAAAACAAAAACCAACGAACCTTAGCTAATCTTCTCGTACTGCTCGCTCAGTTTGTCGGCGGCTTCCTGCATCTGCTCCTGTTCGAACTCATCAAGGTCCCATTCGATAATTTCCTCGACACCGTTTGCGCCGAGTCGAACCGGGACACCGAAGCCGACATCGTTGTGACCGAACTCACCCTCAAGGGGCACTGAACATGGGAGCACCTCACCAGTGTCGTGGAGAATTGCTTCGACGGTATGTGCAACACCGCGGGCTGGTCCCCACTCGGTTGCGCCTTTGCGCTCGATGACGTTCATCGCGCTTTCTTGCAGGTCAGCGAGCAACTCCTCTTTATCCTCTTCGGTAAAGTCGAGGTCGCGACCGTCGACACGAAGCTTCGAGAAGACAGGAACCTGTGCGTCGCCGTGTTCACCGAGAATGGTGGCGTCGACGTTTTTGACAGGGACATCAAAGCGCTCGGAGACGACATAGCGGAATCGAGCGGAGTCGAGTCGGCCGCCAAATCCGATAACGTGTTCCCGTGGACGGTCACCAGCCTTGTAGAGGTGCTGGTTGAGGAGGTCGACCGGGTTGGACGTTGTAACAGTAATGAACTCGTCGTTGTGCTCGGCAAGGGAAGACTGAATGTCCTCCATAATCGGTGCGTTGTCGTCTGCAAGGTCGAGTCGGGTATCACCAGGTTGGCGTGGCAGGCCAGCGGTGATGACGACAACGTCGGAGCCAGCAGTGTCTTCGTATCCACCTTGGGTGACCTCTGTATTCGAGTCGTAGGCGATACCATGATTTGTATCAGCTGCCTGACCGACGGTCACGTCTTCTTGCTCGGGAATATCGACGAACACGACTTCATCTGCGATATCTTCGAGTGCGATGTTGTACCCTGCGGCTGCGCCAACGGTGCCCGCTGCACCGACGATGCTTACCTTTGCCATGGTCGAAACTCGTTCCGGCCCGACGTTAAAAATGTCGAATCTGCCCTAATAGACCTAAAATACGGAAACAAGGCCAGTATCCTGGAAAAACTGTCTCATAGCAACTCATATCTCTGTTTGGATGGTTATCTGTTGAATCAAAACCCATTTCGTTACATCAAAACCCATTCGTCTGCAGTTATAGGTACTCAAGAGAGTCAGCTCACCGGTGATTTCTTTTTGCTTCCAGTCGACCATTCGTATATGGACACACCGAAGCAACTCCTTGACCACGTCTTGGTTCCTGTTGCAAACGAAGCTGATGCGCGTGAAACGGCTGCGGCAGTCAAGGAAATCGAGCCTGCTCACGTTACTGCCCTTTATATTGTTGAGAAAGCAGATGGCTCTATCGACCCAGTTCCCCAGCAGTACCTGAAAGAAGATGGGGAAAACGCCTTACGCGTATTTGACGAGGTATTCCCCGGTGCAGACCACGAACTCACCTACGCCGATAACCTCGTCGAGCGGATTTACTCGGTTGCGGCGGACATTGACGCAACAGCAATCGCCTACCGTTCCCGCGGCGGCAGTCGGTTTGTCCGTCTCATCAGCGGCGACCATGCGCTCAAACTGATTAAAGACCCACCAATCCCGGTTATTTCGCTTCCGCAAGCGAAACCGGAGTGAGAATTACAACTGCAATCGACGCCGTACCGCAGAGCGTAGCGAGTGAGTCGTCCCTGCGGTCGTTCTGACGATGATGAGTTTCGAATCGACTTCCTCACCGATTGTATCGGAGATTGCTCCGCTGAGGACGTCATCCAGCGAGGTAGTGTGTGAGAGACCGAGAACAGCCGTATCGTATTCGTTCGCAATGTCGGTCAGTGTCGCCCCGATGTCGTCGCTGACCACAACTTTCGAGTCATACTCTTCGACACCAACGTCCTCGGCGACTGTCTCAATGCGTTCCCGCCCGCGCTCTTTCAGTTCGTCTTCGGTCACGTCTTCGGTCACATCCCGCGAGGACTGAATGTTGACGAGCGTCAACGACGCATCGGCTTCAGCCGCGACGAAGGAGTTCGCTTGCGAGACGGTCAGTTCGGCATATGGGCCGCTGCCGACGAACGCGACGGTATCGCCGACTTTGTCACCTCGTGGGCGCACAAGCACCACTTCACAGGGTGCGCGTTCGAGTACCTGGTCGATATTCGAACCGAGGATGCGGTCTCGTGGCTTTCGCACACCGGCCCATCCCATCACGACACAATCGGCACGTTCGCTATCGACGATGTCGAGAATGGTCTTTCCGACATCCCGACCGACGATAGCGTGTGTTCGGAGCCCGATACCGAGTTCGTTCGCGATTTCCTCTGCTTCCTCAAGCAGTTGCTGCTGGCGTTCGATTCGTTCCCGTTCGTAGGTCACCTCCTGTTCGAGCGATGTCTGTTCGGGAACGGTCACGACGTTCATCACGACGAGTTCTGCGTTCTCGTAATTTGCCGCCCGTGCCGCTGCAACCTGCAACAGTCCGCGCTCCCGTTCGAGACTCGCAACGGGGACGACCACACGATACGGTTTCTCGTCCGCATCCATCGGTTCCGGTTCGACGATATCAATCAACTCTTCGCCGACGATTCCGGTCCGGTCGACACGCCGTCTCCCGTACCAGTAGTACCACGCCGCACCGAGGAGGGCCATGCCGATGCCGCCGACCTGCGGGAGCAGTTCCATCTGCGTGATGATGAAAATCCCGGAGAGGACACCGAAAATCTGCACCCACGGATAGAGTGGCGACTTGAATTCTGGGTCGTACCATTCGGGGTCACGGCGACGGAATGCAATCAGCGAGAGACAGACAAGGATATAGACGACAATCTGGAAGGCACCGGCAGTCTTTGCAATCTCGTCGACGGGAAGTGCAACGACGACAAATAACATGACGCCACCGGTAGTGAGTATCGCGGTAGTCGGGGTTCTGAACCTGGCGCTCACTGCGCCGAAGTTTGCGGGAAGCAGTTTGTCACGGCTGAGTGCAAACGGGTAGCGAGAGGCAGTGAGTACCCCAGCATTCGCTGTACTAATCAGCGCAAACATCGCGGCAATAACAATCAGCACAACGCCAGCGAACCCAAAGAAGGGGTCAACACCGTCGACCATCGGGGTATCCGAGCCCTGGAGCGTATCGGCATCGACCGTTCCAACTAGCACGAAGACGATAAGCGCATACAGAATTGCGGTGAGCACGAGCGAGAGCAACAACCCAAGCGGCAGATTTCGCCCCGGATTTTCGATTTCCTCAGCGACTGCAGCAACCTTGGTCACACCACCGTAGGAAATAAGAACGGTCGCGGTCGCTGCAAACAGGCCGGTCGAGCCCTCAGCGAAGAAGTCCGCGTAGCCACCGCTTTCGATGTTTCCAGCAGTCAGGGTAACGAATCCGCCAAGGATGAACAACATCACGATAACCAGCACCTTCTGCAGGCCACCGGTCTGTTTCACCCCGACGAGGTTAATCCCAATAAGGAGCGCACCGATGACGACGGCAATCACTTCAAATGCGCCGATAGTCAGGTAGCCAGAATCAATATAGGTGACGCTAAGGTCGATACCAAATTCGATAAAGACTGGACCGAGATAAATCATCCCGCCAAGCAACGCAAGCGAGCCTTTGAACATCAACATGAGCCAGGTTCCAAGGCCGGCGATTGTCCCGGCTGCTGGCCCCATTCCCCGCTCGATGAAGATGTAATCGCCACCGGCTTGTGGCATCGCAGTTCCCAACTCGGCGATACTCAAGGCAGCAGGAAAGACCAAAATTGCGGCAATGACGAACGCAAGAATAACGGCCGGTCCGGCCTCTCCCATCGCAATCCCCGGCAGCACAAAAATACCGCTGCCAATCATTGCACCCATACTGATTGCGACGACAGAGGGGAGACCCAAGTCTCGCTCTAACTCCTCAGGCATCGCTCATCACCCCACAGAGCGGGTTCGTCCCCGTACACCCCGTCGGCCAGTTGTGACTGAACGCAATCCACTCACCTATCAAACTGGTTAATCCGAATCACGCAAGCCGTATAATTGTACCGAATACAATTAACTGTGTTATTAAATCATGCAGTACAATTTTTTCGGGAATAACTGATTAAATGTTCAATTTACTCTCGGTTCACTAATTGGTATGTTATTACATACCGCTCCTTGTAGCTGTCCCCTGTCGCTATGCTTTTTTGCTTGTCTTGCGATGTACGGATGTGCCCCTTGAGTCGACCGTTCGTATTGTGCAGGAACTCGCCCAGCGTGGGTATAATGCAGACCGGGAGGCGGTGACGCTCCTCGCTGGAGCATCACATCCACAGCAGGCTATCGAGCGTGCAGTTGAAACAGCCCCTGATGATATGCTAGTGTTGACTGCCGAGCATGTCAAAGAGACGATTGAGAACGATTCTCAGTCACGCGATTTTGCCACAGATACATCGACCAATCAATCAACTGAAACCCCCAACTCAGGTCCGTCTACGGCATCCGTTAACAACCCCTCTCTTTCAACTGGAACTCCAAGTCAAAAATCCCCGGATACGGGCGGAAATCCTCCAGTTGAAATGGGGGGGTCTTCCGAATCGGGCCGCTCGACGGACCAACGGAGCCTGACAGTAAGTGGTGATATCAAGAGTACGGGAACCGGTGAGTACGGCGATTTTGTCTCCGTCTTTCGGGACCGCTACAAAAACCTTTCAGGGAAACTTCGTGGCCGGGTCAATCACCGGCCAACGGACGCTATCGCGAAACAATCGGATGGCAGCGACGCGGCAATTGTCGGGATGGTCTCGGAGATTCGTTCGACTTCCGGCGGTCACTGGCGAATCGAACTCGAAGATACGAACGGGACGATTCCGTGTCTCATCATGAACGATCGGGAGTTTGCAGACGAGGCACGTGAACTCCTCTGTGACGAAGTTATTGCTGTCGAGGGAAACGTCGCCAACCGCAGCGGCGACGACCCGATTATCTTCGTCGATTCGCTGTATTTCCCCGATGTTCCCCGGACCTTCCGTCCGTCAACAGCGGATAGACCGGTTCAGGCCGCTCTCATCTCCGATGTACACGTCGGTAGCGAGGAGTTTCTCGCCGACGCGTGGCACCGGTTTACCGATTGGCTCCACACCGAGGAAGCCGACCCAATCGAGTATCTCCTCATCGCGGGGGATATGGTCGAAGGTGTCGGCGTCTACCCTAACCAGGACGAAGAACTCGATATCATCGATATCTACGACCAGTACGAACAGTTCAGCGAATATCTGAAGGAAGTTCCCGGCGATATCGAGATTGTCATGATTCCGGGCAACCACGACGCCGTCAGGCTTGCTGAACCCCAGCCTGCGTTTGATGAGGAGTTGCGGAATATCATGTCCGCCCACGATGCGCGTATCTCCGCAAACCCCTCGACGGTCGATATTGAGGGCGTTTCGGTCCTGATGTATCACGGTGTCTCGCTGGACGAACTCATCGCGGAACTCCCCGACGACAAAGCCACCTACGAAAAGCCCCATCATGCGATGGCACAACTCCTCAAAAAGCGCCACGTTGCGCCACAGTATGGTGGGATGACCCGCGTTGCACCCGAAGCGGAGGACCATCTCGTCATCGAGGAGGTCCCAGATATCTTCCATACTGGTCACGTCCACAAACTCGGCTATGGAACCTACAACAACGTGCTTAGTATCAACTCCAGTTGCTGGCAAGCCCAGACCGATTTCCAGAAAAGCGTCAATCTTTCTCCCGATGTTGGCTATGCTCCAATCGTGCAACTTGATACGCTAGAGTTGACAATTCGACAGTTTACCTGAATCGAGTTGGTTGTTATACCGGTCGACGGAAGCTGTGATAGATTCGTCACCATCCGTCCTGCGTGAGAACTATCAATTGTTCCGTCGACCGGTATAGTTGTATCCTTCACTTGGCCGTGCCGGTCCGCGAAAGATTGAGTAGAGGAAGGCGAAGTACACGCCGATTATCGGAACAAAGACGATAGCGACGGATGTAGCGAGGTTCAGCGGCAGCGGGGAGACGATGGCATCACGAATAGTTAGCCCAGCGGCAGGGTCAATAGACGGATACAACATGGTCGCAACCAGTCCGATGAGTGCAACGGCGATGGTTGCTCCACCGATGAGCGAAACAAACGGACGGGTGAGGTGCGCTCCCCACCAGACGATACCGGCGCCAACGAGCGTCAGGCTGATAATTACGCCCGTTGTTACCGACAGCAGTACTGATTGTGTCGCTGGATACGCCATAAACAAGATTGCAGCGGTCAGCACGAAAAGTAACACATACCCGAGTGTTCCTCGCCGTGCCTGAGCCAGTGCCCATTGTTGGCGCCGACCGGTTGTTTTCAGTGCCAGATAAGCCCCACCGAGGACAACTGTCAACGCCGCAACTGTGAGCCCAATGGTTGCAGGTCCGATTTCCCATGCTGAGTCTGTGCCCAGTATCCAACTGCCGACAAGCATGCCCAAAAAGATGGGCGCAAGGGTGCTTCCTACTACGAAACAGCGGTTCCAGAATGTGACCCATGTGTCATCCGTTCGTTCCTCCCGGAGCTTTGCACCTAGTCCTCGAAGGACGAGGGCAACGAGGATGACGAACGCAAGTAGATAGTGGCGACTCAACAGGTTCGCATACACCGCTGGAAACCCAGCAAATAGGACCGTCCCAAAAAAGACCAACCAGACTTCGTTTGCTTTCCACACTGGACCGAACGCCGCAAGAAGATACTCTCTGTCTTCCGGGTTCGCCCACGCAAAGAGGATACCGATACCGAAGTCAAACCCATCTAGCAAAAGATAGCCAGCCAGGGCCATGATAACGAGTCCAAACCATAGCTCAGGTAGCCAGTCTATCATATACGCCGAGTCGGACAACAGCCTAGTCATCGGCGGTCACCTCTGGCTGGTCTGACCTATCTTGCCTGTCAACGGCCGTTTCATCACGACGTGCCTCTTTTCGAATCAGCCGTCCGAACGCATAGAGAAACACGCCCAGCAACAACAGATACCCGATAATGAACACGAGCAGTGTCGCTGTCGCCTCCGTTGCAGAGAGCGCTGGTGACACTCCTTCGGCAGTTGTCAACTCTCCCTGGATAATCCATGGTTGCCGACCAATTTCGGCGACGTACCATCCTGTAATCACTGCAACAAACCCGAGTGGCGACGCCAGCATGAGCGACTGTAAATACCGGGTATCGTCAGTGAGGCCTCCTCGCCAGAGCCGGTAGCCACCCCACAGTCCCAGAAGCACGAACAAAAAGCCGAGTCCGACCATTATCCGAAATGACCAGAACACCCACGCTACCGGGGGCGACTCGTACTCGAAGTCGTTTAACCCCGTTATTTCTGCTGATGGGTCACCACCGCTTGCGAGAAACGAGGCCAAATACGGGATACTGATAGTATAGAGGTTGTCTGCTCGTGGGTCAGTAAACGATTCAAGTTCTGTTGGAACCGCAATAATATGTAAATCGGCAGCACCGGTTTCGTAATGTGCTTCCATCGCGGCGAATTTCTGTGGCTGTGTTTCTTCGACATGGCCTGCATAGAGGTCACCGTGGACAACTTGCATCATCGAGGTAATGAGCAACACGACCACTGCCACTTTCAGCGCGGTTGCCCAGACCTCGCTGTCACGGTGTTTCCAGACGAAGTACGCTGCAATGCCTGCAATCAACAACGAGACTGTCAGGACTGCAGAAAGTGTCGTATGGAGGTACATCCACGACATCCGCGGGTTAAAGAATGCCGCCATCGGATCGGTCAACTGAGCAATTGCGAGTTCGCCGTCGGCAACCATCTCATAGCCACGTGGTGTTTGCATCCACGAGTTCACAACGAGAATCCAGAACGCAGAGAGCCATGCACCGACGGCAACCATGACCGCTGAGAAAAAATATACAAGTTTGGATACTCGTTCACGACCGAACAACAGCACGCCCAGAAAGACAGCCTCCAGAAAGAAGGCCATCTGTGCCTCGAACGAGAGCGGGCCACCGATTAACTCGCCAGCAACTTCCGAGAACGATGCGAAGTTCATCCCGAACAGAAAGCTCATCGGGATACCGGTGACCGTTCCCATGATAAATCCGAGCGCAAAGAGTTTCGTCCAGAACTTGCGCAACCGAGCGTAGCGCTCTTCGCCCGTTCGTAGCTCCTTGTAAACAAAATAGACCAGAAACGGAGCGAGACCGACGGAAATTGTCGCAAAAATAATGTGGATGGTTATTGCCCAGCCGAACTGTGCTCGGCTGGCTAACTCTGCTGATAACAGACCGATTGTTGTTGTATCGACTGTGCCTAGCGCTTGGACAACACTCTCAGCACCCACGACGAGTGAGACTGTGGGTTGCATGTACTAGGACCTTCGAGCGTCTACACAAAACACAGACCACGATTCCCGCTTTCGAACGCTGTACTAGGCGCTATATGGTGATACAGTCCGTATATTCGTAACTTGTTGCTCTCTGATATAGCGGGCTTTTTTGCCACGGGACGGTCTCCGCCCTGATTTCAGTGACCATCACGGCTGTATGTCGTATTCGACCCCTGAACCACCGTGGTTGTACCTCCACAACTGCTGTGTCGGTCGCTGACTCCTCTCGGTCGGCTGTGGCTTTCACCCGTCGACCACGTCACTAAACGAGTACCAGTCCGGTTTTTCCCCAGCCAACCAGACCGCTGCATCGAGCGCACCCGCTGCAAAGACCGCACGGTCTTCGGCGCGGTGGGTCAGACTGAGCACTTCGTCATTTCCAGCGAGCATGATTTCGTGTTCACCACGAACGTCTCCTGCCCGGCGAACGAGCATACCGACTTCGCCCTCCTCGCGTGGTTGAATCCCGTCACGACCCGGAACTGTGTCGAACTCCCGATACGCTGCAATTTCCTCTAAAATCGTTTTTGCCGTCCCACTTGGGGCATCGCGCTTTCTGTTGTGGTGGGTTTCGAGCACCTCAATATCGTAACCGTCGAGTGTCTCGATGGCCGGACCGAGCGCGTTCAGCAGTCCCTGAATTCCGCGGGAGAAGTTCGTCGCTTTCAAGACGGGAACGACGCTGCTTATCTCCTGCAAACTGGCGAGGTCACCATCCTGAAAGCCCGTCGTTCCGATGACGAGACCGACGCCTGCCTCGGCACACGCATCGGCCACCCCCATCGTCGCCTGGGGAACGCTGAAATCAATCACGATATCCGGCTCTCGCTCAGCCAGTGCGCCACTGAATTCCTCTGGCGTGTACTGCGGAATTTCCGCTCCTGTCTCGATAGCGTTGGGGGTATCGAAGCCACAGACGACCGCCACATCGTCACGCTCGCTGGCAGTTTCGACCAGGGTTTGACCCATCTGACCGGTAATGCCGTTGATAGCGACGGCGGTTGTTTCGCTCATCAGTTCTCCTCGTACTGTGCCAGCAGGTCAGCCAGTCGCTCGTAGTTCTCCTCGGTGAGGTCAGTCAGCGGCGAGCGAACGTGTCCGGGACCGTAGCCGCGAATCTCCATCGCCGCTTTGACCGGAATCGGGTTCGTCTCCCAGAACAGCGCGCGGAACAGCGGTCCGAGTTCGTGATGGACCTCCCGTGCTTGTTCGTAATCCTCGTCAAGTGCGGCCCAGACCAGTTCTCCCATCCGCTCGGGTTCGACGTTGGCCGTGACGCTGATACAACCGGTTGCGCCCATCGACAGAATGGGGAGGGTTTCACCGTCGTTACCGGAAAGGACGGCAAACTCCTCGTCCTGTGTGGCTTCGATGATATGGCTGACCTGATTCATATCGCCCTCGGCGGCTTTATAGCCCTGAATATTCTCGTGCTGGGCGAGTTCAGCGACGGTTTCGGCTTCGATGTTCTGTCCGGTTCGGGAGGGGACGTTGTAGACAATCTGTGGCAGGTCGACGGCATCTGCAATCGCTTCGTAATGTTCGATAAAGCCCTGTTGCTCGGGTTTGTTGTAATATGGCGAAATGAGAAGCAATGCGTCGGCCCCGCTATCTGCTGCTCGCTGGGAAAGTGAGAGGGCTTCCGCGGTATTGTTGGAACCGGTGCCAGCAATGACCGGAATATCGACGGCGTCGATGACGGCTTCGATAACCTCGATATGCTCGTCGTGGCTGACAGTCGCGGACTCGCCGGTCGAGCCCATCGGCACGAGACCGTCGACGCCCGCCGCTTCGAGTCGCTGGGCGTCCGCTCTGAGTGATTCATAATCGATGCTTCCGTCGTCGTGGAATGGCGTGCACATCGCGGGATACACGCCGGCAAATGGCTGTTCTGTCATGGTTATGTTCTGTTTGTTACGTTCTGTTTGTCGGTAGTGACGGTTATATCGGTCGATACAATTGCCGGCCACGTGACCTGTGTAGACAACGACCCGGGACAGCGGTGCCACGGCTGCCGCGAGCCAACTCACGCGCGCTTGCGCTTCGAAAAGAATGACACACCACTCGCTGGTCGGGAACGGGTTCCGACTGGCCGAGCAGTGTGTCGCATATTCGTATTCCTAGCGAGCAAAAACTTAGGTGTTCTGTTGTGCTGGTACCCGAACGTATCCTTTTTTAATCGGTACGACATATTCCCCTCCGATGGTAGGACATAATGGATTGAAAATCCGGATGATGGTCGCAGGAAGCATTCTCTTTGGCTTCTATGCGGCCGTCGCCGGACTCGTTTTCTGGACGTTCGGCACAGGAGTCGGTGTGCTTGCCGCCGTTTTGCTCGGGAGCCTCGGCTTCGTCGGATTCCAGTACAAGTTCGGCAAGTGGATGGCACTGCGAAGTGTCGATGCCGAAGATATGCCCGAGGGGAGAGAGGGGCGGTACAACTACGGCGAAATTCATCGCTCGACGGAACAGCTCTGTCAGGAGATGGGTATCGACAAACCACGACTGATGGTAGCGGATATGGGCGTCCCGAACGCGTTTGCGGTCGGGCGCAAAGGCGCTGGCGTCGTCGTTATCTCCCGCGAGATTATCGACCTGCTCGACCACGACGAACTTGAAGGCGTCATCGCACACGAGCTTGCCCACGTCAAAAATCGCGATGTCGTCATTATGGTACTCGGCCAGTCGATTGCTTCGATGATTGGTATCGTCGCCCAGTGGGCAGTCATCCTCGGTGGCGAGCGCAATATCGGGACCTACATCATTGCGATGATTGTCGGAACCATCGCGCAGATGATTGTGATGATATTCGTGATGGCGATTTCGCGCTACCGTGAGTTCGTTGCCGACGAGGACGCAGCAGCCTACACCCACAACCCCGATGCGATGGCTCGCGCACTCGAAAAGATTAGCAGCGTCGGGCAGGGCAAAGAGATGCGCGGTGAGGATACCGTCAACGCGCTGTGTATCTTCGGCGGAAGCGGCGGTGCACTGAAGAAAGTCTTCTCGACGCACCCACCGACGGAAAAGCGGATTGAACGCCTCCGCGGCATGAATCCGTACTAGGGTCGTTTCTCGGCATGAATCCGTGCTAATCGTTTTTTGTTCACCGCTTACGTCGGTGGCAACGCCTTTGAGAGTGGCCCCTAGATGAGATGTATGAAAGAGATACATCCAGCACAGCGGGTTGCGGTGCTGGTCGACGCACAGAACCTGTATCATAGCGCCCAGAGCGTCTATACGCGGAATATCGATTATGCATCATTGCTTGAGGAAGCCGTTGCTGGCCGCGAACTCACCCGCGCCATCTCGTATGTCATCCGCGCGGATTCACCGGATGAGGAGTCCTTTTTTGACGCGCTCGTCGACATTGGGTTTGAAACGCGCATCAAAGATATCCGGACGTTCGCGGACGGGAGCAAAAAGGCAGACTGGGATGTGGGGATGAGTCTCGATGCGGTGACGCTTGCCAACCACGTCGATACTATCGTTCTCTGTACCGGTGACGGCGACTTTGCCCGTCTGTGTAGCCATCTGAAACACGAGGGCGTTCGGGTCGAGATTTTCTGCTTTGCCGAATCGGCTGCTGACTCGCTCATCGACGCTGCTGACTCCTACACTGATATGAGCGACGATACCGAGACGTTCTTGCTATAACCGTGTCAATATTTAGCATGAGTATGGAACACACAACCGAGAGCAATCCATAAATGTCTGAGTAGCTTTGAACCGCGTACATGGTTTTGAAACTAATCGGCAAAGTACTCGGAATAGTGCTGTTGCTGGGGGGTATCAGCATTGGTGGCCTCTTTGCCGCGGGGGTACTCGGGGTTCCTGACGGGGGACTTGAGGACAACCGCTGGGGTGAGGTCGATAACGAAAGTATTGAAGTTCTCACTGATATCTACGTTGACAACCCGAATCCGTTTGGAGTCGGCGGGGATATCGACGCTGAGTACGATATCTACCTGCAAGATACACATATGGCAAGCGGGCAGGAGGAGAATCTGGGAATTAGTTCCGGCGACAACGAGTTCAACCTGACGACAGAACTCTACCACCAGAACCTTCCGGCGTGGTGGGTTGCTCACCTGAATAACGACGAAGTGAGCGACCTTGATGTGGCTGCGACGGTGCATGCTTCGGTTGGTCCGTTCTCTGGGTCACCGTCGACGACGTATTCTGATGAGATTGAGACCGACCTCGAAGGGGCACTTGACGAGGGCTTCTCCTCGTTTGAGGGAACCTACAGTGGCACTGAAACGGATTTCCGTATTGGCGGGACTGCCGTTGAACCGACTATTGATGTCGAAGATGTCACGACTGAGTGGGGTGATGTAACGGAAAACAACACCGAAATCATGGCGACGATGACCATCCACAACCCGAACGCCTATCCAATCCCGACGCCGGCGTTTGCGGGTAACCTGACGTTCAACGACATTTCGATGGCAAACTGGAACGCTGACGAGGTCGAGGTTCTCGAAGTGGATGATGACGGGTTAATTCCGCCTGGCGAGACGGAAGAACGAACCTTTGTCGTCGAGATGGACACCCAACAGATTCCACATTGGTTTGGGAGTCACGTTGATGAGGATGAGTTTACCACGATGGAAGTGACTGGTCAGTTTGCGATGGAGGTTGGTGGCAGCGAACTTACAATCCCTGAAAACGACGAAGCAATCACCTGTACGTTCGACGTGACGACGAGCATTTTCGTCGACCAGGAGGATGGCGTTTCCGATGAGGGCTGTGACCTGAACCCCTTTGAGATGAGCGACGGGGCGATTTCTGATGCGGATGCAACACACGACCCAGAAGATGACGACACAGACGATTCCAACGATAGCGATGGGGAAGATGAGGGAGACGAGGAAGATGAGGACGACGGGTTGCTTTCCGACACCGGTCTCACAACGTAGTTGCTGGCGCTGAAACGGAACAGCGCGCTTTTTTTACCCCATACGGTAACTACAACCCATGACAGAAAACGAACTGCCGCCGGACGATCTGCTCCTTGACTCTCGGGTGCACGCGTTACTGGGGCTGATTACCGGGACGATTATCGCTTCCATCGGCGTTTTGTTTTTCGACGGGGTGGCAATGTATGCGTTCATCGCCTTCGGTGTGTTTTATGCAATTAGTACCCCCTACATCTTCGGCAAAGTGATGGAAGGAGCAGATGACACAGAACAAGCGGCCGAGGGGTGGTGACGTGGCTGACGATGTTCCAGGCCTTCGCGTTGTTGCCGACTATCAGTTCGGTCGCGGTGCGGGGGACGCTTTGCTGCCGGAAGGCGAGGACCGCGACGTGACCCACACGAGTTCCGGGCGACCCCGACAAATCCACGTTGAGGAGGGGCGAATCGGTACGTACGCGACTGACGGTCGATTCCGACTTGGACTGGCTGGCGGCCGACGATTACAGGAGGCACTCGATGGCTACCGAGTGGTCGTCGGGGACGAGAGCGAACCATTCGTTCGCGAGGGTCGCAACGTCTTTGCGAAGTTCGTCAGCGACGTGGACGATGCTATCCGTCCGCGGGATGAGGTCATCGTCGCGCATGAAAACGGCTCGCTGCTTGCGGTTGGCCGGGCAGAGCTTTCCGGTGCGGGGATGGAAGAATTCGAGACTGGCGTGGCCGTCAGCGTTCGTGACGGGATGCCCGAACCATAGTATTCCAATCGTCCAATCGCATCGGTACTTGTGAACGCAGGGCTTTTGATGGCAAAGGAAAAAGAGAGAGGTATGTTTGGAGGAGGCGGCTTCGACTCGCGGAAGATGCAACAGATGATGAAACAGATGGGTATCGACATCGACGAACTCGATGTCGAGGAGGTTGTCATCCGCATGGCGGATGAGGAACTGGTCTTTACTGACGCCGAGGTCCAGCGAATGGACGCACAGGGTCAGGAAACGTACAATATCGTCGGCAGCCCCGAGCGCCGCGACCGTGGCGACGCAGCAGCACTCGAAACGGGCGAGGAAGATGCTGGCAGCGACGACGCTATCCCACAGGAGGATATCGAGATGGTCGCCGAGCGCGCCGGTGTGAGCGAAGACGAGGCACGGGAGGCACTCGAAGCAGCAAACGGCATGCCACTCGACGCCATCCAGCAACTCAGCGAATAACGTGTCTCTGCTCTTTGTCACTGACGACCGGGAGTATCTGCTGGAATCAGGGGAGACCCTTGAGTCTGACCTGGGGATTCTTGAGGTGCCCGAAGACGTCCAACCGGGCGACAAGGTTGAGACCCATCTCGGGACGGCCTTTACGGCCCGAAAACTCCGCGGCCCTGACCTGTTCAACCACCTCGAACGCACTGGTGCGCCGATGATGCCCCGCGATGTCGGACTGGTGATGGGCCATACCGGCATTTCCGGGGGTGACCGAGTCCTCGATGCTGGCACGGGAACGGGCATTCTCGCTTCGGCGCTCGGTCGCGCCGGTGCAACTGTCGTTACTTACGAGACGAACGAGGAGTTTGCCGAGGTTGCTCGTAATAACATGGAAACGGCTGGTGTGAGCGACCGCGTCGAGGTTCGGGCGGGCGATATTGTCGATGCGCTCGATGAACTTCGTGGCGAGGGCTTCGATGCACTGACGCTCGATAC
>LFFM01000926.1_pt1 | contig 20854 bp, 18 predicted proteins | sample 643131 | NCBI WGS metagenome assembly LFFM01 (sample SAMN03777445, study PRJNA286221) | soda lake metagenome | biome: soda lake; feature: Kulunda steppe; material: water; isolation source: sample Tc-Br brine of Tanatar trona crystallizer | place: Russia: Kulunda steppe | collected 2011-07
CGGGAGTCGGGTTCAAACCGACTCTTCGGGTAGGCATATTCGGGAGACACCGGGCCGGGTGTCGGCAGCTGCAAAACGCTGACCGGCTGGTTAACGGGTTCCAAAAATTTTGTCTCACCAAAAAGCGGTTGCGGTCCACACCACCTCCTAAGGGAGGTGCAAGCGGGCGTCTTCAGTCACCTGCATGGGCGCCAAAAAACCCGCCCCTTCACAGGGGTCACAATTTGAGACGACCCCTGGCGGGTCGGAAAGGGTCGGAAAAAGGCAGTCTCGACTCGACGGAATACATCCCGAGGACAGCCGCCACAGGGCGCGCCAGGTCCCGACAACTCAACAAGTCGCCCCAAAACAGAACGGGGCGGAGGCCGGAGGGGCCGAAAAGCACGAATTCGCCAATGTCGTTGCCAAATTTTGACGCCGGTGACGTCGGAAGCGCCGAATTGTGCCTTCGGGAGGCGACCTCGTTCTGTTCAATAATACGACTTTTTGCGATACTTCGGCCTGCCCAGTAATTGAACCTGCGGGATGTATGTCATGGCCATTTGTCCACATTGTGAAACGAAGGGTTCCAAACCCTACGTTCCCTGTCCGTCGGGAGATGGCTATTTTCTGATCGACGACGACGCCTCCCGCTCTCAGCGCGACGACCCCTGGTTGGGTCGCCGACTGGATGGACGGTTCATCGTCACGTCGCTGTTGGGCAAGGGGTCGATGAGCCGGGTCTACGAGGCCTATCAGGGACAGGTGGAGCGCACAGTGGCCATCAAGTTGTTGGAGGTCGACAAGATCGCCGCCGGCGAAGAAACCCGGGGGCCTGACGACCGAGATCGATTCATCCGCGAGGCTCGAGTACTGGCCAAATTGGCTCATCCGAATTGCGTGACACTCTACGATTTCGGGTACGACGATGCCGGCGAGTATCTGTATATTGCCATGGAACACGTCGCCGGGATCTCGCTTCGAAGAGCGGTGCGTCGCGGCATGAAATTCGAAGCCCTTGTGGAGGTGGTTCGACAGGTGCTGGAGGCGCTTCGGGAAGCGCACGCGCTGAATATCGTCCACCGCGATCTCAAGCCGGAGAACATCATCCTGTCCTATCGCCAGACCAGCGACGAGCAGATCGTGAAGGTCCTGGATTTCGGCATCGCCAAGTTGCTCGGTAGCAATTCCGTCGAAAAGACCCGCGCCGGCCTGCTCTTTGGGACGCCGGCCTACATGAGCCCCGAGCAGTGTCGAGGTGATACGTCGATAACACCGGCCAGCGACATCTATTCGCTGGGTTGTATCGTCTTCGAGTTGCTGACCGGACATCTGCCATTTGACGCCGAACGCCCCCGGGAATTGGTCCGCCAACACCAGTACGAGCCGGTGCCGCCGATGATGATTCGCCGTGGCATCGATCCCCCGGAGGGACTTCAGGAGTTTGTGGAGACCTGTCTTTCAAAGGAACCCGGCGATCGATATCCCGATGCGGCGGCGGCGCTGGCGGCCTTTGAGGATGTCGTTGGCGGCACCGCGCGCTCCGGGCGCCTGGCCAGTGGTCTGGCAAATATCGACGGGGATAGCCGTCGAGTGGCGGTGCCGGACTCCCGGATCAGTGGAAATCAACTCGATCCGACCGGGGAGTGGGAACAACCGCAGGTGCTGGTAGAGGCGCAATCGGTTACCGAAGGGGGCGGCGGTGCGCCGGAGCGCAGCCAGTCGTCGGCGACGGATGCGCCGGGCCCGGGGAGTACGGAGACGATGCGCGATGTCAATACCTCGTCGGGTTCCGGCGCCGACTCGTCATGGGCTTCAAGATTATCCGGTCGAGCCGGGATCGTGGCCGCCGCTGTCGTGGTGGTGGCGCTCTTCTGCGCACTGGTATTTGCGTTCATTTATCTGATGATGGTGCCCTGAACGGTCGGTGCTGCCGTCGAGGGGCACCGCCGGAAAACGCGATGAGAGCCTGGTTGAGAGCAGTTCAGACGGTGAGGACCACCTTGCCGATGGTGTCGTTTTCCAGAAGTAATTCGTGGGCCTGTTCGGCCTGTTCGATTGGAAGGGTTTGGTCGACAACGGGTTGAATCGTGCCATCTTCGACAAGCGGCCAGACTCGGGAGCGGAATTGGTCGGCGATGGCGGCTTTTTCGTGAATGCTGCGGCTGCGCAGCACGGAGCCGATGACGCGTAGGCGCTTCATCAGTAGTCGGCCCAGTGAGATTTCGCTGTCAGAGCCGCCGAGTAAACCGATGAGGACCAGCCGGCCGCAGTTGTTGAGCAGATGGAGGTTTCGCGGGAAGTAATCGGCACCCACCGGGTCGAGGATGATGTCGACGCCGCGGCGATCGGTCAGATTGTCGATACGCGCCGAGAAATCTTCGTTGTGGCGATCGATGGCGGCATCGATGCCCAGTTGGTTCAAAAAGTCGAGTTTGGGTTGGCTGGCTGTGCCGTAGACCGTGGAGTCGAAGGCCTTGCACAGTTGGACGGCCGCCGTTCCCACACCGGAGGCCGCGGCGTGGACCAACACCGTCTCCCCCGGGCTGTGGTCGGCCTCGATAAAAATGTTGAGAAAGGCCGTAACAAAGACCTCGGGAATTGCCGCCGCCTCCTCCAGGTGAAGCGCCTCGGGGACCGCCATGGCCAGCGACCGGTGGCAGGTCGCGTACTCCGCATAGCCACCACCGGCAAGCAGGCCACAGACCCGGTCGCCCGGCTTCCATTGTTCGACGTTGGCGCCGACTTCGGTGACCGTTCCCGAGACGTCGAGGCCCAGAATATTGCTGGTGCCCTCCGGTGGATGGTACTTGCCGCGGCGCTGCAGTAGATCGGCGCGATTGCAGGAGGTGGCGGCGACTTCGATCAACAATTCGTCGGGGCCGGGACTCGGCGTCGGAACATCGCTCCAGATAAGTGAATGGTCTTCATCGTCGCGAATCGTGATGGCTTTCATTGGTCTCCCAGAGTGGCATCATGGTAGGTGAGTCGAGGCGGACTCCGGCTTGGATCGCCAGGGCCGGTGGTTAGCTCATCGATATATGGATAGGCATGACGCAACAGCGGTCAATGCGATACTCTCGATTCCATCGGGACAACTCAGTGGAAGCGACCGTAAACCTCCCTTCGCTGCGCGAGAATGACGTATGAAGATCATTATTACACATCAAAATGCTGATTTCGACGGCCTGGCGGCCATGCTCGGTGTGCGCAAATTGCGTCCCGACCATCAGATTGTACTCGGTCGCAATGTCAGTACGCCGGTGCGCAATTATCTGGCACTGCACAAGGACTGGCTGACCGTTCAACACGCCTCGGACATCGATGGCAGTGCGGTCGACGAGGTGGTCATCGTCGATGCCCGCGATCGGCGGCGCCTTCGCGATTTTGCCGATGCACTCGAAGGGGCACAAAAGATCACGGTCATCGATCACCACCCGGCCGGGTCACACGATGTGGAGGCGACGACGGAAGTTGTGGAACCCGTCGGCTCCAGTGCGACCATCGTCTGTGAGCGCATCGAGGAGCGAGATATCGAACTCAGTGCCGAGGAGGCGACGCTGCTGTTATTGGGCATCTATGCCGATACGGGAAATGTATCGTTTCCGTCGACGACAGCCCGCGATCTACAGGCGGCGGCCTTTCTGCGAAAAAATGGGGCCTCGCTGCCGGTTGTCAATCGCTATCTCCAACAGGAGTTTTCGCCACAACAGCAGCAGCTTTTGGTGGCGCTGATCAACGAGATGGATGTCATCCAGCGCCGCGGCCTTCGCATTGGCTGTGCCGGGTATGAGACGCCGCAGCGAGTTCGGGGGGCGGCGATGGTGGTCGAACGGGCCTTGCAGTTGATGGGACTCGACGCCTGTTTTGTGGCCCTGCAAGAGCGCGGCAAAGAGCCGGTTCAGCTCATCGGGCGCAGTCTGACGCGCCACGTCGACGCCGGAGCCATCGCCCGGCTGTGGGATGGCGGAGGTCACGCGTCGGCGGCGGCCGCCAGAACTCGCGAGATGTCCCGTCCGCAGGTCCTCGATCAACTCGCGGAACACCTGCGCCAACTCGACATCGACCCACTTCAGATCGAGGATGTGATGTCGTCACCGGTTCAGGTCGTGCCCCACGACATGACCCTGGAGACCCTGGAGCCAAAGCTCGACAAGTGGGGCGTGTCGGGCGTCCCCGTGGAGCGCGCCGGCAAATTGTCGGGGATCGTCTCCCGGCGCGATACCGATGACGCCGTCGAGCGCGGTGACTGGTCGGTGCCGGTGGCCGGATTCATGACTCACGAGGTGACCACCGCCAGTCTCGACGATGCCCTCGAGGAGGCTCTGGAGGTGATGACACGGGAAGATATCGGTCGGCTTCCAGTCATCGACGAGGGGGCGATTGTGGGGATTGTCTCGCGCTCCGACATTCTGCGTCGACTCTACGACGACGAGGCTGCCGATACGGCGGTTGCATCGAAGTGATGTTGTTCCTTACCGTACCGTCCAGTATACGTACCGGACGCCCCTTCGATCGCACCGCGCGCCGATATTTGCGTGGTGCCGATGGACCGGGGAGGCAGAAAACGGAGGCTCCGGACGGACTCCAAGACCGGCATCTGATTTTGCACACAGGCAGTTACCATGGCGGCGAAACGAAAGAAGCGAAAGCGCAAGTCAAAGCGTCAGGCGGCCGAAAAAAAGCGCCAGGACCAGCAGTCCAAAAAGTTCTTTATGGTCCTCGGCGGTATCGGCGTCTGTATGCTGATCGCCTTTGTCGTGCTGCGCATGTATTTTGGGTAGGACCGGCGCCGCAGGCAGGTAGGGCGTGAGGGGTTGCAGGACGGAATCAGCGAGATTGGCCGGGAGATAGGGTCAATTCGACCTGCCTCTCTTCGGGGAGTCCACGGTTGATGAAGCTGTCGACTTCTTCCAAAAACCGGCGTCGCTCCTCGCCACTTCGAAAGTCGCGATCCGTGACGTCAATTTCCAGGACGTCGATGCCGTATTTGCGCTCTGCGACCTGGGCGAAGGTTTCGTAATAGCCGTTGAGTCCACGCAAAAACTTGGCGGTGATGCTCTTCTCCTCCTGGCGGCCGCGATCGGCGATGCGACGCATCAATACCTGAACATCCGGGGTATGCAACAGGATGACCCGGTCCGGCTGGCGAATATTTCGATTAAAGCGCTTGAAATAGTCGAAATACAGATCCAGTTCGGGATCTGTCATATGACCAAGTCCGTGGAGATACTTGGCGAACACCTCGGGGTCTTCGATAAGCGTGCGGTCCTGGACACAGGAGCCGAGTTGTTCGGAAATCTGGGTGTGGTGTTCGACGCGTCGCAGCAAAAACTCCATCTGTAGCGTGAAGCTCCAGCGCGTCATATCGCCGTAGTAGTGGCGAAGAAAGCGATTCTCGACGACCGGTTCGTGGTATAATTTGCAACCGAAATGACGGGCGATGATGTCGGCGGCCGTGCTCTTTCCGGCGCCGATATTGCCGGCGAGAGCCACGAAGAGTCGAGGCGATGACGGGGGGGCGTTGTGCGGCGATGATTCCGACATATCAAGGGGCTCCGATGATGCACGGGGACCAGGGACGAAGACTCAAGGGTCGGAGTGTAGTCGACGATCGTTCCGATGCAACCGTGCTGGCGCGGTGGCGGACCCTCAATCGATTTCGATGATTTCGTCGTCGCGCAATTCATCGCTCAATCGGCGGGCGATGTCGGGCAGGCCCTCGATGAGATTTCGAAGCAGGTAGCTCTGTAAAAAGAAGGTGGTGCTCAACACCAGAAAATGCAGTTGTTCGTCCCCGCGACCGGGGATAAAGGGCGATAGTGCATGGCGGTCCGATGAATCGGTGCGCAATTCGTCGATGATCTGCGCCGCCCAACCCAGTCGCTTCGACGGGGTGTCCCGTTCAAATAGCCGGTCGCCGCGAGTCATGGCGGCCAGGCGGGTAAAGTGGTCGGGGATCGGGGCCTGCTCAAAATAGTGGATCCGGTCATCGATATCGCCGGCCGGTGGCGGGGTCTCCGATTCCAGGGCCGCCAATTCATTGAGCAGGCTCAGCAGTCGATTGCCGGCCCGGCGCTTAAATCCGTCGATGCGCGAGGCGCTCCAGGAGTTGTCGGCGGACTGGCGCCAGGGGGCAAGACTGTGCGACAGATGGCCCATGGCCTCCAGAAACTCCGGATCCCGGACCATCGCCGATTGAAAGACGATCGCAGCGATGGGCTGGCGTCCGTGGCGATCGTCGAGCCAGTCCACAAATTCGAAGAGCAATTCGGCGTTGGGATCGGCGCGAAAACCGCGATCCATCATCCACCCCGCGAGATTGGCCAGCACCTGCTGGAGGCGGCGGACCTTTTCGGGCGACGACATCACCTCCAGCAACTCCTGGCGGATTCGCTCGCCGGCCTCGTCGATCTGACGCCGGAGTGCGCCCTGGAGGCGCGAACACCCCCGCCGGGCGAGACTGCGCACCCGGGCCAAGGCTCCGGAACCGCCAGAGGGGCCGTCGGGCGATGATTGCGCGCTCTGTTTGGAGTGGTTCGAATCGCTCATGGGAGACCGAAACATAGGGGCTCGACAGGCCGGTGTCGAGTCCGACGGAGTCGGTCGGCGGTAGATAAATTGGGCTCCAGAGCTTGTCGATCGGCGTTGGGTGGCTACAGTTTTCGCCCGACGATGGACCACGACTGCGGTGGACGGTTGACGTCGCCGCGGTCAAGCGCAACAACGTGTGAAGTAATTCTACTGATGCGAGGGCGATTTCGACCTCCACGTCGCTTCTGTTACGCGGCGGCGCGGTCGAAGTTGAACTCGTCGATTTGTTCAGGATGGTAGTCATGGCCGAACAAGACGATGAAGCTACGATGGATGATTCCATGGAAAACTCCCAGGAACTGGCCCTGCTTCCGCTGCGGAATACGGTACTCTTCCCCCAGGTCGTAGTACCGCTGGCTGTCGGAAGGCCCAAGAGCGTCAAGTTGATCGAAGAGGCGGTCCAAAACGAGACCCCGATCGCCGTCCTGACGCAGAAAAAACCGGAGACCGACGACCCGGGTCCGGAGGATGTCTACCATATCGGCACAGTGGCCCGGATTCTCAAAGTCGTCAAAATCGCCAACGACAATTACAGCGTCATCATTCAGGGCCAAAAGCGCATTCGCCTCGACGAGATGGTCCAGGAGGAGCCGTACTTTCGAGGGCAATTCGACATCATCGAACCGCCGACGGAGCCGGTGGGCGAAGAGAAGGTCGAGATCGAAGCCCTGTTTATGAATCTCAAGAGCACGGCCAAGCAGGTCGTCAAGTTTATCCCGGAGATGCCCAAGGAGGCCTCGCAGATGGTCGAAGGGGTCAATGACCCCGGCCAGCTTTGCGATTTCGTGGCCGCCAATATGGACATCGAGACCGATGAAAAGCAGACGATTCTGGAGACCGTCGGCCTCAAAGAGCGATTGACCGAAGTCGTCACGCTTCTGTCACGGCAACTGGAAGTCCTTCGGGTCAGCGACAAGATTCAGAGCCAGATCAAAGAGGAGATCGACAAAAATCAGCGCGAGTACTACCTGCGCCAGCAGCTCAAGGCGATCAAAGAGCAACTCGGCGAGCTCGATGGCGAGGGCGGCGATCTCGATGATTTGGCGCAGTCGGTGGAAGACAAAGAGCTTCCCCAGGAAGTGGAAGACGTCTGCAAAAAGCAGCTCAATCGACTCCGCCGGATGCAGCCGGCGTCCAGTGAGTACGGCGTCACCCGGACCTATGTCGAGACCTTGATCGACATCCCATGGCTCGATCAGACCGAAGACAAGCTCGATATCGAGGCGGCCCGCGAGATTCTCGACGAAGATCACTACGATCTGGAAGAGGTCAAAGAGCGGATCGTCGAGTACCTGGCCGTTCGCAAGCTCAAAGACGATATGAAGGGGCCGATCTTATGCCTTATCGGTCCTCCCGGCGTCGGTAAGACCAGTCTCGGACAGAGCATCGCCCGCGCTCTGGGACGCGAATTCGTCCGCGTGAGCCTCGGCGGCATTACCGACGAGTCCGAAATTCGCGGCCATCGCCGAACCTACGTGGGCGCTCTTCCGGGGCGCATCGTCCAGGGCCTTCGAAAAGCGGGGACCAATAACCCGGTCTTTATGCTCGACGAGATCGACAAGATCGGCCGCGATTTTCGCGGCGATCCGTCGGCCGCACTTCTCGAGGTGCTCGATCCGGAGCAAAATAGCGAGTTCTCCGATCACTACCTGGAGATCCCCATTGATCTGTCGAATGTGCTGTTTATTGCCACCGGCAATCTCCTCGATCCGCTGTCGGCTCCGCTCAAAGACCGCATGGATGTCATCGAGATTCCCGGCTACACCGCCTATGACAAGCGCCACATCGCGCGCCAGTACCTGATTCCCAATTCCCTGGAATCGCACGGGCTTACGAACGACCACCTGGAACTCGACGACAGCGCTCTCAACAAGATTGTGCGCAACTACACCCGGGAGGCCGGAGTCCGCAATCTGGAGCGACGCATCGACGAGATCTCTCGCGGCGTCGCCGTCAAAGTCGCCGAAGCCCGCGAGAAGGCCGGCAAAGGCGAGGAGCCCGAAGAGGTCAGCCTGACGGTCGACGACGAGACGGTCCCCGACTTTCTGGGACCCGAGAAATACCAGTACGAAGTTGCCCAGCGCACTGCGCACCCCGGGGTTGCCACCGGATTGGCCTGGACGGCCGCCGGAGGAGATATTCTCTTTATCGAGTCCACCAAAATGCCGGGCAAAGGCGAATTGGTGCTCACCGGTCAACTCGGCGATGTCATGAAGGAGTCGGTCCGCGCGGCACTGAGTTATATTCGCAGCCGCGCCGAGGGCTTTAAGATCGACAAGAACTTTATGCGCAAGCACGATATCCACATCCACGTGCCGGCCGGTGCGATTCCCAAAGACGGACCGTCGGCGGGCATTACGATGTACATCTCGCTTCTGAGCCTGCTGACGGACATCAAAGTCCGCTCCGATGTGGCGATGAGCGGCGAGATCACATTGCGCGGAAATATCCTTCCGGTGGGAGGGATCAAAGAGAAAGTACTGGCCGCCCACCGCTCTGATATCAAGCGCGTCGTGTTGCCTGAGCGCAACGAAAAGGACATGGTCGACGTCTCCGACGAGATCAAAGAGGAATTGGAATTCCACTTCGTGGAGCACGTCAGCGAATTGCCGGAATTGGTCCTCGAAGAAGGGGACTGGGAATTCGACGAGAAGGTCTCGCAGTCCCCGTCGGAGGCCGAAGACGAGGATTCCGACGAGGAAGCCTCGGCGAGTTGATGACGGGTATATAGCATTGCGACACACCGACGCCCCGCGCTTCGCCGGAAGCGCGGGGCGTCGGTGTGTCGGGGGCTAAGATTGCACCAGCGGCGCCTGTTGTCCTTGGTGGACGTCCAACTGCGTACATATTCATCAGCGGATGCACAGTACGTTGACAGCGGTTTTAACGAACAGGAGTCCATCCGATGAGCGATGTACGTCTTGCGGTTGTCTACTACAGCGCAAACGGCACCAACTACGAGATGGCCCGGGAGGCCGTCGAAGGAGGTGGCGGCGAGGGCGCGGAGGTGAGATTGCGCCGGGTCGCCGAAACCGCGCCACAGGAGGTGATCGACCAGCAGCAAGGCTGGAAGGAGCACTTGGAGGCGACCTCCGATATCGAGGAGGCGTCCCCCGATGATCTGGTGTGGGCCAACGCTTTTTTCTTTAGTTCTCCGACGCGCTACGGTGGGGCGGCGAGCCAGATGCGCAGCTTTATCGATACACTGGGGCCGATCTGGCAGGAGGGAAAGCTGGCCGACAAATTCGTCACTGCCTCTACCAGTGCCATGAATACCCACGGTGGGCAGGAGACGACGCTGCAGACGCTGTACTACACCTTCATGCACTGGGGAGCGATCATCGTACCGCCGGGGTATACCGATTCGGCGATCTTCGAGAGCGGGGGAAATCCCTACGGTGTGAGCGTCACGGCCGACGAGCAGGGAATGGGCGATGCCGACCGCAAAGCGATCCGCCATCAGGCGGCTCGACTGGTGCGCGTGGCCCGGAATTATGTTGATTGACCGGTGACCGGTCCTTCGGCACAAAAAAACACCCCGGGTTGGCTCTCAATGAGCGGCCCGGGGTATCGGTCTGCAACTGATGGTCCGCTGGGCTACTTAAATTCCACGTCCATGATTTCCACGACGCGGTCGCCCTTGGGAGCCCGAATGGTTGTCTCTTCTCCCACCGAGTTGCCGATCATCGCCCGGGCGATGGGACTTGCGTACGAGATTTTGCCCTCTTTGATATCCGATTCGTCATCGCCGACGATCTGATAGGTGAATTCTTCGTCTTCATCGAAATCGAAGATGGTGACCGTGGCGCCGAAGACGACCTTGTCGCCACTGAGGGTGGTGGGATCGATGACCTCCGCCTGGGCGAGTTTCCCCTTGATCTCGCGGATGCGTCCTTCGATAAAGCCCTGTTTGTCTTTGGCGGCATCGTACTCCGCGTTCTCACTGAGATCGCCGTGGGCGCGAGCCTCCTCGATTTCCTCGACAATTTTGGGGCGTTCTTCCGATTTGAGGCGTTCAAGCTCCTTTTTGAGAGCCTGTTGGCCTTTTTTGGTCATGGGGACTTTTTGCATCAGTGTACTCGCTTGGCTCGGGTACGATGAAACGGGTGGTCCTCACCCCGTGAACACAAAAGAAGATCCCCGTTGCGCCGTGGCGAAACGGGGAGTCGGTAATCAATCGTGGTACAATAGAAAACGGGTCGCGGCCGGTATCTATTCCCGCTTGCGCACCGCAACTCGCGGCGCGAAAGTATGGACGACCGACGGCGGCATTGCAACAGCGCACCGATGGGCGGGGTTGATAAATTGCGAAACAAGGCGGTGTTGCAGTGATGCCGATCAGTCATCGAATTCGCCGGCCTGCAGCCGGTCCCAGTACGACTGGAGGGCGGCCTTGATTTTTGGCGCCAGTAAGACGGCGCCGATGATATTTGGAAAGGCCATCGACAACAGCATCATGTCTGCAAAGTCGAGGACGTTGTCCAGCGTCGAGATCGAGCCGAGAAAGATGAAGAATAGAAAGATGATGCGGTAGGTCATCGATTCCCGGGCGCCGAATAGAAACGACCAGCAGCGCTCTCCATAGTACGACCAGGAGATCATGGTACTGAAGGCGAAGAGGACGACCGCAATTGCCAGAAGGTAGGGAAACCAGCCGATGACGGTGCCAAAGGCCGCCTGAGTCAGGGCGATATCATCGAGGCCGGCCGTCGCCGGATCGGCGTATACGCCGGTGATGACGATGACACTTCCCGTCATAAAGCAGACGATGATGGTGTCGATGGCCGGCTCCAGAAGGGCAACAAACCCCTCCCGTACGGGCTCTTTGGTCCGGGCCGCGGAGTGGGCGATGGCCGCCGAACCGATGCCGGCCTCACTGGAGAATACGGCGCGCTGGATACCGACGATCAACACTCCGATCAGACCGCCCATTCCGGCCTGGGGATCGAAGGCCTCGACAACAATGATGCGCGCCGCCTCTGGGACCATGTAGTAGTGAGTCAGCAGGATGTAGAGCGAAGCCAGCACATAGAGAAGGCACATGGCGGGGACGATCTTGGAGGCCACCTTGCCGATGCGTTGGATGCCGCCGATGATCACCAGACCGACGAGAAAGACCATCAGAAATCCGAATAGCCAGCCCCGATGCTGGACGCCGCCAGAGAGCGCCTCCGGGTTATCGACATCGAGTCCGTCGATGGTTGTCCATTCCACTTCGCGGTGGTCGACCTCTCCGAATTCGATGGACTCCAGCGAATGGGCATCGACGTTGTAGTCGGGACCGGACTCGGCGGCCTCGATATCGAAGGTCAACGACCAGGTGTCGTCGGGGCCCGGTGTCCAGTCGTCGAAATCGATATCGAGCTGTTCGGCGGGGTGGAAGACCAGCTGCGGTCGCTCCTCGCCGTGGGGCGACGGGCTGGTGATGCGGACCTGGTGGGTCGGAAAATTGTCGAAGTTGACGCGCCGTTCATGTTCGATGGTTACTTCGCCCTGAGCTGTCTCACCGGCCAGCCAGGGCACGAGTTCGGTGGAGGCCTGAAAGCTCTGGTTGGCCTGAAACATATTTCCGGCACCAAAGGAGGCACCGATGCACAAAATGGCGAAGATGATCGCCAGGTATTTACCGAGCGTGGGACGGCCGATTTCGGCGAGGCCATCGCGTAGATAGACCATGGGCCCGCCCTGGACGACGCCGTCTTCGTCGACCTTTCGATACATCTGACCCAGCGTGCATTCGGCGAATTTGGAGGCCATGCCGAAGACGGCAGCGGCCATCATCCAGAAGACGGCGCCGGGGCCGCCGATGGCCACGGCAATGGCGACGCCGGCAATATTGCCGAGCCCGACGGTGGCCGACAGAGCGGTGCTCAGGGCCTGGAAGTGGCTGACTTCGCCGGGATCGTCATCGCTGTCGTATTTGCCGGTGACCACGCGCAATGCGTGACCGACCCCGCGCAGATTGATGAAGTCGAATCGAAACGTGAAATAAATCGCACCGGCAGCCAGCGTCAGCACCACCAGTGGCACTTCGTGTAAAAAGGACCAGAACCCGCCGATGAGTTCCGGCACGGTGCCCATGAGCAGCGCCGACATGGCATCGACGAGGGCACCGAATCGTTCGTCCACAGCCCCCAGATTGCCGTCGGTACTGATGGCGACGAGGATGCTAAAGACGACGAGCAACGCGATGACCACCGCATAGCGCTGCGTGGGGCTCAAGAAGGGCTTCATGGACAAATCTCCGGGAGGCGTCGACGAAATGGTCGGCGACAGCGTAACGACGCCATCGGCTCGACGGGTGGGGCCAGAACAGTAGAAGCCGCACAGCTACTAAATGATTGAAAACACGACGACTATTATCACCGGTTGCGGCGAGGACGCAACCGTCAGTGGCGCAATGGAGGGGCAGGCGCAGGGATTGTCGCCGGCGCCACCAGTGCTCAAAAGCGCCGGAAATGATATCCGATGTGGAGCCCGGCGCTGGAATAGTGGGGCGCGTCGCCCGGTTCGGTCACTGGTAGATGGAGGTCGACGGCGGCGCCCAGCGACCACTGGCGATTGATGCGGTAGTCGAGTCCGACGGTGGCTCGAAGTGAAAATAATTCGCCGTCCGGCGCCGTCGATGTCGGCGCTCCCATTGGATGAACGACACCGGCGAGGCCGATGTAGGGAACGTAGGTGATGATATCGAGAGCATAGCGCGCCCCCACAGCCGTGGAGACGACGGTATGTGGCCCCTGTGAGGTGTCGTCGACGGTCCGCTGGAAGTGATGGCTGACCCCGGCGTCGGCGGTCAGTCGCCAGAAGTCACCGACGTCGACGACCAGGCCGCCGGCAAGGGTCGGCCCCCACCAGCCGGCGGCTGTGGGGGCCGCGGAGTTGATATTGGCGGCGCCGGCTCCGGTCCATAGTTGACCCTGGGAGCCGAAGCCCTGAACATCGGATGGTACCGCCAGAAGCATCAGCATTCCGGTCAAGAATGTCAGAAGTTGGCATCCGATCGATTGCTTCGCGGGTCGTCGTCGAGTGGGCATAATACCTGAATCACATAAGATGATGTGCGATGGCCAGCGAGCGGACGACTGGTTGACACCCTCACAGACGGTTCATATAGTCCGCCTCCACTCGTTTCGAGCCGGTTAGACGACGGGTGTTCCGGTCGCCAATACGCAGGATCAATTGAGACGAGTTTGCGGGACTTCCCGTCCGATGGCGAGCGAGCTGCAGGTTAAGGAGACAGTGCATGGCAATCAAGATTAAGAACAAGGGAAGCAACGAGCCGGAAGAGCCCGAAGGAGACGGGCAACAAGGCGCTCCAGCGGGAGGCGGATCTTCCGGGGGCGGCCTCGACGGCTTTGAGCGGATTAGTTTTTCGGTCGCCGCCTGGGTGGAAGACAACAGGGGCGTTTTTCTGGGCATGATCGGTGTGACCGTGGTGGTGATTATCGCCATTGTCATCGGCATCATCTATGTCCGCGGCCAGCAAATGGAAGCTTCAGAACGCCTCTCGGAAGGACTGCTCGCCTATGAGCAGCACGTCGACGGGGCGCCTGAGGAAATCCAGCATATGTGGATGGAGCAAGAGGATATGGAGGTCCCGGTGGCCTTTGACTCCATCAGCGAGCGCTGGCAGGCGGTCTACGAACATGCCGGCAATACCCTCGATGATTTTGACGGAGGCGCTATCGCTCCCAGTGCGCGCATGACGCGAGCTGCGGCGGCGCTGAATTTGGGCGAATACGAGGAAGCCGAGCAGTTGTATCGCGATGTCGTCGATGCCGGCGGGACGGCGGGGGCATTCCTGGCCACCGCCTATATGGGATTGGCCAATAGTCTGGCCGCGCAACAACAACTCGACGAGGCCGAAGATGCCTGGCGTGAATTCGCCGAGTTGCGTCCCGCTCAGTCAGCTTATGCCGAACTGGAGATCGCCCGGATGTACGAGCGCGCCGGCGACACCGACGAGGCCCGCGATCGCTACGACCGATTCGTCGAGGACTTCGAAGACAGCGAGCATATCAGCGAAGTCGAACGGCGGCGAGCCCTATTGTAGAGGTCTCGCGGTGAACGGAGTGTGTGACAACCGCCGGAGCGCGTCGACAACGGCGCCACCGGCGGTTTTGTTATCTGTGGATGTCTCTTTTGCGTGGGCGATTTGACGTGAAACGATGTGGACGACAGCGAAGTCGACGAGTGGCGCTGGTTGCCGTATTCGTCGTATTGTTCGGACTCTCCTGCACCACCGGTCAGGCGACCACATCGCCGTCGTCGGCGTCCCAGGAGCTGAGAGTTGACGTGCAGTGGCGTCTCGATTTGGCCACCGATCGAGGTTGGGAACTCGATGCCCGCGAGATGGGACGCCCGGTGTTGACGCCCTCCGGTGATCTATTGATCGGGGCGTCCAACGGGTGGGTCTATCGCATTGCCTCCCAATCCGGCGAGATCCGCTGGGCGAGGCCGGTCGGGGGAAGTATTGATGCTCCAGCGCGACTCGACGGCGCCACCGTCTACGTCGGCACCGATGCCGGTCAACTGGTGGCGCTGGACTGGCAAGACGGCGAGGAGTCCTGGCGCTTTGATAGCCAGGGCTCCATCGAGAGCCGGCCCACCGCCGCCGACGGTCGGATCTTCGTGACCGACAGCGACGATATCTTGTATGCCGTCGACAGTGTCACCGGCGAGCATCTATGGGAGCATCAACAACAGGCTCCGGAATTCTTCACGATCAAGGGCGGCGGACAGCCCCTGGTCGATGGCGATATCCTCTACACCGGGTTTTCCGACGGTTCCCTGGTGGCGATGTACGCCGACAGTGGTGACGAAATCTGGTCGGCACAGTTGGGCGACGAGACCGGGGAGTTTGGCGATGTCGACCTGCCGATCATCGACCGCGGCGACACCTTGATTGCGACGTCTCATGCCGGCGGTATCTACAGTGTCGAAAAGGAGAGCGGGGCACTGATGTGGCACGTCGATCAGGGCGATGTCACCGGTGTGACCGAGGAGCAGGGATGGCTGTTTGCCACGACGGCCACGGGCGCTGTCTTCGCTGTTGATACTCGAGACGGTGAGATCGAATGGGAATTCGAACTTCCCGACGGACAATCCGGCATGGATGTCGGGCTCGCCGGCCCGTTTGTCACGGTCGCCACGGCTGCCGGTCCGATGTACTGGCTCGACCTTCGAAGTGGCGCACCGGTGACGGCCTGGGCGCCGTCATCGGGATTCCAGAGCACACCGGTATTCGACGACCAGTACGGGTACGTCATGTCCAATCGCGGCTATCTTTACAGTGTGTCGCTGGCCTTTTGACATGTGCCTACAACTCGATGACCATGCCGTCTTGGGCGACGACGGTATTGGCGAATTGTTGGCGGCTCCTTTCGCCGACGTCGTCCAGGAGGTCGTCAGTGCTCGATGGATCGTGGTGAAATAGGCACAACTGATCGACTTCGGCCAACGAGGCCAGTTTGGCGGCGATTTGGACAGTGGAGTGACCGTATCCCTGGGTGGGGACGGGCATCGAGGTGTAGTGTTCTTCGGTGTACATTGCATCGTGGATAAGAAGGTCGGCGCCACGGGCGTATTCGGCCAACCGCTGATCGCCGTGGACGTAGCCCTCGGTGTCCGTGGCGTAGACGATGGTCCGTCCGGCGGCCTCGATCTTGTAGATATTGACGCCCGACTTGGGGTGGTTTAAGCCCCGCATACACTCTACTTTGATGTCCACGTCGTCATCATCGGGGATTCGAGCCCGGTGATTGGGATGCTGAGGCCGCAGCTTGAGCGGCGCCTCGCGGTTGTCGACAAAGTAGATGACCTCTGCTTCTCCAATATCATCGAAGAACTTCAGAGCGTGCATCTCGTGGAGACTGACCGGGAAGTAGGGCGATTGGATCAGGTGTTCGATCGTCGCTTCGAAGTTCTGGAAGCGGTTGGAGCGCGACCCGTACAGATAGAGGGTCGTCTCCGGGTGAAAAATTGGCGGGAAATAGGGCAGTCCGATCAGGTGATCGAAGTGGGAATGCGAAAACATGATGGTCGTGGTCACCGATTGATCGTTGGCCAGGGCCTCGCCGAGTATCCGTTGACCGTAGTCGATGATGCCGCTGCCGGCGTCGAAGATGATTTCGCGCTCTCCGACGCGAACCGAGATACAAGAGGTCGCACCTCCGTATCGCGTGTGCTCCTCGCCGGTGACAGGGTAGCTTCCGCGACATCCGTGAATCGTGACCGATACTTCAGTGGACATTGATTCGGGCCTGATTGGTGTGGAAAAAGGGATGCGGCATCTCGAGCAATCAACCGCGATCGATATGTCGATGCTGCGTCCGGACAATATGGACGTCGATTATATCCACCGCCTAATTTGGGCGTCAAGTTTGGGAACCGGCTGCGGATGACGATGAGCAGCCGCCTTCGGTGGGTTTCAATAAGCTAGACCAGGAATATCCATTGCCGTGAGTGCGCAGATCACAATGTCGGGGGCTCCGCCGGCGGCTGCGGCTGTCGGTATTGGTATCTGGGTGTTGTTCGGTTGGTGCTGGATGATGTCCACCGAGGCACAGCGCCAACCGGTGGTGATTTGCTTCGGCCTGGTCACGGTCGCCGCCTTCGCCGGCGGCTGGGGGCTGTCGATGCTTCTGGGGGCTTCGGGATTGTCTTCGATCGGTGCCGCGATCGGCGGTGGAATGGCACTTTTGGCGGTGGCGCCGGTGTGGACTGCGGGTGGACGTCGCACACTCGATGTGGTGGTTCCCGGGGCGATTACCGGAGTGTCGGTGGCCCGACTCGGCTGTCTATTCGAGGGCTGTGACTTCGGTCGCCTCGCCGACGGGCCGATGTCCGTCGCCTACGGACCGTCGAGCCGGGCATGGGAGGTCCATGTTCTGGAGTACGGGCTAAGTATTGAGAGTCCCGTCAGTCTCGCCGTTCATCCCTTTGGCGGATATCTTGCGATCTGGGGATTTCTCTGCGCTGCGGCAGGCCAATGGTGGCGCCGTCGCACCGATCAGTTCGGAGGGGGGGCGGTGGTGGCGGCGGTGCTGTTTTGTGGCGGTGGCGGTGCCATCGAGTGGCTGCGAGAGCCGGCGACGGTCATCCAGTGGACGGATGGCCTATCGGTCTACCCCGCCGTCTACTGGGCGATGGCGGCGGCGCTCATCGCCGGTTGGATCTGGCTGCAATATCGACTCGGAGGGCGACGGTGAGCACTTTTGAATCTCGGGCATTGCTCGGCACCTGTGGGTGGGCGTACGACGACTGGAATGAAGTATTTTATCCGCCCGATGTCCGCGGTACCGAGCGCCTCGTGCACTACGCCGAGCAATTTCAGACCGTCGAAATCGACTCCACATTCTACGCCATCCCCTCCCGCGAGACCGTCCGTGGGTGGAGAGAGCGGACGCCACCGGGCTTTATCTTTTCGGCGAAATTCCCGCGTCAGATCACGCACGAACACCGCCTTGTCGACTGCGGGGAGTTGGCAGCGACCTTTGTCGATGTCATGAGCGAACTCGGCGATCGTCTCGGCACCTTACTTATCCAACTGCCGCCGTCGATGGACCGGCGCTATTTTGGGGTTCTGGCGCGATTTCTGGAGCGGTTGCCCGATGGTTACAGCTATGGCCTGGAGGTTCGACATCGCTCCTGGCTGGTCGATGAATTCGCACAGTTGTTGCGGCGCTGGAATGTGGCGTTGGTGTTGACCGACGGCGTTCACCTCGATCGATTCTGGCGAGTCACCGCCCAGATTGTCTACATCCGATGGCTAGGCCAGTGGGACGCCTTCGAGCGCTATGACCGGGTTCAGCAATCGGTGGACTCGGCGCTGGAGTGGTGGGAACCGAGAATGGAACACATCCTCGACCGAGGAGCGACGATTCTGGGCTATGTCAACAATAATTTTGCGGGCTATTCACCGGCCATTGTGGAGGCGATCGGCCGCCGCGTCGAGGGGGCCGGTACGCCGTAAGCAGGACCATGTCGAGATTGACAGCGGACCCGTTTCTGCGGCATAAGACGCACGGATTGGTATCGGCTCCCACACCCAGAGGAAAGCGACGATGTCCTACGCCAATATTTTTGAATTGAGGAAGTCCCTTCAAGACTGCATCGAGTACTGCCGGAAGCATCCCGAACGGGAGCACTCCCAGTTTCACCGGCCGGTCCTTGAGAAGGCCTTCGAGAAACTCAACAAAACCAGCGAGAAGGCCGATCGAGAGTTCAGCGAATGGCGCATGGAATCGCGGGAAGATCAACTCGCCTGGAAACACCTGGCCAAGGAGTTGCGCTCGGTCCAGAAGAAGCTGGAGGCCGTCAATGCCATCGGCTTTATTGACCAGAAAGTCATGTACCGCGACCGCGAACCGCTTTTGGCGGCTGTGGCGGAGATGATCGATTATCTGCAAGAACGCACCGATGTGATCGATTTTGCCGAGGATCGAGCTGACAAACTCGACCGCCAGCGCCGCAAAGCACTGTCGGAAGACAACGAATCGGAGCGGGCACTCGATGAATATCTGCGCTACTCGAAGATGCGCTCCGACGGATTGAGTCAGGCCAAGGAGTCGATCGGTAATTTTCGTAAGACACTGCGCCGGGAGCTCGGTCGCCGCGACGATGAATATCAGGCCATTGACTGGCCCCATCAGGTCGAATCGGATAACCGCGTTCTGTGATCGGTACCGCTGATACGTTCATCGAAGACGGCCAGGAGACACCTGTGGTACAACTGGAAGACACCGTCGTTGTCATTACCGGTGGAACCCGCGGGATCGGCGAAGCCACCGCACGCTTGCTGGCTGATCAGGGGGCCTTGGTCTACGCCTGTGGGCGCAGTCCGGAGAGCGTTCAATCCCTCCAAGAGATGTCCGATAGCATCGAGGCATCCCGGGTGGACATTCGCGATGAGGACGCCGTCGAAGCCTGGATGGAGAGCATCGAAGAAGAGGCCGGAAGAATCGACGTGTTGATTAACAATGCCGGCGTCCTCGGGCCCCGGGCGGCGCTCGACGAGACCGGTGTCGGTGACTGGCGAAAGACGATCGATATCAATGTCAATGGGACCTTTTTGGTCACACAGCGCGCCTATCCACCGCTGCGAGAGTCGACACGACCGATGATCATCAATCTGTCGTCCAGTGTCGGCCGGAGAGGGCGCGGCCGTTGGGGAGCGTACTCCGTCTCCAAATTCGCCGTCGAGGGACTGGCGGAAGTCGCCGCCGACGAATTGGGCGATGAGGCCTGCGTCGTCACCCTCAACCCGGGCGGAACGGCCACCGATATGCGCGCCGAAGCCTACCCCGACGAAGACCCCGACAGCCTTCCCGAACCGTCGGATGTTGCACAGACCATAGGGCTGCTCGCAACCCGGCTGACGCCCAATCAAAACGGCTTGAAATACTCGAGTCGCGATCTCTTCGAAGTGGTGGACGACGATATTGACGCCGGTGAACTCCCGACGGCGTAGGTGTGGTCTGGAGACGGAGCCGTCCCCGGCGCTGTCATCGCACAAGCTAGCGAATACCATCGACGCCTCCTAAAGATCCGCTCCCCGGTCGGGGAGCTGCCGAAGCACAGCGTATAGGCTCAGGGGGCATTGGTGCGCCTCGTTGCGCCGTTCCACAGCAATCTCACGCTCGCTGAGCTCCAATCACCAACGGCGGCTGTGTCGTCGTGTTATTCAATAATCCCGTAGGGTTTCGCTCCACATATATGGGGGCTGGAGCCGATGACATCGTTGCGCCTGGAGTATTCCCGGCGCTATCATTGATCCCCTAAAACAACGCCCAAAGTCGAGCCATCGCAGAGATCAAATCCCGTGGCGCCAAAAGAAATCCGAAAAAGTACGCAAGATCCGATCCCAAATCGTCGATAATAGTGTTGGAAGGGATGTCGAGCGCTTGCTCTGTGAGTTCGCTCACACTCCGGGGTGATTTCATCGAAAAAGGCCTACCCCGGAGGAGCGCGCGAAGACGAGAATCGCATTTTGCGATTTCTTAGACCTTCCGAGACGGGCGGCGGCCCCTGTGTATGAGTGCAGTCCGGCGCAGTCTCCGGGTCCCAACCCATCGTCAGGGTGGGCGGGCTCGGAGTGAGTGCCGGGGCACGCCGGTGCGGCGCAGCGTTCAACCGGGCGCTGCCAGATCCGTGTTCAAAGCGGATCTTCGGGTAGGCATGTTCGGGAGACACCGGGCCGGGTCTCCGGGGGCTGAAAAACGCCCACCGGGGTGGTTTCTACGCCTTGAACACTCTTGGACGGTGCATCTGGCGCGTC
>LFFM01000927.1_pt1 | contig 20839 bp, 21 predicted proteins | sample 643131 | NCBI WGS metagenome assembly LFFM01 (sample SAMN03777445, study PRJNA286221) | soda lake metagenome | biome: soda lake; feature: Kulunda steppe; material: water; isolation source: sample Tc-Br brine of Tanatar trona crystallizer | place: Russia: Kulunda steppe | collected 2011-07
AGCATGAAATCCAGAACGGTCAGATACAGCATGGCCTCGACGACGGGGACGCCCCGGGGCGGCAAGACGGGGTCGTGACGGCCGATGACCTGCTCTTCTCGCCGTTCGCCGGTCTCCCAGTCGGCGGTCGTCTGCGGTTTGGGGATCGACGTCGGCGCGTGCCAGGTCGCCTCGCCCCAGATCGGCTCTCCGGTCGTGATACCGCCCTGGAGGCCGCCGTGGTCGTTTCCGACCGGGACCGGATCGCCGGGGTCGCTGACCGTCTCGGGGCGGTCGCCCTCGTCGAACGTCCAGTCCTCGTTTCGCTCCGAGCCGGTCGCCGTCCGGGCCTCCTTTCCGAGCCCGAACTCGACGTGGGTCGTCGCGGGGATCGAGAACATCGCCTGACCGAGCCGCGAGGGGAACGAATCGAATCGGGGGGCGCCGAGCCCCCGCGGGACGCCCCGGACCTCGAAGGCGATCGATCCGCCGATCGAGTCGCCTTCCTCCTGATACTCGGCGATCCGTTCGCGCATCCGTTCGGCCGTCTCGGGATGGGCACACCGGACCTCGTTTTCCTCGCTGTGTTCGAGCATCTCCTCGAAGGAGACGTCGGGAGCCTCGATGTCGCCGATCTGGTTGACGTGAGCCTTGATCCGAACGTCGTACTCTGACTGTTCGAGCGTCTGCTTTGCGACCGCGCCGGCGGCGACCCAGTTGACCGTCTCGCGGGCCGACGAGCGGCCGCCGCCGCCCCAGTTGCGGGTGCCGAACTTAGCTGAGTACGTGAAATCTCCGTGGCTCGGGCGGGGCGCGGTGATGAAGGGTTCGTATTTGCCCGATCTGGCGTCCTTGTTCTGGATGACCATCCCGATCGGCGTTCCCGTCGTGTACCCCTCGAGGGTCCCCGAGTTGACCCGGACCTCGTCGGGTTCGCCGCGGCTCGTCGTGATCTTCGATTGGCCGGGCTTGCGGCGGTCGAGTTCGTGCTGGATCGCCTCCTCGTCGAGTTCGACGCCGGCCGGACAGCCGGAGACGGTGACGCCCATCGCGTCGCCGTGGCTCTCGCCGTAGGTCGTTACCTGAAAGAGCCGGCCGAAACGGTTTCCGTTCATTACCGATCCCTCGTGTCGGTGGGAGTTTAGCCTTTTCACTCCGGACGTCGTGCCCTCGCCCCGGTCACATTCCCTCGGAATCCATCTCGCTCCGGAACGTCATAATCAGCCCGCTCGCGAGCATGAGTACGGCGATCGCCACCATTCCCGCGTCGGTACCCATCGCGGCCATCCCGGCGTCGGCACTGTTCATGCCGCCCTCCATTCCGTTCATGCCACCCATCCCGGTTGATCCCGTCTCGCCGGCCGCCAGCCGAAGCTGATTGAGGAGCATCAACGCCGAGTAGACGACCATGAGCGGGCCACTGGCGCTTCCCAACCGGGTGGCCAGCGGCGTCAAAAGCACGACCCCGTGGACCAATACGACGGCGCCGAGCCCGAGCATGAACCACGCGTCGAGCGACATCGAGGCCCCGCTCACGGAGAGATATCCGGAGTAGATCCCCGAGACGATCCCGATCGTCGCGCCGTAGAGCCGCATCGTCGAAACGCGATCCGTTTCGTCCATCGGCCGACGGACTCGCCCCTTCGATAAAACCGTTCCGCGCTCTGGTATCGCACTCCCACAGGGGCCGAGTTGACCTCCCCCCACGGAATTAGCCGTGAGCTTTCGCCTCGTTACCGCTGTAACGATCGAAGCGTTTATACACCGAGATTCATAATGCTTGGAAGGTTTGTGTATGCCCTACGATACGGGACTCTCGTACGACGACGTGTTACTCGTTCCACAGCGGTCGCCGGTCGACAGCCGCGATGACGTCGAGTTGACGACCGAGTTGGCCGACGACCTCTCGTTACCGATACCGATTCTGACGGCGGCGATGGACACCGTCACGGAGGCCGAGATGGCTCGTGCCGTCGGCGAATCGGGCGGGCTGGGCGTCGTTCATCGGTTCCTCCCGGTCGACGAGCAGGCTCGGATGGTCCGGTCCGTCACCGAGGCTGGCGTTCCGGCGAGCGGAGCGGTCGGTATCGCCGAGGATTACCTCGGACGCGCAACCGAACTCGTCGACGCGGGGGCGTGTCTGTTGGTGCTCGACGTCGCCCACGGCCACATGGAGCGGGCGATCGGGGCCACCGAGGACCTCTCGGAGGCGTTCCCCGAAACGCCGATCTGTGCCGGCAACGTCGTCTCGACGGCGGGCGTCGAGGATCTCGCGGCGGCTGGGGCCGACTGCGTCAAGGTCGGCGTCGGTCCAGGATCACACTGTACGACGCGCGAGGTAACCGGGTTCGGCGTCCCCCAGTTTACGGCCGTCGAGCGGTGTGCGGCCGCCGCCGAGGAGTGCGGCGTCACGACGATCGCCGACGGCGGGATCCGAGGCTCCGGCGACGCGGTGAAGGCGCTCTTGGCCGGTGCCGATGCCGTCATGATGGGCGGGTTCTTCGCTGGCTGTGCGGAATCGCCCGGCGAGATCGTCGAGATCGACGGCGATCGGTACAAGCGCTCTCGCGGGATGTCGACGGCCGCCGCCGCGGAGGACCGCGAGGACAAGGACGGCGAGGTCAAAGCCGACGAGGGCGTCGAGGCGATCACCGAATACACCGGACCGGTCGATGGCCGACTCGAGGAGTTCACCGCCGGGATCCGTTCCGGACTCTCCTACGGCGGTGCACACGATCTGGAGACGGCGCAAGAAAACGCCGAATTCATGCGTGTCAACGGAACGACGAAAGGGAGGAACGGCGCACACGGGTTCGCTCGCTCAAAGCGGTAGACGTCCGGTGGCGAGCCGGCAGTCCGTAGCGTTCGGAACTCGCCTCAGAGCCGGTCTTCGATCTCCGCGCCGAGCTCGTTGAGGTCCGCCTCTCGGTCGTTGACGAACACCGTCGGAGTACCGCTTACCCCCCAGTTTTCCCCCATCTCTCGCTCCGATTCGAGGTGCTCTCGGTACTGTTCCTCTTCGGCGGCCTCTCTGACCGTTTCGCCGATATCCGCGACCTCCGCTGCGACGTCGGCTATGGCGTCGAGCGTGTAGCTGCCCTGATAGTCGTATACCGACGTCGAAAAGTCCCAGAAGGCGTCGTTTCCCGCCTCCTCGAAAACGGCGCGTGCGGCACTCCCGACGGCGTAGGACCACGTCTCGTCGACCGGGATCGGGAAGTCGGCGTGCAGATACCGGACGTCGCCGGGCTCGACGTACTGTTGGACGATCGCCGGGGTGATCTGCGTCTTGAACTGTCGACAGGACGGGCAGGCGAAATCCTCGAAGACCGTGAGCGTAACCGGGGCGTCCTCGGCACCGATCGCGGGGCGGTCGCCGGTATCGATCCCCTCCGGGTCGGCTTCCGGGCCACCCGAACACCCTGCGAGCGCGACGGAGGCGACCGCACTCGCCGCGAGAAATCCACGTCGGGTCGTCGTCTCGTTCATACCGAGCCCGTAAGCATTGATGCAATTAAACGCTTGAGGTTCCGGGTCCCCTGGTTCCGCCGGGCAATCGAGTGACGCTGACGGGGGCGTCGACGAATAATTAGGGAACTGTTGCACCCGACGCCTGTGTCGTCGTCAACCAGGTGTGGCCCTCACGGCGGCTCCAGACCTCCTCGAGCGACTCGAGTGACTCCCGGTCGCCGACCGCGGTGTAGCTCGGCCCGGTTCCGGAGAGGGAGGCCGTCGCCGCCGGAAGCGCTTCTACGAGCGGCTCGGTAGGGTAATCCAGCGCCGCACAGAAGGCGAAGCCGTTGACCGCCATCGCGGGTTCGTACTCGCCGTCGGCGGCGAGTTCGTAGACGATATCCGCCATAGGCGCTATCCGTTCACATCGCGAGACGTCGGCGTCGGCCGAGAAGGCACGCTCGTCGGGGGTATACACCAAGACGTCCCAGTCGGGTTCGTCCCGGCGTATCAGTTCGTCGCGCGTGTTGTCGGTGACGGTGACGCCGCCGAGCATCGACGCGGAGGCGTCGTCGAAGGCCCCCGTGACGGTGACGTCGGCGTCGCGTGCGGCCTCGACGCCGATCCGGCAGGCGTCCTCGCGCTCGATGTCGACGCCGAGAGCCTCCAGCGTCGCGAGCACCGTCGCATTGGCGGCGGCGCTCGAGCTTTTCAGCCCCGAGGCCATCGGCACGTCGCTCTCGGTTCGGACGTGCCCGCCCTGGCCGTCCCCGAAGCGCTCGACGGTCAGTTCGACGCAGCGCTCGATTAGGCGCGTGTCGGCGTTTTCGGCGCCGTCGATCTCGCCCGAAACCGATCCGGAGTCGTCGAGTTCGACGGTCGCCTCGGTGTGGGCGTCGATCGCGAACGCCGAGCCGTAACCGTTCGCGAGCGCGTTCAGTACGGTCCCTGCCGCCGGAGCAACCGCGCGAGCGATCATCGTCCCGCTCTCGACGGGGTGGCTACAAAGCCGTGACGGTCACGCCTCGAGGAGCTCGACGAGCGTCCCGTCCGGATCCCGGAGGAAAACGATCCGAGTGCCGCTTTCGGTGGTCTGTGGCTCGCTCAGCGTTCCGATATCGTCCGGGAACGTCTCGAGCGTTCCGTCGACGTCGTCGACCGAGAACGCCAAGTGTATCGCGCCGGGCTGGGGGAGCGACTCGAGTTCTCGCCGGTCTCCGTCCGGTTCGTACTCGACGAGTTCGATCCGCGCGTCGCCGGAACGGAGATGTGCGAACGTTCCCGAGGCGTTTTCGGCACCGACGGCCCGCTCGAAGGCCGGCCCCTCGACTGTGAACCGTCGCTCGACGGTGCAACCGAGTAGATCGGTGTAGAACTCGATCGATGCCTCCAGATCGGAGACGGTCACGCCGGTGTGGTGTGTCGTCGGTGTCGGCACGGATCCTCCGAGGCCCCGCCGAGACCAAAACGTTGCGGTCGCTCGCGGACGTGACAAAAAACGAACGGAACGATGCTCGCTAGGGGATTTGAACCCCTGTCATCGGCTCGAAAGGCCAATATGATTGGCCGGGCTACACCAAGCGAGCGACGTATCGACGTCCGGCGTGGGACGGTATAAAACTGTCTGTATCGACCCGACGTGCGGGCTCCGGACACCGGTTTCGGTGTGTTGAGAAACCATCCCAAAGGACGGTGAACGCACCGTTGCCGACGATCACGTCACGCGGGTCCTCAGACGTCGAACACGACGTACGCGCGCCATCCGGACGGCGTTCGTTCGATCTCCATCTCCGAGTACGTCACCGCCTTGATCTCTCTGGCGTCGATCGCCCCGAACGGGACGCCCCGCGCTGAGGCATCAAGCTCCCGCGCGTCCGGGCCGACGGAGACTCGATGATCGGCCGGGAGCACGCCCCGCACGTCGCGCTGGTAAATGAGTTCGTCGAGGTAATCGAAGAGGAGCGATTCGGTCGATTCGGCCGTTACGGTGATCGAAAACCGGTCGCCTCCGTCCGGTATCGAGTCACAGTGTGCGGCCGAGAGCCCGCTCGCGACGCTTTCGAACAGCTCCGAAAGCGTCCCGCCGGTCGCTTCGACGGCGACGTCGGCCGTGTGTTCGCACAGTTCGAAGCTCACGGCGACACACCCCCACCGATCACCGGCGCTTCGCGGTTCAGGGACGGCATCGGTCCGACGTAACCCCCTCCGCGGGCGAAAGCCTTCCGAAGTAGACCGAGGCCACGGATCGTGGCGGTGGAGTTATATTCCGCCCAATCGTATACTGTGTCAGTGAGTGTCACCATCGATATCCGAGAGATCGAGTCGGGTGACGACGCGTTCGTCGGCGAGGCCTGGGGACTGAAAGAGCGCATCCGACGGGAGGAAGGTGTCCTCAAACAGCGCCAGGGGTTTTTTAGCGACGCCTACCGCAAAGCGACGGTGTACGCCCTCGTCGAGCCGGGCTACGACGACGACTCGTTCGTCGGGTTCGCGGCCACCCGCCGGGACGGCTACATCCTCTTTTTGGCGGTCGATCCCGACTACCGCGGCGAGGGGTTCGGACGGCGGCTCGTCGCCGCCGTCGCCGAGGACCACAGTTCGGTCACCTGCCACGCCAGGGCGACGAACGACGACGCCCTCGCGTTCTATGAACACCTCGGCTTCGACGTCGAACGTCGAGTCAAGAGCTACTACGAGGACCACGGCGACGCCTACTACCTCCGTCTCGGTGACGGCGGGTTGGCCTCGAAGCTCTCGCGGTTCGTCCCCGGGACTGATCGGTAACGCTTTTTCGCCCCTCCCCCGAAGCCGAACCATGGACGGCCGCACTCGCGATTATCTGAAAGGTCGCTTCGGTGACCACTACCGCCGGGTGGAGCTGTCGCCACCCCCGGCGTCGAACGAACGCGAGTGGGGATACATCACCTGGAACACCGAATCGACGACGATGGTTCGGCACCACTCGTATCTCGATCTCGCCGGCGGCGGCGACCTCGGCGGCTTTCTCGCCGGCGAGCGTCCGCGACACGTCTATTTCTCGGCGGGCCGATACGACGATCCCGGGGCCTCGAGTATGGGCCAGAAAGGATGGCGGGGCTCCGATCTCGTCTTCGATCTGGACGCGGACCACCTCCCGGGGGTCGATCCCGAGGAAACGAGCTACGGCGAGATGCTCGAAGCGTGCAAGCGGGCGTTGCTCCGTTTGCTCGATATCCTCGAATCGGACTTCGGCTTCGAGGACCTCGAGGTCGTCTTCTCCGGCGGGCGTGGGTATCACGTCCACGTCCGTCGGCCGGACGTCCTCGAACTCGGTCGGGCGGCCCGTCGGGAGATCGTCGAGTACGTCCTGGGCGAGGGGATCGAGTTCGAGGACGTCGTCTCGACGCGCGCGGTCGCGGGAAGCGCCGGCCGAAGTTCACCGGCTCAAAAGCGGAGCCTCCCGGACGGCGGATGGGCCGGGCGTGCGCGCGAACGGCTCGATACGTTCGTCGAGGAGTTGCTCTCGCTGGAGGAGTCCGAGGCGCTCGCCCGCCTCCGGAGCTTCGAGGGGATCGGGGAGGGAAAGGCGAAAGCGGCGCTGAACGCCGCAAGGAACAACCGCGAGGAACTGTCCGACGGGAACGTCGACGTCCATCCGGCAGTGTTCAGCGTCGCCCGGCTGCTCTTCGAGGAAGTGATCGAATCCCAGAGGGCGCCGATCGACGAACCGGTGACGACCGACATCAATCGGCTCATCAGGCTGCCCGGGAGCCTCCACGGCGGCACCGGGCTGGAGGTTCAGCGTATCGACCGCGGGGAGGTGGCGTCGTTCGATCCGCTCTCCGATCCCGTTCCGGAGACGTTCCTCGGAAACGAGATCACGGTGTTCGCCCCCGAGCAGACGACGGTCGAACTCCGGGGGGAAAGATTTAGGCTCCCCGAGGGAGTGTCTTCCGTCCAGGAGTACGTGGGCGTGTTCGCGATGGCACGCGGCCACGCACGGAAAGCAGGCACATGAATCTCGACGAGTTACAGTCCGTACAGGCGCGCGAACGCCAATCCAGCGACCTACAGCACCTGCGCTCGTCGTTCTACAGGGAGGTCGGCGAGTACATCAACGAACTCAACGAGGAGCGCGCGCGAGTCGTCGAGGCCGCCGAGGACCCCTTCTCCGAACCCGAGGTCCGACGCCTCACCGACGACATCGAGACGGCGGAATCGACCGTCGAGGCGATCTACGAGCGACGGGTCGGGAAAGTGGTCAAGAAAGCCTCTATCGCCGCCGCGGGGATGCCGATCGAGGACGACGGGCTCACCGCAGAGGAGGACGCGCTCTTCTCGGACCTCGTCGATCGGATCGAATCGAACCGCGAGACGGTTCTGTCGGTCCTCGATGGCGAGGCCCCATCGGTCTCGTGTACGATCGACGAGAGTCCGCCCTCCTCCGACCGGGACGAAATCGATCCCCCGTCGAACGGGAACGTCGATCGGGGTGAGTCCGAACCGTCCCCTGTCTCGACTCCGGCGGCCGACGATGGCGTCAGCGCCGCCGATCTGATGGGTGAGGGTCCCGAGACGACCGCTCCGTCGCCCCCGTCCGAGACGGTCGGTGAGGAGAGCGGACCCGAATCCGCGCCGACACCGCCGGAAAGCCCGCCGGCCGAGTCGGTCGATCCCGAACCCGAACCGACCGATCCGGGGGCGGAAGCCGACGATCCGAGCCGACACGGGGGAGACACCGGAGGGAACGACGAGGGCATCCCCGGGCTCCCCCGAACGACGGTCCGCATCACTGCCGACATCGGCGAGATCGTCGGCGCAGACGACCGGGATTACGACCTCGGGAGCGAGGACGTCGTGACGCTCCCCTCGCCGAACGCGGACGTTCTCGTCGAGAAGGACGCCGCAGAACGGCTTCAGTGAGCCTGTCTTGGGCTATTCGATCGGCAGCCGCGTCTGTCTCGATTCGTCGTCGAGCCCCCCGGCCTCGAACGCAAGCAGCCGCCGCTTCGTCTCGACGCCGTCGCCGCCCGAATACCCTCTGAGTCCGCCGTCGCTGCCGACGACGCGATGGCAGGGAACCACGATCGGAACCGGATTCCGTCCACAGGCGCCTCCGACCGCGACGGGGGCGGTATCAAGCGTCGCGGCCAGATCGCCGTACGAACGCGTCTCCCCGTAGGGGATGTCGACCATTGCGCTCATCACCTCGCCGGTCAGCCCCTCCGGGAATCGGACGTCCAGACCGAACGTCCGCCGGTCGCCGCGTTCGTACGCCGACACCTGCCTTCGGATCTCCTCCGGTGGCTGCTCGATGAACGTCTCGTCGATTTCGATCTCGCTCCCGTGAACGGATAATTTCATTCCGCGCCTCCCGATTCGGTTACCTCGGCGAGGAACTTCCCGACCGCACCGTTGAACGCCCGAGGCCGCTCGAGCATCGGCATGTGGGCGGCTCCGGCGATCTCGTGAAACCGTCCGTCCGGGATCGCCTCGGCGAGATACTCGTGAAACTTCGGCGGCGTCAGGGGGTCGTTCCCGCCACAGAGCGCGAGCGTCGGCGTTTCGATCTCGCCGAGGCGATCCCGGACGTCGAAGGCGTCGCAGGTTTCGAAGTCCCTGAGCGTGACCGCCTGGCCGGTCGCCCACAGCCCGTCGGCCGATCGCTTCAGCAGTTCGGTCGTCGGGTCGGAAAACAGAGTCCCGGGCGCGTGGAGCGAATCGATCGCGGCCGCGAAGTCGTCACGGAGCGTTCCGAGAAACGCCGGATCGACGGCGAGTTTCGCGCCGCTGTCGGCGAGTATCAGTGCCTCGGGATCGAACGCCCGTTCGAGGGCGATCCAGAGCGTTATCGCCCCGCCCATCGAGTTCCCACAGAGCACCGTCGATCCGGTTTTTTCACACACCGCGACGACGTCGTCGGCGTAGGCGTCGATCGTTTCGATACCCGGGGACGTCGCGATGTCCCCGCTTTCGCCGTGCCCGGAGAGATCGAGTGAGACGGAGGATGGACCCCCGGGATCCCCGTACTGTCGCACCCAGACCCGATGGCTCCCGCCCGCGCCGTGTACGTAACAGACTGTCGGACCGTCGCCGGTATCGACTTCCCGGTAAGCGGTCTCGCGGCCGTCGTGAACGACACGTTCCATACCGGCCCCGTCGCTCCGATGTGTTATAAACGCACGGCGAGGCCGGTCCCGGCGAACCGTCCCCCGTTCCGTCCGTCTCCTTCGTCATCTTCCGTTCGAAACCCCGGCGAAGACTCTCGCTGAAGAGCCGAACCGCAATTCGACCGTTATCGTCTGATTATCTCATGTCTTGCGTTTTTGGGCGATATGTTTATATAGTTAAGAGACTAACTCTGAGTTAGTATGAATGAACACACTCAGTCGATCCGAGCCGACATCGACGGCCCAGTTCGACGGTACGAGTACGACGACGAGGCCGTCCTCGTCGCCGATTTCGGTCCGGTCGAGGGCAGCGTCGATATCGTCGACGGTACGGCGATCGTCGTCGTCGACGGCGAGCAATACGAGTTCTCGGTGCCAGCCGGGACCGACCGTGCGGATATAAACAACGGGGTCGTTACCATCGAGGTGGAGCGGTAATTCATGAGACTAACTGTCAAACCCCTCAAACAGAAGGACGCCGGCCGCGGACTGGCCGCGGTCGATCGGAGCGCAATGGACGAACTGGGCGTCGAGAACGGCGATTACGTCGTCATCGACGGCGGCGAGTCCCGGGCGGTCGCGCGCGTGTGGCCCGGCTACCCCGAAGATCAAGGTCGGGGTGTCGTCCGTATCGACGGCCGTCTCAGACAGGAGGCCGACGTCGGGATCGACGACAAAGTCACCATCGAACCGGCGGACGTCAGTCCGGCGAAACAGGTGACCGTCGCGCTCCCCCAGAACCTCCGCATCCGCGGGAACATCGGCCCCCACATCCGTGACAAGTTGAGCGGTCAGGCGGTCACGACTGGCCAGAACGTCCCGTTCTCGCTCGGTCTCGGCCCGCTGTCGACCCAGAGCGGGCAGCGGATCCCGCTCCGGATCGCCGACACCGACCCGGACGGGACGGTCGTCGTCACCGACTCGACGGAGATCCAGGTCAGCGAAAAGCCCGCCGAACAGATCGCTCACTCCGGCGACGAGGCCAGCGCCGCGGCGGCGTCCGGAACCCCCTCGGTGAACTACGAGGACATCGGCGGGCTCGACGACGAGCTAGAGCAGGTCCGCGAGATGATCGAGCTGCCGATGCGACACCCCGAACTGTTCCAACAGCTCGGCATCGAGCCCCCGAAAGGAGTGCTCCTGCACGGCCCGCCGGGGACCGGTAAGACGCTGATGGCCAAAGCCGTCGCCAGCGAGATCGACGCGCACTTCTCGAACATCTCCGGCCCGGAGATCATGTCGAAATACTACGGCGAGAGCGAAGAGCAGCTCCGGGAGGTGTTCGAGGAGGCCGAGGAGAACGCTCCCGCGATCGTCTTCATCGACGAGATCGACTCGATCGCGCCCAAACGCGGCGAGACGAGCGGCGACGTCGAACGACGCGTGGTCGCACAGCTGCTCAGCCTGATGGACGGCCTCGACGAGCGCGGCGACGTCATCGTCATCGGCGCGACGAACCGCGTCGACGCGTTGGATCCGGCGCTGCGTCGCGGCGGCCGATTCGACCGGGAGATCGAGATCGGCGTCCCGGACAAGGACGGTCGACGTGAGATCCTGCAGGTCCACACCCGCGGAATGCCGCTGACCGACGGTATCGATATCGATCAGTACGCCGAGAACACCCACGGCTTCGTCGGTGCGGACCTGGAAAGCCTGACGAAGGAGGCGGCGATGAACGCCCTCCGGCGGATCCGCCCCGAACTCGATCTCGAACAGGACGAGATCGACGCGGAGATCCTCGAGTCGATGACGGTCACCGAAGCGGACTTCAAGGACGCGCTGAAGGGGATCTCCCCGAGCGCGATGCGGGAGGTCTTCGTCGAGGTCCCGGACGTCACCTGGGACTCCGTCGGCGGTCTCGAGGACACCAAAGAGCGGCTCAGAGAGACGATCCAGTGGCCTCTCGATTACCCCGAGGTGTTCAAGCAGATGGATATGCAGGCCGCAAAGGGCGTCTTGCTCTACGGTCCGCCGGGGACCGGCAAGACGCTGATGGCCAAGGCCGTCGCCAACGAGGCCAAATCGAACTTCATCTCGATCAAGGGTCCCGAACTGCTGAACAAGTACGTCGGCGAGTCCGAGAAGGGCATCCGGGAGGTCTTCGAGAAGGCTCGATCGAACGCCCCGACCGTCGTCTTCTTCGACGAGATCGACTCGATAGCGGGCGAGCGCGGCGCCCGGATGGGCGACAGCGGGGTCGGCGAGCGCGTCGTCTCCCAGCTGTTGACCGAACTCGACGGGCTCGAATCGCTCGAGGACGTCGTTGTCATCGCCACGACGAACCGCCCGGATCTCATCGACACGGCGCTTTTGCGCCCCGGTCGGCTCGACCGACACGTCCACGTTCCGGTTCCCGATAGGGACGCCCGGAGGGCCATCTTCGGGGTCCACACCCGGAACAAACCGCTGGCCGACGACGTCGATATCGACCGGCTGGCCGACGAGACGGAGGGCTACGTCGGCGCGGACATCGAGGCGGTCTGCCGTGAGGCCTCGATGGCTGCGACCCGCCAGTTCATCCACAGCGTCTCCGCGGAGGAGGCCGCCAAAAGCGTCGGCAACGTCCGCGTGACGCGAGAGCACTTCGAGGAGGCGCTCGAGGAGGTCGGCCCGAGCGTCGACGAGGACACCCGCGAACGCTACGACGAGCTCGAAGACGAGTTCAACCCCAACCGGGAGACGGACGAGCCCGAAATCAGTCGGACGTTCCAGTAACGTCGATCGACTGTGCGTTATTTTTCATTATATTCCGAATTTCGACCGATCCACCAAACATATATTCATCCAACAACCATATTCTAGCAATGAGTTTCAGTAGCGAAGATATCGAGCGTCCCGACGGCCTCAAATCGGCGTTGTTCTGTCCGGAATGTGACCGCTCGGCGCCGATCGACGAGGGGTGGGCGCTCGCCCACAGGGACGGTCGCCGGGAGGTCGCCTGCCCGGACTGTGAAGCCGTTCTCGTCAGCCAACCGGAGTTCGAATCCGATCGCCGACGACCGGTTCCGGCCTGAGAGTCGAACACCTATCAGTCGAGCTTCTCGATTCGGTCCTCCGTGACGACGCTCTCCAGCAGATGCGCCGGCGTCGCGTCGTAAGCGGGGTTCGAGACCGCAAACCCCTCGGCCGGTTCGCGCATTACCTCGGTCGACGAGCGGAACTCGTTCTCGAAGACGAACCCCTCCTCGATCCGCTTTTCGCTCGCGCCGACGACCGAGACGGGAACGTCGAGTTCGGCGGCCGTCGCCGCGATCGGGAACGTCCCGACTCGGTTGTAGAGCGTTCCCTGGACGATCGAGGACATCCCGAAGAGAACGCGGTCGCAGTCGTCGAGATAGTGGCCGGCCGCGCTGTCGACGATGAGCGTCGGGTCGACGCCGTCGATCCCTGCGAGGGTCCGCGCCGTCTTGCGGCCGAGATACCGGGGTCTGGCCTCCGTGACGTACACATCGATGTGGTTTCCGTCGCTCGCCGTGAGTTCGATCGCCTCGAGGACCGTCGAGGAGTAATCGTGCGTCAACACCGTCGTGCCGTCGGCGAGCAGCTCGGCGGCGTTGGCGGCCGCCTCGTGTTTCGCGCTCTCGACGCTCTCGACGACTTCGTCTATTACAGCCTCGGTTTCGGCTTTCGCCGCCTCGATCGTGTCGAACGTCCCCGATCGGACCCTGGAGACGATCTCTAGTTGGGTGTTATGCAGCGACGCGTGAGACGGCTGAGCCCGTTGGAGTGCGCTGCTGTTCCGTTCGAGCGCTCGGAGGTACCCCTCGACGGTCGCGAAATCGCGATCGAGCAGCTCCCGAAGCGCGTTCGCGGCCTTGACGGCGACGACGGACGAGGAGTGGGTCTGCATCTCGCGGATCTCCTCGGCGGTTTCATCGATCATGTCCGGCTTGTCGTCGGGCGTCGGCATAGGCCTTCGGAACCAACGTATCCGGCGATCGGCCGGATGGCAACGCGTTCGGCCGTGAGCGCGCTGCTTATTCCGCTGGGCCCACTACGGCGATTCAATGACCGACGGGGCAGCGACGGGAGCGGGAATGGACGCCTTCGCCGCCCTCCACGGGAACGTCCGATCGGCGCTCTCCGAGCGTGGCTTCACCACGCCGACGGCGCCACAGCGAAAGGCCATCCCGCCGCTTTCGGCCGGCGATCACGGCCTCGTCGTCGCGCCGACGGGGTCGGGAAAGACCGAGACGGCGATGTTGCCCGTCCTCTCGGCGATCGCCGGACGCGGCCCCCGACACGGCGTTCAGGCGCTCTACATTACGCCGCTACGGGCGTTGAACCGGGATATGCGCCAGCGTCTCGATTGGTGGGGCGAGACGCTCGGTATCGAGGTCGGAGTCAGACACGGCGATACGACCGATTACCGGAGACAGAAGCAGGCCGAAGATCCGCCCGATATCCTCGTGACGACGCCGGAGACGCTGCAGGCGATGTTCACCGGCACGAAACTCCGACGGGCGATCGAGGACGTCGAACACGTCGTCGTCGACGAGGTCCACGAACTCGCCGCCTCGAAGCGGGGGGCGCAGTTGACGATCGGCCTCGAGCACCTCCGGGAGCACGCCGGGGCCTTCCAGCGGATCGGGCTGTCGGCGACCGTCGGTGATCCGACCGAGGTCGGGCGGTTTCTGACCGGCGATCGTGGCTGTGCGGTGATCGAGATCGAGGCCGGCTCGAACATCGACGTTCGGATCCGAACGCCCGAGATCGAACCGGTCGACGAGACGGCCGCCGGCGAACTATTGACTGACGCCGAGATCGCGAGTCACGTCCGAGTGATCGACGACCTCGTCGCCGAACACGACTCGACGCTCGTCTTCGTCAACACCCGTCAGACGGCCGAGGGACTCGGATCGCGGTTGAAATCCCACGGGACGGATATCGGTATCCACCACGGCTCGCTGTCGAAATCGGCCAGGATCGAGGTCGAAGACCGCTTCAAGGCCGGAGAGATCGACGCCCTGCTGTGTACGTCCTCGATGGAACTCGGGATCGACGTCGGCCGGATCGACCACGTGATCCAGTACGCGAGCCCCCGGGAGGTCAGGCGGCTGCTCCAGCGGGTCGGCAGGGCCGGACACCGCCGCGACGAGGTCTCCTCGGGAACGATCGTCGCGACGACGCCTGACGACACCTTCGAGGCGATGGCGATCGTCGACCGGGCCGAGCGCGGCGCGGTCGAGGCGGCCGGGATTCACCACGCCAGCCTCGACACCGTCGCGAACCAGATCCCGGGGCTGCTTATGGGGTTCGGTGAGCTGTCGGCGGCTCGAGCCTACGAGATCGTGACCCGAGCGTACCCGTTCCGGAACCTCTCGGAGGGGGATTTCAAGGCCGTCGTCCGGGAACTATCGGGGAGTCGAGTGCTGTGGCTCGACGAGGACGCCGACCGGATCGAGAAGTCCGGCGGGACCTGGCAGTACTTCTATGCGAACCTCTCGATGATCCCCGACGAGGCGAACTACACGGTCGAGGACATGGCCTCGGGGAACGCCGTCGGTACGCTCGCCGAACGGTTCGTCGTCACCTTCGCACAGCCGGGTGAGACGTTCGTCCAGCGTGGAGAGATGTGGCGGATCACCGAGATCGACGACGACGAGGAGTCCGTCCTCGTCTCCCCGATCGAGGATCCGACCGGCGAGGTGCCGTCGTGGGTCGGCCAGGAGATTCCCGTTCCCTACGACGTCGCCCAACACGTCGGACGGACGCGGGCGGAAGTGGGTTCTCGGTTCGGAGAAGGCGCGAGCCGTGAACGCCTCGCGAGGGGGCTCGCCGATCGGTTCCCGGTCGACGAACACACCGCGAGCGAGGCGCTCGAGCCGGTCGAACGGCACGAGGGGGCCCTCCCCTCGGATCGCCGGATCGTCCTCGAGGGGTACGGCAGGGAGATCGTCATCAGCGCCGCGTTCGGTCACACGGTGAACGAAACGCTCGGGCGCCTGCTGTCGGCGCTCATCGGGCAGCGGACGGGCTCGTCGGTGGCGATGGAAGTCGACCCGTATCGGATCGAACTCGAGGTCCCCTCGGGGATCACGATCGGCGACGTCGTCGAGATACTGGAGACGACCGATCCCGACCACGTCGCGGCGCTCATCGAGTTGAGCCTGAAAAACGCCGACACGCTGAAGTTCGCGCTGGCGCAGGTCGCCGCGAAGTTCGGCGCGCTCAAACGCTGGAAGGGATCGGGGTCGAGTCGGAACAGCTTCGGGAAGGATCGACTACTGAAGGCGCTGAAAGACACGCCGATCTACGACGAGGCGATCCGGGTCGTCCTCCACGAACAGCTGGACGTCGACGGAGCCAGTGAGGTGTTATCGCGGCTGCAGTCCGGCGATCTAGAACTCGAGACGGTGAGCGGACGGACCGCGCTCGGTCGATCGGGTCGATCCTCGGGTCGAGAGCTACTCTCGCCGGAGAACGCCGACGCCTCCGTCGTCGAGACCGTCAGAGAGCGGATCATGGACGACCGGGTGTTGCTCGCCTGTCTGCACTGTGGGGAGTGGGATCGGAGACAGACCGTAGAGCGCGTGCCGGAACAGCCGGAGTGTCCCAACTGTGAATCGACGCGGATAGCGGCGTTGAACCCCTGGGCCGACGAGGTGCTCGAGGCGGTTCGGGCCGAGGACAAAGACGACGAACAGCGAAAGCGGACCGAACGGGCTTACAGAGCCGCCAGTCTCGTCCAGAGTCACGGGAAGAGAGCGGTCATCGCGCTCGCGGCCCGGGGCGTCGGTCCGCGGAACGCCGCGTACGTCATCAACAACCACCGCGAGAGCGAGATGGACTTCTACCGGGACCTCATCGAACGCGAACGGCAGTACGCCCGGACGAAATCGTTTTGGGATTGACGTCGTCGAGCGAATGTCCACGGTGGCACCACGGACGAGTACCGTCGCTCGTGGGTCGTCGTCTTCACACCCGAGAACGACGACGGCGACCACGTCGCGCTCGTCGCACTCGAGATCGGGCCGAACGTCTGGCGGAGCGTCCGGACGTACGACGTCGACCGGACGGAGCGGATCCGATCGTACGTTCGGGAGCGGTTTTGAACGGGACGGACCTCACTCCGATGGAGCCGTCTCGAGTGCCGCCATCGCCGTCTCGAAATGCTCGCGCCCGATGACGATCTCGTCGGCCCGCGCAGTCGCCTCGTCGGGGCCGACATCGTCGGCGAGTTCCCGGATCGCACGCATCGAGGCGTCGCGCACGAGCGCCTCCAGCTGTGCGCCGGAGAGCCCCTCCGTCTCGGCCGCGATCGCCTCGAGATCGATATCCTCCGAGAGCGGTTTCCCCTCGGCGTGGACGGCGAGTATCTCGCGTCTCGCCTCCACGTCGGGAAGCGGAACCTCGACGTGAGATTCGAGCCGCCCGGGGCGGAGCAACGCCGGATCGATCGCCTCCCGGCGGTTCGTCGCCGCCAGTACGATCAGGTTCGGGTTCTCCGAGAGCCCGTCGAGTTCGGCGAGCAGCTGTGAGACGACGCGTTCGGTCGCCTCGCTGGTCTCCCCTCGGGTTCCGACGATGGCGTCGATCTCGTCGAAGAAGACGATCGCCGGGGCGGCCTGTCTGGCTCGGTCGAACACCTGTCGGACGGCCTTCTCGGACTCGCCGACGTACTTGTCGATCAGCTCGGGGCCGGCGACCGAAACGAAGTTCACGTCGCTCTCGCCGGCCAGCGCCCTCGCCAGGAGCGTCTTGCCGGTTCCGGGCGGGCCATACAGGAGGATTCCACTCGGCGGATCGGTGTTCGTCTCCTCGAAGAGCGCGCCGTAGGAAAGCGGCCACTCGACCGCCTCGACGAGTACCCGCTTCGCCTCCGCCAACCCGCCGACGTCGTCGAACGTGGCGTGCGGCGTTTCGACGACGTACTCTCTCATCGCCGAGGGATCGACGGCGGTCAACGCCGCCTCGAAGTCGGCTTTCGTGACTGTCAATCCGTCGCGGTTGTCCCGATCGCGGAGCGACCGCATCGCCGCCTCCGTCGCGAGCGAGTGGATGTCGGCACCGACGAAGCCGTGGGTTCGGGCGGCCAGGTAGTCGAGATCCACGTCCTCGGCCAGTGGCATTCCGCGGGTGTGAACGTCGAGGATCTCGCGGCGGCCCGTCCCGTCGGGCGCGCCGATCTCGATCTCCCGGTCGAATCGGCCGCCGCGGCGCAGCGCCGGATCCAACGCGTCGACGCGGTTCGTCGCGCCGACGACGATAACCTGTCCCCGCGATTCGAGCCCGTCCATGAGCGTCAAAAGTTGGGCGACGACCCGGTTTTCCATGTCTGCGTCCTCGTCTCGCGCGCCCGCGATCGAGTCGATCTCGTCGATGAAGATCACCGCCGGCTGGTTCTCGATCGCCCGCTCGAACGTCTCTCGCAGCCGTTCTTCGCTTTCGCCTTTGTATTTCGAGACGATCTCCGGGCCGTCGATGACCTCGAAGTGGGCGTCGACCTCGTTGGCGACGGCTTTGGCGATCAGCGTCTTGCCGGTCCCCGGCGGACCGTAGAGCAGAACGCCCGAGGGCGGGTCGATCCCGAGCTTTCGGAACAGTTCGGGCTCGGAGAGCGGGAGTTCGATCATCTCGCGGACCTGCTCTAACTCCTCGTCGAGCCCGCCGATGTCCTCGTAGGTCGCCGACGACGCCGGTGCCGGATCCGAGTCCGGATCCGGTTCGCCCGTTTCCGCGGACGACGACCGCGTCGCGGGGTTCTCTCCCGCCGGGCCATCGTCACGTTCCCTGACCCGAACGGTCGTGTTACCGGTGACGCGGACCGTCCCGTCGGGGACCGTTTCGGCGACGTTCACCCGGACGCCCGGGCGTTCCAGTCGAACCGTCTCGCCGGTCCGGAGTGGTCGGTCCCTGAGGTCGGCCGCGATCGCCTCGAGCAGCTCGTCGTCGGCGCTGACCGGTGTCTCGACGACGACCCGGTCGGCTTCGGCGACCGAAATCGGGGCAACGGTGACCGTTTCGCCGATGTTGACGCCGGCGTTGGCGCGCGTTTCGGCGTCGATCCGGACGGTCCCGTCGGACCCGCCCGCGGGCCAAACCTTCGCGACGGTCGACCGTTCGCCCTCGATGACGACGGTCTCGCCGCTCAACACGCCGAGCGCTCGCCGCGCGGAATCCGGCAGGCGGGCGACGCCACGGCCCGCATCCCGTTTCTCCGCGCCAGTTACCGTCAGGGTGACCTGCCGGGGCATGTGACGTGGTCGGTCCGCCGGCGGCTTTACGGTTCCGCTGGCGGCGACGGGACAACCGTTATACGCCGGCATATCCCACACCCGTGTATGGTCGCGACCACAGAGCGGGACGGGACGACCTGGTACGAGTGTGAAAAATGCGGCTTGCTGTTCGACGACCGCGGCGACGCCGACCAACACGAGGAGAACTGCGACGCCGAAGAGCCGAGTTACATCCAGTGAGCTATCCGGCGAGCCGGTCCCGGTGTTCTTCGACCAGCCGTTCGGCCTCGGTTCGGTTCTGTGTCGTCCGCCACCGGACCTTCGCCCCGTCACCGTAGGCGAGCGCTTCCTTGAGTTCGCTCCGCAGTGGACCGTGATCGACGGCGAGGACGGTCCCGTCGGCGTCGCCGAGCTCGTAGATCCCGTACCGATCCGGAACCGACCCGATCGTCGACCGGTCGAGCGACTCCCACCCCTTTTTGAGGGGCATCACTCGCCCTCCGTCGGTTCAGCTTCGTCGGCTCCCGTTTCGGCGACGAGTTCGTAGGCCGCCTCGCCGGTCTGATCCTCCGCGAAGACGAACACTCGGCCCTGGGCGGTCTCCGGATCCGCCGTCACTTCGACTCGATAACCGTGGTTTTCGGCCTCGACGCCCGGGAAAAGCGACGTCCCCTCGCCGCGTTCGAGTATCACCCGTCCGACGCCGGTCGATTCGAGGATGTCGTCGTGGGTGCTCCGGTCGTTGACGTACACCATCACCCCCTCGGTTCCGTTCGGCGAGGTGACGAGCACGTGGACGTCCCGACCCGGCGGACAGACGACGTTCCCCTCGCGTTTCTCCGGCACACCGTGGTAGAACACCGATCGGCCGTCGAGATACGCCACTTCGACGCCTTCGGCTTCGAGCGATACCTGGAGCGTCTCGGGCGCGATGTCGCTTCGGTCGGCCATTGGCGGCCGTTGGTCGGCCGGATGCAAAAGGGAGCCGATTATGCGTCCGGACGGGCCGCGAGGACGGTCTCGCCCGCCCGGACGCGCTGGCCGCGTTCGACGCGGACGTCGCCCTCCTCGTAGCGCGGCGGGAGCAACACGTCGGCCCGAGAGCCGAACGAGATGTGACCGATTCTGTCGCCGCGTTCGAGGTCGTCGCCGGGATCGACGTAGGGATGGATCCGGCGAGCGATCGCACCCGCGATGAGCGTCACTTCGATCTCCCCGCAATCGATGCGGACGCGCTCGTTGCGCTCCGATTCCTTCGTGAACGCCGGCAGATGCTTTCCCGGCGTGTGTTCGACGTCCCTGACCGTTCCCCCCATCGGCGCCCGGTTCACGTGGACGTCAGTCACGTTCATGAACACGCCGAGACGGATCCGATCGCCCTCGCTTCGGAGGACGGACACCCGACCGTCCGCGGGGGCGACGACACCGGACGGCGGCGGAGAGCGCTCCGGGTCGCGGTGAAACCACAGGACACCCGCCGCGACGAGCAGACAGCCGACGGCGAGGGGCGGATTTATAAATGCCAACGGTAACGCGGCGAAAAGCGGAACGCGAGCGTAGCGCCATGCCCCCGGCGCGACGTTCGAAAGCGATCCGGGCAGTGGAACGGAACGCTGCACGTCCGGTCAAACAGCCCCGATCGACAAGGTCGTTGTGATCCGGGCGGAGGCCCGACGACGCTGTTTATATACCTCGGTGAACGTTCGGACGGCTGCTATCACGGCTCCAGCGGTGTTTAATACCTCATAGATCCTTTGTACGATCGAAGAACCATGAAACGAACGACCGTAATCGACGAGATGAACCGCCTGTTCGACGAGATGCGACACTCGATGGCCGAGAACCGCTTCGATTTCGACGTCGGCTACGGCACCGGCGTTCCGGTTCGCATGGAGGCCGACGACGAGGGATATCTCGTCCACGCCGACTTGCCGGGGTTCGAAACCGAAGAGATCGACCTCCGGTTCGACGACGGCCTGCTGACTATCGAGGCCCGACACGAGGGAAGCGACGACGGCGAGCAGTGGTCCCGACGTGTCAACGAATCGGTCCGGATCCCCGGCGACGTCGTGATAGAGG
>LFFM01000929.1_pt1 | contig 20834 bp, 22 predicted proteins | sample 643131 | NCBI WGS metagenome assembly LFFM01 (sample SAMN03777445, study PRJNA286221) | soda lake metagenome | biome: soda lake; feature: Kulunda steppe; material: water; isolation source: sample Tc-Br brine of Tanatar trona crystallizer | place: Russia: Kulunda steppe | collected 2011-07
GCGATGGGGGCGGCCGACGGCGACGCGATGGGGGCGGCCGACGGCGACGCGGCACCCGGCCACCCGACGACCGGGACCGACGGCGACTCCGACGACGGCAACCCCGACGGCGACACCGATATCGGGCGTGACGGGGAAACGCGGTCGACGCGGACGGACGCCGGGTCGTCGGACGCGGACGCCGACCCCACGCCGGTCGACCCCGATCCGGCCCCACCCGGCGCGCCGGGCGTAAGCGACGGGGGGCGGGTGACCGGGGCGCCGCCGTCCGAGAACGGTGCATCGACGCCGGGCGGCGGGTCCGCTCCGGAACGCCCGTCGGCCGGCGGCGATCCGTCGAACGTCCCGGCCGGTTCGTCGGCGTCATCGCAGTCGTCGGGCGCGTCGGATTCGACTGGGTCGGCGGCCGAAACCGGCGGGGGGGCGGAGCGAACGACGGTTCGGATCACCCGGGACGTGGGACCGATCCTCGGCGTCGACGAACGGGAATACGACCTGGCGAGCGAGGACGTCGTCACCCTTCCGGCGGCGAACGCGGACCCGCTGGTTGAGCGCGACGCCGCCGAACGGATCGACTGACGACTGACTGGCGTCCCCGATCGCCTGACGGATCGGGCATCGGCTACGTTCCCGAGCGGTTACGTCGGGTCCGGTTCGTCGGGGACGACGTGGACGGTCCCGCCGTCCTTGAACGCCAGCACCTCGTCGGCGTCGTCGTCGAAGAACTCGGGTTTCGGGACGGTCCGCGCCTCGTACGTTTCTGGATCCAGCAGCTGAACCGCGTTCGCGTCCTCGACGGTCACGACGGTCGTTCGCGCGGCGTCGTCGTGGGTGCCGAGCCGATCCGCGCTCGGCGTGTCGCCCTCGTCGAACGACGACTCGTACGACTCGCCGGTCGCGAGGCGGATCCCGCTGAGCCGACCGGAGACGCCGGTGACGAGGACCGGGCCGTCGCCGTCGTTCGGGTCGATTATCTCGCCGGGCGCGTACCGAGGGAGCCGCACCGCGAAGGTGACCCGATACACCTCGTTGCCGTCCCCGTCCTCGGTGACGAGCGTCGGGTACGACTCGAAGCGCCCGCCGAGCTCCTCGGTGATCCGGGTCGCGACGTTCTGTGCGATCCGGTTCGATGAGAGCTTGACGTTCGGCCCGTCGGGCGTCTCGGTGATCTCGGTGATGAACGCCTCCCGGTCGCCGTCCCGTTCCCGCTCGGCGACGTACGACTCCGCGATCTCGAGCGCTTCCGCGCGCTCCGTAGGCGTCAGCTCCCGGTCGTCCGCCCGGATCTGCACGATCCCGGCGTAGTAGCCGCCCGCGATCCGTCCGCAGCGGTCGCAGGTGCCGCGACCCACTTTCACCGGAACCGTCACGTCCGACGAACGGAGGGTCCCGCGGACGACGCCGGAGAACCGGCAGTGCATCCGGATCGTGTTCTCGTCGACCTGTTCCGGCTCGACGCCCCACTCGACGTCGTCGGCGTCGACGTGAACGCCGAGCGCTTCGGCGACCTCGTCGACGGCGACGTCCGTGTAGTCTCTGGCACCGACGTCCCGCCAGGAGTCACCTCGGCGAACCGCGCCACAGCCCGCACAGACCAGCACCTCGATGCGGTCCGGAGCGTCGACCAGCTCGAACTCCTCGAAATAACAGTCGTCACACAGCAGCGCGTCCCGCCCGCCCGGGTCGCCGGGAAGCGACTCGCGACGCTCGGGAACGGCGTCGCCACAGCGGGGACAGAACTCGCGCGACTCGCTCATGGACCCCGATACGCCGGTGAGTCGGTTAAATAACGCGAAGCGGTCACGCTCGCGTCTTAAAAGAAGGCGCCCGAACCGGGAGCATCGTCGGTGAAGCGAGCCGAAAACGGGCCGTGTGTCGTCGTCGAGCCACGCCGGATCGGCCGCCATCGGATCGCACAGCGCCTCCGAAATCGTTTTTCGCCCGGGACGTGAATAGCCGGTTATGAGCGGGAATCCCGACGACGAACGGCTTGAGGAACTGCGCGAACAGAAGATGCAGGAGCTACAGGAGCGGGCTCAGGAGGGCGACGACGCCGACGCCCAACGGGAGGCCCAGGAGCGCGCGGAGGCACAACAGGAGGCGGTGCTCAAACAGTACCTCACCGACGGGGCACGCCAGCGGCTCAACGCCGTCGAGATGTCGAAGCCGGAGTTCGCGAAACAGGTGAAACAGCAGGTCGCCTCGCTGGCACAGAGCGGTCGAGTGCAGGGACGCATCGACGAGGAGCAGATGCGTGACCTGCTCAAGGAGCTCCAGCCCGAACAGAAGAGCTTCGACATTCGTCGCCGGTAGATGGAGCTCGCGCTGCTGTACAGCGGCGGCAAGGACTCCTCGCTCGCGGCGCTCCTGCTCGACCGATTTTACGACGTGCGGTGTGTCACCGGCAGCTTCGGACTCACCGACGACTGGGAGCACGCCGAGCGAGCCGCAACCGCGCTCGGGTTCCCGTTCGAGCGGGTCGAACTCGGTCGGGAGGTCGCCGAGGAGGCGGCGGAGCGGATGATCGCGGACGGCTACCCGCGCAACGGGATCCAGCGGATCCACGAACACACTCTGGAGTCGATCGCCGAACTCGACGTCGACGCCGTCGCCGACGGCACGCGCCGCGACGACCGCGTCCCGACGGTGTCTCGCGCACAGGCACAGAGCCTCGAGGACCGTCACGGCGTCGATTACATCTCGCCGCTGTCCGGCTTCGGCCGCCACGCGGTCGACCGGCTCGTCGAGGCGACGTTCGACGTCGAGCAGGGACCGAGCGAGGAGATTCCGAAGGCCGACTACGAGGGAGAGATCCGCGCGCTGATCGCCGAGCGACACGACGAGGCGGCGGTCACCGACGTGTTCCCGGATCACGAGCAGACGTACGTCCACCGCAGACACGATTGACGGCGGCGGTCGGTGGCGGGGTCTCGACGGCCGGTGGCGGTGTCTCGACTGACCGACCCGGTGGTCGGGCTGTGTCGATGGTCCGACTCGCTCGGCGAGCCGGCTGGGCGTGCGACTCGGAGCGTCCTGCCGACGCCAAAGGAGTGGTTTCAAGCGCCCGGTCGTCGAATCCGGGTGCATGTACGAGGGACTCAAGGGATTTCGCGAGTTCTATCCCGGCGAACAGTCGGCGCGTCGTGAGGTGACCGACGCGATCGAGGCCGCGGCCGAGGGGTACGGCTTCCGGGAGGTCGCCACTCCCGCCCTGGAACGGACGGAGATGTACGTCGACAAGTCCGGCGAGGAGATCGTCGACGAACTGTACGCCTTCGAGGACAAGGGCGGTCGCGAGGTCGCGATGACGCCGGAGCTCACGCCGACCGTTGCGCGGATGGTCGTCGCGAAGGGCCAGGAGCTCTCGAAGCCGATCAAGTGGGTGTCGACGCGGCCCTTCTGGCGCTACGAACAGGTACAGCAGGGTCGGTTTCGCGAGTTCTACCAGACGAACATCGACGTCTTCGGGTCGTCGGCACCCGAGGCGGACGCCGAGGTGCTCGCGGTCGCGGCCGACGCGCTGACGAGCCTCGGCCTCACCGGCGACGACTTCGAGTTTCGCGTCTCCCACCGCGACGTGCTCGGGGGGCTGGTGCGGTCGCTCGCGGCGGACCCGGACGCTGTCGACACGGCGGCGGCGATCCGTGCGGTGGACAAGCGTGCGAAGGTCGACGACGGCGAGTATCTCGGGTTGCTGTCCGACGCCGGCCTCGGGTACGACGTCGCCCGCGAGTTCGACGATCTGATCACGGGCGTCGATGCGGCCGAGGATCTCGACGCCGTCGCCGAGGCGGGCGGCGAGGACGTCGCGGCGGCGGTGGAGAACCTGCGGAACGTGCTCGCGGCCGCCAACGACTTCGGGGCGGGCGAGTTCTGTGAGGTCTCGCTCACGACCGCGCGCGGGCTTGACTACTACACGGGCGTCGTCTTCGAGTGTTTCGACTCCACCGGCGAGGTGTCCCGCTCCGTCTTCGGCGGCGGGCGCTACGACGACCTGATCGAGAGCTTCGGCGGGCAGCCGACGCCCGCGGTTGGCGTCGCCCCCGGTCACGCCACGCTCAAGCTGCTGTGCCAGCGTGCGGGCGTCTGGCCGGAGGAGGCACTCTCGACCGATTACTACGTGCTCTCCGTCGGTGACACCCGCGCCGAGGCCGCGGCCGTCGCCCGCGAGCTACGTGCGCTCGGCGACGACGTCGTGGTCGAGCAGGACGTCTCCGACCGGTCGTTCGGCGCGCAGCTCGGATACGCCGACTCGGTCAACGCCGAGACGGTCGTCGTCGTGGGCGAGCGTGACCTCGCGAACGGCGAGTACACGATCAAGGACATGGCGAGCGGCGACGAGACGACCGTTCCCGTCGAGGAGTTCCCGCCCGCGTCCGGGCGACCGACGTACGAGGACTACGAGTAGCGCTCGGCCGAAGTCGATCGCCACGTTCGGTCACGCGAACCGTGCTCGATCGAGCAGCTCGTCGGTCGCGTCCGGACCGAAGCGCATCGGGCGCCGCCACCACGGGCCACGGCCGGAGTCGGACGACAGCTCCGTGACGAGACGGTTCGCGTCGACTCCGGCATCCGGTCCACTCAGGGGCACGACCCGCTCGAAGAGCCCGGATGCGTCCGGGTCGCCCGCGACGACGACGCGTGCGTCGAACGGGTCGCGCTTGAGGTGGGCGTTCGTCGGCACGTGGACCGCGGCGGTGTTCCGCGACGGCGTCGCAACGACCGTCTCGATCCGCATGCCGGCGAACAGATACGCACCCCAGTCGGGCGCGAGGTCGTCGTCGACGGCACTCCCGTGCTCGCGCAGCCAGTCACCGCCGCGGTCGTCGCCGTCGCCGACCGCCGAACAGCCCGGACCGCGCCAGTCGGCCGGGCGGAGCGTCAGCGTGGCGTAGAACAGCAGCCAGTCGCCGGGCTCCAGCTCGGCGATCGGACCGGCCTTCACCGCGTGCGGATCGCCGTACGTGGCGCAGTCGCGTCCGTGAACGCCGGGGAACTCCGGGTCGGCGTGGATCGGAACGTCCCACAGATCGTCTGGCAGCATGGCGGCCCCGTCAAGCTCGTCGTACGTCGGAAGCGGCTCGTCGACCGGGAATCGCTCCCGATCGAGCGTCGCAGCGGACTCGGGGATCGGGACGTATGCAAACGAGCCGTCGGGGTAGACCGGGCCGCGGAATCCCGGCTCGTTCGTGTTGGCGGCGACGTTGATCGCGACGGCTCGAGACATCGGCGGCCGTTCGCGCTCCCGGTTGAAAGCCGTTCGGTCGGCGCTTCGCCACATGGCCGACCGAACGGCGTCGGTCTCGGATCGTGACGGATCGATTCTCGTGGCATGGGCAAGACCGTACCCGCTAAGTGCCCCGATCCCCAACGACAGGTGTGCAATACAGAGAGCTCGGGACCTCCGGCGTCGAGGTGTCGGAGGTCGGATTCGGCGCGTGGGTCGTAGGAACCGATTGGTGGGGCGATCGCAGCGAGCGACGGGCGATCGGGATGGTCGAGGACGCGCTCGACGCCGGCGTCACCTACATCGACACGGGCGACGTGTACGGCCACGGCGACAGCGAGACGATCGTCGGCAAGGCGATCGACGGCCGCCGCGAGGAGGTAACGCTCGCGACGAAGATCGGATACGACTTCTACGACAACCCGCAGGCGGGTCACGGCGAACTACCGAAGGAACTCGACCGCGAGTACCTGACCGAGGCGTTCGAACGCTCGCTCGACCGGCTCGGCACCGACCACGTCGACCTGCTACAGCTGCACAACGCGAACGTCGACGAGGTGACCCCCGAGGTGCGCGACCTCCTCCGGGAGTGGAAAGCCGAGGGGCGCGTCCGAGCGCTCGGCTGGGCACTCGGCCCGTCGATCGGCTGGCTCGCCGAGGGTGACGCCGCCGTCGAGTACGAGGAGTTCGACGCGGTCCAGACCGTGTTCAACCTGTTTGAGCAGGAGCCCGGCCGCCACTTCATCGACACGATCCGCGAGACGGGATCGGAGACGTCCGTGATCGGACGGGTTCCCCACTCCTCGGGGCTGCTCAACGAACAGGTGACCCCCGACACGGTTCTGGAGGACGGGGACCATCGCTCGCACCGTCCACAGGAGTGGTATGAAACGGGGTGGAAGAAGGTCGAATCGATCCGATTCCTCGAAGAGCCGACCCACGCCGACGGTACTCGAACGCTGAGCCAGGCGTCCATCGCGTGGCTGCTCGCGCACGAAGAGGTCGCTTCCGTCACGCCGACGTTCCGCAACGCCGACGACATCGCCGAGTGGAGCGCCGCCAGCGACGTTCCGCCGCTGTCGGACACGGAGTACGACCGGCTGGAGGAGCTGTACGCTCGCAACTTCGACATCGACGGCGACGACGGAATGGACGCGCTCCGTACCTCCGTCGACGGGGAGGACATCAAGGCCGCGGGCCTCGACAAACGCGCCGCGCCGTACTGATCGGACGACGACCGTATCGCGCCGCCGTCGATCGGGGCCGGCACATCGATTCCCGACGACGTCGTTCCCCGGATCCGAAACCCGGTTGCTTCCCGTCGAAATCGACGGACTACGGACCGATCCCTCTCCCGAAAACCACTTTCACCCCGCTCCGCCGGATCTCGGCCACACGACGTCCCGGCCGTCGCGGCGCTGCTGCTCGGCGTCTCGAACGGTGGCTCGGTGGAAGACCCTCGTCACACGGGGCTCGGTGGGGGTAACTGAATCGTCATCGCCACCACGCGTGGATCGTCGGTGTGCATTTATAAAACGGCCGCGGTGTGTCTCCCGTGGCCCCGAACGTATTCAACGGTTCGACCGCAAGGGGCGGCCATGGATCGTCGAGGCCGTCTGCTGGGCGAACACGGTCGCGTCCTGAAACGTGGACGGTGCCGGGAAGGCGGACGGTGTCGGAGGTGCCGTGATGGGGGATGACGACCACGGCCTTCTCGGTTCGGTATCGGTCGTCGGACTGGTCAGCATATGCTGTCTCGGACTCGGGGGTCTCGCCGCCGGGGCGGCGCTCGCGGGCGGGGGCGCGGGAACGACGTTCATGGCGACCGGTGCGGCGGACGCGAGAGGCGCGGTCGTCTCCGCCACGGTGACGCTTCTCACGATGTTCGTCGTCGTCGCGATCGTTGGGTTGCGGTCCGACTGATTCCCGATCGATCCGTCGGGGTGGGCGTCCCGGCTGAGCGGGCGAGTTCGAGACGGCTGGCGTTGCTCGTTGACGGAGCCGTCCGTCGAGGAGTCGTGATCGTCACGGATCCAGCTCCGTTCAACGATCCGCTCACGGTCGATCTCGCGGACGCCATCGCGTCGGTCGCGGATGCGCGGATCCGGTTCGTGTTCGCGGTCGAAGCGGACGCCCCGGCGATGGTCGTGGAAGCCATCGAGGACTACCACGCCGAGCTCGACGACCGTTGTTCGGTGCCCGTCGCGGGAACGATCGTCCGCGGCGGCGGAATAACGGTGCTGATCACGGAGCTCGAGGCGGCGGATCCGGTCGTGGTGTCGACCACGACCCACAGACTGCTTCCGGACCTGTTTTTCAGTCCCGACTCCGATCGGGTCGCGACGCGTCTCGAGAGTACGACGCTGCTGGTTCACTCGTGCAAGTCCCGGCGAGCCACGCTCCTCGAACCGATCGTCGAACGAATACTGTTCCGTTGAACGACGGGACGGCCCGACTACACGACGTCGATCGAGGCCGAGTCGTCGTCCCGGTCGAACTCGACCTCGAGGACGCCGTTGTTGAACGTCGCGCTGCCGGAATGCTCGTCGACGGGGGCAGGGAGCGCGACGGTCTCGTCGTATTCACGCCGGTCCGACGCCGCGGAGATGGTGAGCGACTCCCCGTCACACTGTACGGAGAGCTGCTCCTTCGAGACGGCAGGGAGGTCAGCCACGACTCGAACGGCATCCTCCGTCGCGTACGCGTCGACGTGGGTTTCGCTGCCGAACCCCGCGTCCTCGGTCGTCGGGCCGCCGCTCGCCATCTCGTTCATCATCCGTTCGATCTCCTCGAAGAAGTCTCCGAACGGATCGTCACGGTCGTCTCTGTCCATGTTCGATGGGACGACCGTCGGCCCGATAAGCCTTCTGTCCACCCAACTATTCGCCGAGAGTTGGCGTTCGACGCCGAGGAACCGTCGACGACGAACCGGTTCTGCCCGATCGTTTCTGGACGACGACTCGGTCGAATTTAAGTATCTGGGGATACCTTTTTCGGATATGAGTAAATCGTATCTCTCCGCGGACGACGACGTCGCCGACCACGAGGTCGTACGTGTGGGGCTCAACGGATTCGGTCGGATCGGGCGGAACGTGTTGCGGGCCGTGTTGGAGGACCCGCGGATCGATCTGGTCGGGATCAACGACGTGATGACGTTCGACGACATGGCGTACCTCGCGAAGTACGACACCGTCATGGGCCGCCTCGACGGGGTCGAACTCGACGGCGACGAACTGACTATCGAGGAGACGTCGGTGCCGCTGTTCAACGTCCAGGATCCCGCGGACCTCCCGTGGGACGACCTCGACGTCGACGTCGCGCTGGAGTGTACCGGCGTCTTCCGAACCAAAGACGACGCGAGCGGGCATCTCGGTGGTGGTGCGGAGAAGGTCATCATCTCCGCACCGCCAAAAGGTGAGAAGTCGGTGAAACAGCTCGTGTACGGCGTCAATCACGACGAGTACGACGGCGAGAACGTGGTCTCGAACGCCTCCTGTACCACGAACTCCATCACGCCGGTCGCGAAGGTGCTCGACGAGGAGTTCGGCATCGAGGCCGGAACCCTCACCACCGTTCACGCCTACACGGGTTCACAGACGCTGATCGACGGTCCCAAGGCGAAGACGCGTCGAGGTCGCGCCGCCGCCGAAAACATCGTTCCCACGTCCACCGGGGCGGCCGGTGCAGCCACCGAGATCCTTCCCCGGCTCACGGGGAAGATCGACGGCATGGCGATGCGCGTTCCCGTTCCGAACGGCTCCATTACGGAGTTCGTCGTTAGTCTCGAGGAACCCGCCGACGTTGACGCGGTGAACGCCGCGTTCCGTGATGCCGCCGATTCCGGACCGCTCGCGGGCGTGCTCGGGTACACAGACGACGAGGTCGTCTCCAGTGACATCGTCGGACTCCCCTTCTCCAGTTACGTCGACCTGCAGTCGACGAACACCATCGCCGACGGGCAGCTCCTCAAGATCCTCACGTGGTACGACAACGAGTACGGTTTCTCGAATCGGATGCTGGATATGGCCGCGTACGTCACTGACGAGGACTGAGAGGCAGTTCAGGCGCCTGACCGACTCCGTCCGGCCCGACGGAACGGATCACTCATCGATATAACCCCACACGTTCAGTGTCCACACATGTCCACGTTCAGAACCCTCGACGACCTCCCTGCCGACTCGCGCGTGCTCGTCCGCCTCGATCTCAACTCCCCGGTCGAGGACGGCGAACCGCAGGACAATCGACGCTTCGAGCGCCACGCTCGCACGGTCCGTGAACTCGCCGACGAAGGACATCGGGTCGTGCTGTTGGCCCACCAGGGCCGACCCGGTCGCGAGGACTTCACCTCGCTCGCGGACCACGCGGAGATCCTCGCCGGGCATCTCGATCGCGACGTGCGATTCGTGGCGGACACGTACGGCGAGGCTGCGATCGGGGCGATCGAGTCGCTGACCGCCGGAGAGGTGCTCATCCTCGAAAACGCGCGGATGTGCGATGAGGAACTCCCCGAGGAGAGCCCCGAAACGAAGGCGGACACGGAGTTCGTCGGTACGCTCGCGCCGTACTTCGACGCGTACGTCAACGACGCTTATTCGGCGGCCCACCGGAAACACGCCTCGCTGGTCGGCTTCCCGCTCGTCCTGCCGGCGTACGCCGGTCGGGTGATGGAGACGGAGTATGAGGCGAACACCGCCATCGCCCGCAAGGAGTTCGATGGACCGGTGACGATGGTCGTCGGCGGGACGAAGGCGACCGACGTGATCGGCGTGATGGACGCGCTGGAAGGGAAGGTCGACCGCTTCCTGCTCGGCGGTGTCGCCGGAGAACTATTCCTCCGTGCCGCGGGCGCTCCGGTCGGGCACGATCTGGACGGGATGGACCTGTTCGACGAGCAGTGGGAGGCGAACCACGAGCTGGTCGAGGGGATCCTCACCGAGCGTGGCGAGGAGATCCATCTGGCGGCCGATCTCGCATACGAGGGCCCGGATGGGGCGCGTGCCGAGCATTCGGTCGCGGCGATCGACGAGAAAACGGCGGCGTATCTCGACGTCGGTTCCGAGACCGTCGAGGCGTACGAGCCGCTCATCGAGGAGTCCGACGCCGTCTTCCTGAAGGGAGCGCTCGGCGTCTTCGAGGACGAGCGCTTCTCCGTCGGGACGGTGGGTATGCTGGAGGCGATCGCCGAAACGGACTGCTTCTCCGTCGTCGGCGGCGGCGACACCTCCCGTGCGATCGAGATGTACGGGCTTGACGAGGGCGACTTCTCACACGTCTCGATCGCGGGTGGGGCGTACATCCGAGCGCTCACCGGGGAGCCGCTGCCGGCCGTCGAACTGCTGGAGGCTTCGGTCGACGGGAACTGAGCCGGAGCGTTCGACGAGGGATCGGAGGTTCGACCGATAGTCGGAGTCGGTGGCCGACGGGTTCGGACCGTCCGCCACGGAGCGAAGCGATCGATCGGCAGGACGTAGCGGCGGGGGCGTCGGGGCGACGGCTTGTCCTCGCTGAGACCGTCGATCGATGCCCGACGATCCGGTGGGGAACTGCAGTGGCGAACAGGCGGCACGTGGGTGACGCTTCTCCACGGTGGCGTGCCACACGAACGCCGAGACCACCGTGGACAGCTTCTCAGATCACGGGAGCGTCTGGTCCCGGCATCGGTTATAAACGGTCGGATGCCGGCGACGGCTCCCGTGCTCCCGAGAGGTATCGACGAACCGTCCGTCCGACCCATGCTCGGACCGCGTCCTCGTCCGTGATGAGCAGGGCGGCGAGCCCAGACTCGTCGAACAGCCCGACTGCGGCGCGGTCATCCACGAGGAGGAGTCCGACGGGCGAGTCGCCGTCGTGGACGAACAGATCGACGCCGTCGGTGGCCTCGACCGCCGTCAGCGCCATTCGTCCGGTCGGTTCCGCTACTCGGGCGGCGGCGGTACCGGTGAGGACGATCCGCGCCTCGATCGGGCCCGAATCGGCCGGTTCCGAGACGGCGTCGGTCGTTCCGCCGATCGCCGACGACAGTGGGTCGACGAGTTCGAGTTCGATTCGCGGGACGACGGCGACGAGCGACGAGGCGGATTCGATGAGCGTGCGCAGTCGCTCCGTCGGCGACGGGCCCCCGTTACGACCGACGAGCGCCGTCGGTCCTCCAGCTGCGCTCCAGCCCGGCCCGTCGCCGGAGTCGTTTCCGCCGTGTCCGGGTGGTGTCCCGTCTTCGATCCGGAGCGGTTCCCCGGTCGCGTCCTCGACGATCGCTCGGAGCGTCGCCGTCGCGGACGGAGATCCGCCATCGGTGCTCGGCCGGGAACTCATTCCTCGCGGCGCGGCGGGTAGGACTGTCTGGAGCCGTGACTCCGACGAGCGAGGAGCCGTGCGCTCGCGCGGCGGCGATCGCCGGGTCGCTCCTCGGTCCCTTCGTCGTAATAGATCACGGTCAGGTTCAGCCCGGAGTGAAGCAGTTCGTTGGCGGCGAACCGGCACCGGTCACCGCTTGGCCCCGAGGGAGTCGGTTCGGTCGACCGGAGGTGGTGCTCGACGAACAGGTAGCCGCCGGGGACCAGTGCCTCCGTGAGATCCGGGAACTGGTCGATCGCCCGGTGGAAGCTGATGGTGATCAGCTGGTATCGGTTCCGAGGAAACCCGTAGCTGGTGACGTCCGCCTGGATCGGCGTCAGTCGGTCGGCGACGCCGCGTTCTGCCGCGCGTTCCCGCGTGATCCGGAGCCCCTCGCGGGAGGCGTCGAGCGCGTCGACCTCGTATCCCGCCGTCGCGAGGAACACGGCGTTCCGTCCGGTTCCGGTGGCGACGTCGAGCGCTCGCCCGTCGGGGATCGACGGCTCGTACGACCGCAGCACCGGCGACGGGTCGGGTGCGCGAGGATACTCGCCGCTTGCGAACCGCTCGTCCCAGTCGGTCATACACGATCCTTCGGACGCCGGTTTCCTAAACGCACCGGGGTCATCGCACGCGGTCGAGAACGCGGGCTATTCGTCGTCGCGCGCGGTCGCGGGGTCGATGCCGGCGACCTCCTCTTCGATCCACTCGCGGAGCCACTTCACGCGCTTGATCCGCTGGTGAGCGATGCTTTCGGCGGTGTCCGAGACGACGCGATCCGTGTGGTCACGGCCGCGCTGGAGCACGCGATCGACCATCTTCGCGGCGTCCATGTGTGTCCGTGACTCGTACCCCATCCGGAGCAGCATGAGCGCCGCGCCGTTGGCGCCGACCTTGTCGAGGATGTCCCCCTCGATCAAACAGCGGCTCTCAAGCGGGACGTCCGCCAGATCACCGGTGTAGGAGTGGTCGACGATCGCTCCACACACCTCCTCGGTGAACGACTCGGGGTAGTTCCCGCGACTCCGGAGATACTCCCGGGCGACGCGGGCACCCGCCTCCGCGTGAACGTCCTGATCGGCCTCCAGTTTGGCGACGTCGTGGAAGACCGCAGCCACCCGGACGACGTCGACGTCCGCGCCCTCGGCCTCGGCGATCTCGGTCGCCAGTTCGACGACGTTGCGGATGTGGTTGAACCGATACTCGGCGGAGTGCCACGGATACCAGCGCATCCGGCCGCCGTCCTCCTCGCTCTCGACGCTGGCGGCGAGGTAGTCCCTGACGAACCGCTTCATTTCCGCGAAGTCCTCGTCGCTCACCTCCGTTTCCTTAATTTCGACGCCCACGGTGACCACCTCGAAAGTCGAAAAACTCCTCGTTCATTAGCGTAACGGAGGAGCGTTTCGTTCTTAGTCGTTACGACGGCCGGAGTCACTTCACGAGCACGGTCGGAACCTCGGTTCGTCGAACGACGGACTCCGCAACGCTGCCGATGAGCAGCCGTGAGAGCCCGTCACGACCGTGGGTCCCAGCCACGACCGTGTCGAACGGCTCGGACTCGACGTACTCCACGAGCCGGTCGGCCGGCTCGCCGGTGAGAAAGCTGACGACGACCCCGCCGTCCTGGTCGCCGGCAGCCGCGTGGGCAGCCGACGCGTCGACGACGGCGTGTATCGTCTCGAATACGTCCCGTGCAGTGTCGTCGCCGACGCCGTCGAACTCGCCGACCGGAGCCTCAAACACCTCCTCGGTGTCGGACGGAAGCATGTCATACTCGAGATACGCCACGTGTGCGACGACGATCCGAGCGTCGGGGAAGGCATCGAGCGCGTACGAGAGCGCCTCGCGACCGAGCGGCGAGTCGTCCATCGCGACGAGGACCCTGTTGACCATGCGGGCGGTACCACGGGGTGACGGATAACTGCACCGTCCACTTGTCGCGTCCCGACCGTCCGCTGCGGGACAGGGTCAAGTATCGACGGTCGGGAGAGGGACGCATGACCGATCCAGAACGGGTCGCGGACACGATGGCTCATACGGGCGAGGGCCCGCTGTGGCATCCGGACGAGGAGTTGCTCTACTGGGTAGATATTCCGGCGGGCCGGCTTTACCGGTACGACCCCGCGGCCGACGAGCACGCCGTGGCTCACGAGACGGACGGCGCACCGATCGGCGGGTTCACGATCGAAGCGGACGGTGCCCTGTTGCTTTTCACCCACGGAGCGATCGAGCGGTTCGTTCCGGGCGCGTCGAGCAGTGAGCCGGTCGCCACGGTGGGCGCCGACACGCGGTTCAACGACGTGATCGCCGACCCAGAGGGACGCGTGTTCGCGGGGACGATGCCCGGGGCGGACGCGCTCGGGGACCTGTACCGGATCGACCGGGACGGCTCAGCGAGCGTCGTCGTCCCCGACCTCGACATCCCGAACGGGATGGGATTCTCGCTCGACGAGGCGACGTTCTACCTGACGGAATCGGAGGCGCATGCCGTGTACGCGTTCGACTACGACCGCGCGAGCGGCGGGATCGCGAGCCGACGGACGCTCATCGAGGTGTCAGCCGACGACGGCATCCCGGACGGACTGACCGTCGACGCGGACGGCGACATCTGGTCGGCACGGTGGAACGGCGGGCGGGTCGTCAGACATGATCCGGCCGGCCGGACCCTGGACGCGATCGATCTACCGGCGCGAAAGGTATCGTCGGTGGCGTTCGGCGGTGACGCGTACGACGAGCTGTATCTCACGACCGCCCTGACCGACGGGGACCGGGATACCGAAGGCGCCGGTGCCGGTGCGCTGTTCCGAGTGCCGGACGTCGGCGTCCGCGGTCGACCGGAGTTCCGGTCGCGGATCGTCGCCGGCGACGGAGCCGGCACCGGCGTCGACGGTCCGGGGTCAGATTAATACGCCCGCGAGTGGAAAGGGGTCCCACCAGTGAGCGACTCCGCATCCGATGACCGATCGGAGTACGATCCGGCGTTCCTCGGGGAGGCCGACCTCGACGAGGGTGATCTGGCGATCGAACTGCTCGAGAGCGTCTCCGATGCCGTCCTGGCGATCGACGCGGAGAGTCGAATCGTGTACGCGACCCCGCGATCGAACGAATACTCGGATATACGCCCGACGAACTGGTCGGACGATCGAAACTCTCCGTTATTCCGGAGCGACTCCGCACTGCCCACGAGACCGGGCTTCAGTCGTACATCGACACCGGCGAGAAACATATCGACTGGGACGGCGTCGAACTCCCGGCGCTTCATAAGGCGGGCCACGAGATCCCCGCGCTGATCAGCCTCCGTGAACTCCGGCTGGACGGCGAACGCTACTTCACCGGGATCATTCGCGACCTGTCGGCACGCAAGGAGGCGGAACGACGGGTGGAGGAGGGGAAACGTCGAACGCGAGCGGTTCACGAGGCGATGACGAGCCTGAACGCGTTCGACACCTCGTCAGCGGTCCACGAGGCAGTCCTCGACGGCGTCGAGACGATACTCGGTGCCGACCGAACCGCCGTCTACGTTGCGGTCGACGGAGGTCTCGAGCGACGAGCCGTTAGGTCCCCCGGGAGCGGGTCGGGAGGCGACATCGCCTCGCCGGCCGATACCGACTTGACGGTCGGTAAGTCGTCGTCGGATGACGGTTTGCCGACGAACGACGACCGTGAGACGGACGCCGGTTCGGCGACGGACGACGACGTGTCGGCCCGTGGTAAGGTTGCCGACGCCGTCACCGAGGCGTGGCGCACGCGGACCCCGGTGCTCGTCTCCGACGGGGGTGCGACGGGAGCGACTGCGGGAAACGCTGCCGCTGACGGCTCCTGATTCCGGTCGATACTCGCCGTGCCGGTTGGTGACGATGCCGTGGTGTCGGCTGCCGCCGCGGAGCCGGACGCGTTCGACGCGGACGACCGACGGACCGTCGAACTGCTGACAATGCACGCGGCGACGCAGCTCGAACGAGCGACTGCTCGAGGGCCGACCACGCCGAGCGAGTCGTGACTCGACCGCCATCCTGCGGTCGTTCCGAATGTGCGGGGGATCGATCTCGACCCGAGTGATCCCGACATGGTGTCGTTTCAGCGTCGATAACTGAGCCACAATAGCTTTTAACGTGCACCGTGTTAACCCATCCATGAGCATACAGCCCGCCGGAGACGCGACCTTCCGGGTTCCCGACGAGGAACCCATCTCGCGCGAGTGCGCGAGCGTGGCCTGCGAGGTGTCGTCCGCAGCCACGGATCCGGCGGTCGTGGGCATCGTCGCGCTGCTGGGTCTCGTCGCGTTCGTCGCGTTCGCGTACGTCCGTGACGCCCGGGAGTGTTGTCGTGAGGAACGACGGCGAGTCGTCGACGAACGCGACGCGTTCGAGGAGTTCGCCGATCGCGTCGATCAGTTCGATCCGACGCCCATGGACACCACGACTGCCGCGCTTGACGGACCGGTAATCGGCACGCGACGCGGCAGCGGATTCACCACGCCCGGCGACGTACGACTGCGTCGGGTCGTCAACGCATACACCGAGACGGTGGTTTCGCTGCCACACTACCACCGTGAGTACGACGAGACGGTTGCCGAAAGCCTCGCCGCCGAGCTCGGCCCTGACGCCACCTCGACGGTGCTGTCCGGAGGGACGCTGTCGCCGGAGTTACAATCGACGATCGTCGCTCGGAGCCGACAGGCCGCCACGTCCCGGGAGTCGCTCGTCGACGCCATCGACACCGAGCTTGACGCCATCGATAACGCGGAGGCGAGGCTGACTGAGATCGACCGCAGCAGACGCCGGCTCCACGAACACCTCGAAGGGATCTCCGCTGACGCGGCTGTCGGCGCCCGCATCGACGTCTGGAAACGTCTGGAGGATCTGGAGGCTTCCTGTGAGGACGTCGCCGTCGAGCGTCAGCAGGACGTCCGGGACCCGCCGATGTCGGTCGGTTTCCAGACGGAGGAGACGGAGACGTCGTTTTACCGGTACCTCTACGCCCCGCTCGAGGACGTGACGCATCCGGTGCTCGCGGAGGTGTCGTCGCTCGCGGACCGGATCCGGTCCGACCGCGACCGGCTCGCGACGCTGATCGCCCGCGAGACGCGGTGACGGATCCGACGTCTTCTCTCGTAGGACGGCCCGTCAGGTCCACGGCGTCGATCAGCGTCACCCGTCTATCAGTTAGTCCCCGGCAGTCAACCGTCGTCCGTCCGCTCGGTCAGCGCCAAGTCGGCCCGCCAGTCCCATCCCGAGCGTTTCGTTCGTCCGGGCGATCGACTCGTCGGCCGGGACGTCGGTGAGAAGCGCCCGGATCGCGTCGACGTTCTCGGGGACGACGTCGGCTTCCTGATGAACGTTCTGGAAGAGGTACACGTCGTCGTCGACGACGTTTACCGACTGCTCCCACACGCAGTTCTCCCACAGGTCGCCGCGCGGTCGACCGACGTCGCGGGCGAACTCCTTGAGCGCCCCCGCACCGTCGATCGACGCTTCGGGCGGGATCAGGAACGTGCGGTCTTCCCCGGCGAGCAGCGCGCGAACGTCCGCCGCGTCCGGTTCGGATTCGAGACTGACGTTGAGACTGTGGGTGTGCATCTGGGTCGCGGGGACGGTCAACCCGAGCGTGTCGACGGCGACGTCCGGGATCACCGTGTTGACGTCGGGACCGTGGTGTGAGGGGACCGTCACCGGGTCGGGAAGCACGTCGTTGATCGGCCCGCGGTCGGACTGTGACGGGTCGCCGCCGCGGCGGACCAGCGTCGCGCGTACCTTCGAGACGCCGTACCGCTCCTGAAGCGGGGCGATCACGCGCGAGAGGCCGGTGGTGTTACAGGAAACGACGCGAGTGGACCGCCCGCCGCGCGTTGCCTCGAAGTTCGCGCGGGCGTTGAACGACGCGTCGGCGATGTCAGCGTCCTCCCCGCCCTGATACACCGCATGGACGCCGTGGGACTCGTACAACGTGCGGTTGTCCGCACCGACGCCGGAGGGACAGCAATCGACGACGACGTCGATGGCCTCCAGCAGGTCCGGGAGCGTGCCGGCGATCTCGACGCCCGCCTCGGCGAACGCGTCCGTCCGATCGGGGACCGCCGCGTACAGCGAGTATCCCCGTCGACGTGCGGCGTCGGCCTCGTAGTTCGGCCGCGTCTTCGAGACTCCGACGAGTTCCATGTCGGGCTGGGCCGCGACCGCGTCCGCGACCCGCTTCCCGATCGTTCCGTACCCGTTGACGCCCACGCGAATCATGTACGTGATTACTCGATTCCGAACGGGATAATTGTTACGAGTAAAGAAATAAGAAATTAACTACGCAACGAGTACTGTATCGAGATATTACGATTCCTTGCCGATATAGCTGAGAAATTAACTTATGAGAGAAATATAGTGGACATTCATTATATATTTCCGTCCGGACGGAGGCGCGGCCGTTCCCCGCGGCGGGCCGCCCGCACGACCCCTCGCGAAGGGGAAAGCTCGGTTCGTTCCCGGCGGTTTCTCTCAGGAGCGACGGTTAGTCGGATCGTTCTCACGGGTCGTCGTCGTGAGCGGGGTTGCGTCTTGTGAGGGCCATGGGTTGTCAGCAAGAACACATCGATCTGACGAGGTTTTTAGACTGCGTTCGCCGGCGTCATTCCAGTCCCGCCTTGCTCAGCCCGTTATAGCGAAGCGTCAGCAAAGCGTGTCAGTCCGAAATAAGGCTCCACTTCGAAGCCCAGGTTGACCGCCCATGGCATGCCTACTACTCAAGGTACTGGAGTAGCTGTCCAACGGAGGGACTGTTCTCCCAGCTTCGATGTGGACTAATCATCGTGATCAACGCTTTCGCTCCCTCGTGAGTCATGTGACCGTTCCGGGCGTAGTCACAGATGAGCCGCGGTGTCGGCACGATACGAGGTCCTTGGAGAACCGCATGGATGAGCGGGAAGTTCGTCCCACCGAACTCATCGGTGAGAAACCCATCGGCAGAGAGGGCGTTCGCGAGGACGACGCCGTCGGTTTCGCCGTCGTCGAGGCCGAACGTTGGCCGCGAATACCGGCTCGGCTGCTGGCTCGCCACACAATACCTCCACCAACTCGACACAGAAATGCGGAGAGCAGTAACCAACAACTGCCGAACCAAAATCTGCTTCAACCCCGCAGGCAGCGAAGATCTCCCACGTATCGCCAACATGCTCCAAGATATCGACAAAAACACCCTCACACAGCTAGGAAAATACCGAGCCATTATCCAGAAACCCGCCGAAAAGAACCAACGCAAAGCAACTATCTTCGACACCTACCCGCCCTGGGAAGCCGACCGCAGCAACGTCGACAAAATCAAAAAAGAGAAAGCTGCTACACGGACCACCTCCAAATCCCAGATCGAATTCGATCAGAGTCTCGGAACACAAGCCAATGCTGGACAGGAGACACACCAGGAACTTCTCGCCGCCGCCAAACAGGATCTAGAGGAACGAGGCTTCCACGTCAACCTGCTTTACCAAGACCACGAAGACGAGAAACCCGACGGCCACGTACACCTACCTGACAACCAAGTCGCACACCTCGAAGCCGAACACTCCACACTATCCAAACCCGCAAAAGTATTGAAAAACCTGCGCCGAGGTATAGAGGAGGACCGCGAAGTGTTCTTCGTCGTCGAGGACGGGAAAGCAGCGAAGCTGGAAAACATCGTCTCCGACCCGGTCAACCGCCGCGGATCAGAACACGAAGACAACAACGGGACGTACAGCTACTACACGGACGATGACCGCCAACCTGTGGACAACGTCGACGAGCTGAGACAAGCCGAGTACCGCATACTGGAGCTCTCCGATGACGAACTGGAGGAACACGAAAAAGTCGAAGACGAGTGCCCAGAACTGGAGCACAACGAACGCGAAGACCTCGAAAACTTCTGCCTATACCGCGACGAAGATGGGTTCTGCACCGCACTCGAAACCCAATGCGTCCTACAGGCCGATGACTAAACCAGAACTCCGGGACAAAGAACAAATCATACTCCAGCAGGTCGACAGTGGCAACGACGACGTCCAAAAAATCACCTCCACTACCACCCTCGAAAACCACCACGTCACCTACGCCTTCCAAAAACTCGAACAACACGGACTACTGAAAGTATCAAAACCAGACGGCACCGTCGAACGAGTAATAGAAGGACAGAAACGGGTCTTCCAACACCCCAAACAAGCAGAACTAACCGAGAAAGGACAACAGTACCTGGAACAAGGGGAGACACAGGAATTAGACGAGTACGAGAACCTGAGCCACAGCGAACTCGTGGAGAAAACCCACGAACTGGAAAACCGGATAGAAGAATTGGAGAAGAAATTCGAGGTCTTCAGAGACCAGGTGCAGAAGCTAATCTAGGGGCTGGTCTCTGTTTTCTGCACCTTCCTCATCCTCCGGTTCAGCAACCCCATCAGGTCCTCTCTGCTGTCCTTTCCAGTTCTGCTGCCATCTTTTTGTGGCCTCCAAGCTTTCGGCCTCGTGTTCAGTATGCCGCTCTCTGATTCGGGTGAGGAACGGTGTGTTAACGCTGTCACCTGCTATGATTGCTTGTCCCGGCGTGAGGCCCGGAAGCTCCGAAAGCAGATCCTCTCCAACGTCTTCGACCCCCTTCTTCACAGCGTCTTGATCTAGCGGATTCTGGATCTGCATAATGATCTGGGTCTTACACTGCGAGAGTACGTCATCGTCTATCTTGCTCGGACGTTGACTGATAATCCCGATACCAACCCCGAACTTACGTCCCTCACTTAGAATTGTGCTGAGCACCGGTAGAGAGCGGGCATCACCATCCGCCGGAGCGAATCGATGTCCCTCTTCCAAGAGACCAAACACCGGGAACTCTAACTCTGATTCACGATTCTTCTCGTGGGCAACTCTTTCTTGATTAATTTTCCGGAACAGTACACTGACCAGCATCTGCTGATCCCGGAGATCCATAGTATCCAACTGAAGTACCGTACACTGCCCAGGCTCCAAGAGCTCCGGAAGCGACAGGTGGTTACTGTGATCGAATAAATCCCGGTCAAGAGCCTTGTCAATCCGCCAGTCTAAGGCGCGGGCACTGCTCTCAAGGTCTTTCTCGTCCCCGACCTCCTCTACCTTGTTCTGAATGTTGTTGATGGAGATGTAATCGTCCTCCTCAGACTGGAGCTTGTAGTGTGTGGACTGAAGGGTACTCTCTGCGAGGCCCTGACCCTTCTCTGGATGCTTGCCGTATGTGGCGAGCCACGAGAGGAGTTCCTTCTTGAAGTCGTGGTAGTCTTCGACCATGTTGA
>LFFM01000930.1_pt1 | contig 20828 bp, 22 predicted proteins | sample 643131 | NCBI WGS metagenome assembly LFFM01 (sample SAMN03777445, study PRJNA286221) | soda lake metagenome | biome: soda lake; feature: Kulunda steppe; material: water; isolation source: sample Tc-Br brine of Tanatar trona crystallizer | place: Russia: Kulunda steppe | collected 2011-07
ACGCGCTCGTATCGGATTGACGGTTCCCGACTCGGACGCAACTGGTCGTCCGCTGGTCCCACAATCCCGTTCTGCTGTCTTCACTCCTCTTCGAGCGCCTCGAACGTCTTTTCGGCCCACCGGACGGCGAACTCGGGGCCGTGTTCCCGGTAGGCCGCCGTATCGAGCGCGTCGAACGGCGTCGGAAGGTCGACGTCGTGTTTGACGGCGCTGCAGGCCAACTCGGCGGCGTCGGAAAAGCCAGTTCGGCCGATGGCGACGTCACGGGAGAGACTGCCGAGCCGCGGTTCGAGCCGTTCGCCGGCGTCGGCCCATTCGGCGTGGAGTTCGGGGTAGGGGTCCGCCCAGTCGGCGAAGACCTCGGACGTTCCGAGACCGACGTGGGCCGTATGGAGGGCGGCGGCGAGTTGGTACGTCTCGCCGGGCGAAAGCGGGACGGCGTCGGCGAGCGATCGGTACGATTCGCCGAAGAAACCGAGGAAATGTTCCGGACACTCGAGGCCGATCTCGACGAGCGCCTCGGCGATCAAAAATCGGACGAACCCCTCCGGCGATCCGGCCAATCGAGGTTTGACGAAGACGACCGATGGCGCGGTCTGTCGGGTCCAGGCGACTCCGCCATCACCCGGCGCGCCGATCGTGAACGAGTCACCCGCGAGCTCGAAGAGCGTCCGGGGGGCGTCGTCGGGAAGCCACGAGGCGTCGTACGAACTCGGCTCGACCGATTCGACGACCGCGAGAAGGTTCTCGGCGACGGCCGGAGGGAGCGTCTCGAAATCGTTCGCCGCGTCGACGACGATCGTTTCGGGTGCATGCTCGTCGCGGACCGAAGCGAGTTCGCCGGTGAGTTCCCGACGGTCGAACATTACACGACCGCGATGGCGACGAGCAACAGCAGTCCGACGACGACCGAGGCGCCGATTGTTCCGAGCACGACTTTTGTGGCTTGGCTCATGTTCGATCGGTTCACCGGGGAGCGATTTAAAGTCTTCATTTCGCTGACCGGCGACTGTCAAAAGGCGACCGAAAGGGCGTTCAAAGGTGAGCAAAAGGCGTTTCCGGAGCAATTAGAGCGGGATTCTCCACCCGAAACGGAGGGGTTCGGTGGGAGGGATGGCCGGGGCGTACCGTTTGTTGTCCCGAATGCCCGATCGTGAGTCAGTTATCGAATCGGGCCTGAACGAACGGCTGTGCGTCCTCGACCTCGCCGACCCGGGAGTCCGAGAGGAGGACGGCCTCGGTCTCATCGAGCGGCACCGAGAGTTTGATCTCCTTCGTCCGACCGTAGCGGCCCTTCGAGACGACGATCGCGTTGACGATCCCGAGCATGTCGAGTTCGCTTATCAGGTCGGTGACCCGACGCTGGGTGAGCACGTCGACGTCGATCTCCTGACAGAGCCGCTTGTAGATGTTGAAAACCTCGCCCGTGTTGATGTTGTGGACGCCGTTCTTTTCGAGTAAAATCGTCGCATAGAGGACGAGTTTCGACTGCGTCGGGAGGGTCCGGACCACCTCGACGACGCGGTCGAGTTCGATCTTCTGTTGGGCCTTCCGGACGTGTTTCTCCTCGACGGTCTCGGTCCGGTCCCGCTCGGCGAGTTCGCCGGCCGTCCGGAGGAGATCCAGCGCCCGGCGGGCGTCGCCGTGTTCTTGGGCGGCGAAGGCGGCACACAGCGGGATGACGTCCTCGGTGAGGATCTCCGGTTTGAACGCGGTTTCGGCGCGGTGCTGAAGGATGTCTCGGAGCTGTGTGGCGTCGTAGGGGGGGAAGACTATCTCCTCCTCGCCCAGGCTGGATTTGACGCGGGGATCGAGGAAGTCGGTGAACTTGAGATCGTTGGAGATACCCATGATCGAAACCCGGGAGTTCTCGAGTTCGGAGTTCATCCGCGAGAGGTTATACAGCGTGTCGTCGCCGCTTTTCTCGACGAGTTTGTCGATCTCGTCGAGCATGATGACGACGACGCGCTCGTGGTAGTCGACGGCGTCGAAAAACGTCGAGTAGACCCGATCGGTCGGCCATCCGGTCATCGGGACGGGATCGAACTCCTCGAGGTCGTCTTCGAGAGTCGCGATGTGGTCCTCGAGAGCCCCGGGACTGTCGAACTCCGTGTCTTCGAGGAGGGCGTCGGGATCGCCGGAGTCGCTTACGCGTTCCCGAAGCGCTTCGAGTTCCTCGAGTCGGTTCTCGATGTACGTCTCGTTTTTCTCGATGAACTTGTTGGCGAGCTGGGCGAGCACGCGGTACTGGGTGTCGGTCACCTCGCAATTTATATACTGAACCTCACACGGAACCTCGTATTTCTGTGAGGTGGTTTCGAGTTCCTCGCTGACGAACTTCGCGCTCGCGGTCTTCCCGGTTCCCGTCTTGCCGTAGATGAGGATGTTCGACGGGGTGTCGCCACGGAGCGCCGTGACGAGGATCGTCGCCATGTTGTTTATTTGCTCCTCGCGATGTGGGAGTTTATGCGGTGTATAGGACGGTCGGAGGACCTCCTTGTTCTCGAAGATCGGTTCGCCCTCGAGGAGGTCATCGAAGAGGCCCCGGGAAGCCTCGTCCGCTTCGTCGTCGGTCTCGGCGTCGAGATCCAGATCGTCGAGTTCGATATCTCCGGAGAAACCGTCTACGTCACTCATGTCGCCCCCGGGATCGCTGACGCGGTCGGAGGTATCCGAGGTCGGGGGCGAATTTGCTCCGGACTGTCCCGAATTTTTCGACCCCTTTGTTTCGTCTGGAGAACCGATAGACTGCGGAGGCACGTCGGTTTGCTCGAGATCTACATCGGTATTTAAATCGGCGGAACTTTTCGGTGAAGGGGCCGAACCCGGATCGGACCCGTCGCGACCTGTCGGGACGTCCGAACGAGAGTCGGACTCATCCCTCGGAGAGGTCCCTTTTCCATCGCCGCTCTCACTCTCGCCCCCTGTGGACTGTTTTCCGGTGTTTTCATCAGTCATTCTTTCGGAATTTCGGAACCCCCTTGTTTCAAGTGGAATTATACCGCGCTGTCCCTCAAAGTGAGGATTATACGGGCTAAACCCGGTCTATGTATATATATTTGTTCTACCGTCGTCCAGTTGATGCACTCGAACCGATGGTGGAAAGGTGTAATAAACTTTGTGATCCATTTGTGATCTATTTGTGATCCGTCCGAGATACATATAAATACAGTACGGTCATCATACTGTACGAAGTACGGTATTTACACGCTTTACACGCATAGGTGAGAAAACACACGGCTTTTGTTGATGGCCCATAACTTTAGCTGATAGCAGGCGCTGCCCCCTCTCTCAAGGAGCCGCCGAAGGCGGCGAGTAGGCTGGGGTAGTTCACTTGTGGGTTTTCTCCTCGGATCACTGTAAACAGGTATGTCGACTCGTTGGCACGGTCGCTCCGCAACGGTAGTCGTCGTCCCGCAACGGTAGTCGTCTCTCGGCAATGGCAGTCCCTCGAGTCGAGATCGTGACCCGGTATCCACGGTTTACCCCCCCACCCCTTCGTTTCGGGTGGAACGAACAAATAGGTGGGGAGGGGGAGTCGTGGGTTCGTTCCCTAACTAGTAGAGAAAGTTTTTTATTGTAGATAGTCAAACCAAAGCCGCACTAGAAAGAAATAAAATTTGTTAGCTAGTTACTTATAAACTAGTCTATATTCCATTCTAGTGTTGTTGAATTAATCCCGTGAGTCGCTTGTACGGGCTACCTAGTCGGATCGTTTCGGCCCACTCAGCCGATACGGGTTCCGCTGTTTTCTCGTTCCACCTGAAACGAAGGGGTGGGGGTGTAGGTGAGATGTGGTGTGTGGTGAGATATTGTTAACATCCTCTCTCTCTGTTAATATCCTATCAATGTTGACACCCTCACGGCTGAACCGTTGTATCTCGTCCGGAACAACTGCGACGACTGAGAACGACGGCGACTGAGAACGGCGACGACTGAGAACGACGGCGACTGAGAACGACGGCGACTGAGAACGACGGCGACTGAGAACGACGGCGACTGAGAACACACCGGACGAGATCTCAGCTCTACAGATAACTAAGCCGAGTGCCTCGGGGCTTGACCCCGAGGGTGAAGCCGACACGAATATTTATCAGATAACATTTGGTATTGAGAGGTAACGACCGCGAGGGATATTGAAGACCTCAATATGAAGCGGTCGTTTGGCTGTGGAAATGCGGCACCTCTCAAAACCCGCGCCGTTGGCGTGGTGCGACGGGTGTTGTCGGGCGGGGTGGAGCCGCCGACCCTCACGGACACGAACGGCGTGTTCGGGTGTTAATTCCAACCGACCCCAATCGGGGAAGGCCGAGGGGAATTAAATTCGCCTGCGATGGCACGACCCGTTTTGGGACGTGCGGTCAATACGGTGAAGCCTTGGGGCTTGCCCCCGAGGTACTTCACCGGAGGCTTTCCCGACTCCATCGAAAGATATCGAAGAGCGTGCGACGGCCGTCTGACACACAGTTAAGTGAGTGCGGTATGCTAATACGTCCAGAGCGACTCCGATTTCGACTCGAAATCGGGGCCGTGGGAGGATGATATGGGACTGCTAACAAGCCTCAAATCGAGCATTTCCCGGGCGACATCGAGCCTGTTCGCGGGGGATGAGACGAAACGAATCGGCATCTACGGGCCGCCTAACGCCGGCAAGACGACGCTGGCCAACCGTATCGCCCGCGATTGGACCGGCGATGCGGTCGGCCCCGAAAGCCACGTTCCACACGAAACCCGCCGGGCTCGGCGGAAGGAGAACGTCGAGATCAAACGGAACGGCAAATCGGTGACGATCGACGTCGTCGACACGCCCGGTGTCACGACCAAAGTCGATTACAAAGAGTTCCTGGAACACGACATCGAAAAGGAGGACGCAGTCCGGCGTTCCCGCGAGGCGACCGAGGGTGTCGCCGAGGCGATGCACTGGCTCCGGGAGGACGTCGACGGGGTGATCTACGTTCTCGACTCCGCGGAGGACCCCTTCACGCAGGTCAACACGATGCTCATCGGCATCATCGAGAGCCAGAACCTCCCCGTTCTCATCTTCGCGAACAAGATCGATCTCGAGGACTCCAACGTCCAGCGAATCGCGAACGCGTTCCCACAGCACGAAACGGTCCCGCTTTCGGCCCTCGAAGGTGAAAACATGGACGAAGTGTACGACAAGATCGCGGAGTATTTCGGGTGACACCATGTCGGAAATAACTACCGACGAAGACGGTGAGACGGCCGGTTCCCCGAAAAACGATCCCGACGAGACCGTCCTCGAGGACGGCTCCGATCCGGACGACCCGGAGGGATCCGGGCCGGAACCCCCGGACGACACCGACGACAGCGGGATCCAGATCGACATGATAAGCGCCGAACGGCTGGAGGGAATGCGGACGATGGAGAAGATCCGCCTCATCCTCGACGGCGTCCACGACGGCAACATCGTCATCTTAGAACAGGGGTTGGCGCCCGACGAGGAGTCGAAACTGATCGAGGTCACGATGTCCGAGATCAACCCCGACGGTTTCACCGGCATCGAGATCGAGACCTATCCCGGCGAGGGTGGTAACGAAAGCGGATTCCTCGGCCGGCTCATGGGCAAGGACGATCCGAACAAGCTGACCGTCATCGGCCCGGCGAACCGCATCGAGACGCTTCACAAAGACGAGTCGCTCATCAGTACGCTCGTAACGCGCACCTGACTCCCATACCATGCCACACCAGTGTACCGGCTGCGGTCACACCTTCGAGGACGGATCCAAGGAGATGCTTTCGGGGTGTCCCGACTGCGGCGGCAACAAGTTCCAGTTCCGGCCGACGGGTGCGTCTTCGGACTCGACGCCTGGCGGGGGTGAGACACCGACGCCTTCGGACGACACCGCCGACGATCCCGCCGAACCGCCTACCGAGGGAACCGATCAGTCCCCGGATTCCCCGGATCGGTCGGGGACGGACGGCTCGTCGGTCGCCGAAACGGTCGGGCGAGCGACCACGCGGGTTCGGGACTTCGTGGCGTCGGATCCGACACCGTCGGATCCGGCAGCCGACGCCGAGTGGCCGGACGACTGGGAAAGCGGCACCGATACCGACGATCCGGGCGCCCCGAGTGATCCCTCGCCGTCCCCGTCCGAAACCCCCTCGGCTTCGGGTGCAGATGCCTCTCACGACTCCGAAGACGACATCATCGACGCCGATGCCCGTCGGGCGGCCGCCGAACGCGACAGCGGCTCCAAGGAGAACGCCGCACAGGCGAGCGCACGAGCCGACGTCGTCTCGTCGGACGAACTCGACGGGAACGCCGAAGCAGAGAAACCTCCGGCTCCGGACCGTTCCTCGCGTGACGCTTCCGATGTGAGCTCCGACGGCGAGATCGTCAGCGAACCCGCCGAAGCGGAGCCCGACCTGACCGAACTCCGCGAGCAACTGAACGACCAGTTCGAATCGATCAAGATTCTCGAACCCGGCCAGTACGAGCTCAATCTGATGGAACTGTACGACCGCGAGGAGTACATCATCGCACTCCAGGAGAACGGTCGGTACGTCATTCAGGTCCCCGAACAGTGGATCGGCGAGGATCTCGAGGACCGCTGATCGCTCCGTTCTTCGACGGTAACCGCTGATCGCTCCGTTCTTCGACGGTAACCGCTGATCGCTCCGTTCTTCGACGGTATGTACCTCGAGATAGACTCCACTCAGACGAGCAGTTGGATGTCCGCCTCCTGCATCTCTTGGAAGGCCGAGGCGGCTCCGACGCCGGTCGTCACGCCGTCGTAAAAATCCCCCTCGTCGTATCCGAGCAGGTCGATCGTCATCTGACACGCCTGGAGATCGACGCCGCTGTCGAGGGAAAGCTCGACGAGCTCCTCGACGGAAGCGACGTCGTTGTCCTCGATCTTCCCACGCATCATCCGCGTCGTCATCCGATCCATTCCGGGGAGGGCGGCGATGGCGTTCGGCACCGGCATGTTGGGGTTGCCGACGGAGCTGAGCTTGAGGTCCTTCGAGTTCTCTTCGTGGAGGATCTCCAGCCCCCAGAACGTGTGAAAGACGGTGACGTCGTAGCCGAAAGCTGCGGCCGTACTCGCCAGTATGAGCGGCGGATACGCCATGTCGAGGGTCCCCTTTGTGGCGATGATCACCATCTTGTTAGGCTCGTCGTCGAGTTCCGTCCGGACGTCGGCGAGCTCCGTTTCGAGCTCGTCGATTCGGGACTGTAACTCCTCGATTTCGACGGAAACGTCGGTCACGTCGGAGCCGGCGGGTGTGTCCGCGCTCATCTCACTCCGCCTTCCTGACGTAGTGTTTGAACACCGACTCGCCGCCTTCGGTCGTCTCTTTCTGTTCGAGAAGCTCGGCACCGTCGGTCGATTCGGCCCAGCCTTCGATATCGCTCATGCTCCCGGAGTCGGTGGCGACGACTTCGAGCGTCTCGCCGGACGGGAGATCGTCGAAGGCACCTTTCGTCTTGATGACCGGCATCGGGCAATTCTGTCCTTTCACGTCGAGGGTTTCGGTTGCGTTCGTGCTCATTAGTCATCCCCTCTGTGTTGGGGTTAATCCACAATACTGGTCCGCCGGGTATAAGTGTGTCGATAATTGTGGTTTATCTGAACTACTGGATTTTAAACGGCCGGTTGAAGTTGAATACATTATATAGAGGTCTTCTATTGCCTTTTCGCCACCCAATCACGATATTAGTATTGTAGTATATCTACAATTCTATCCGAACTCTTAAGTCATCTCGGGTGATACAAAAGAGTGTAATGGATCCCGAAGCGATGGATTTCCCGACGCCGAAATCGGACGTCAAGTCGATCGACCCTGAAGCGCTCAAAGAGCGTATCGATCGCGGCGATGACGTAACGCTGCTCGATTCGCGCATGACGAGCGACTACGAGGAATGGCGAATCGACGGCGAAAACGTCGAGAGCATCAATATCCCGTACTTCGAGTTCCTCGACGAGGAGATCGACGATGACGTACTGGCACGGATTCCGGACGACCGACACGTCACCGTCCTCTGTGCGAAAGGCGGCGCGAGCGAGTACGTCGCCGGCGCGCTCGCGGACCGCGGCTACGACGTTGATCACCTCGAGGAGGGGATGAACGGCTGGGCCTCGATCTATGAAGCCCACGAGATAACCGGATACGACGGCGCTGGAACGCTGCTGCAGTATCAGCGGCCCTCCAGCGGCTGTCTCGGATACCTCCTTTACGACGATGGCGAGGCCGCCGTGATCGATCCGCTTCGGGCGTTTACCGACCAGTATCTCGAGGACGCCGCCGAGTTGGACGCCGAACTGGTGTACGCGTTCGATACACACGTACACGCCGACCACATCTCCGGGCTCCGCGAACTCGCCGCGGAGGGCGTCGAAGCGGTCCTGCCGGAAGCCGCCGCCGACCGCGGTGTCACCTACACCGACGAGGTCACCCTGACCTCGGACGCCGACGAGTTCACGGTCGGCGAGGCGACGATCGAGACGGTGTTTACCCCCGGCCACACGACCGGAATGACGTCGTATCTCGTCGACGATAGCATGCTGGCGACCGGCGACGGGCTGTTCATCGAGAGCGTCGCCCGTCCCGACCTCGAGGAGGGCGACGACGGGGCTCCGGACGCGGCCCGCATGCTGTACGACTCGCTTCGGAACCGCGTTCTGACGCTGCCTGACGACACGCTCATCGGTGGCGCACACTTCAGCGACGCCGCTGAGCCGGCGGTCGACGGTACCTACACGGCTCCGCTTTCAGATCTCAAAGCGCGAATGGACGCCCTGTCGATGGACGAAGACGACTTCGTCGAGCTGGTCCTCGCGGATATGCCCCCGCGGCCGGCCAACTACGAGGAGATCATCGCGACGAACCTCGGCCAGAACGTCGTCGACGACGAGACGGCGTTCACGCTCGAACTCGGTCCGAACAACTGCGCCGCCAGTCAGGATGCCCTCACGAGTGACTGACGAGGACCGCGAGGCTCACAACCGATGATCGCCGAACTACTCGGCTCCGGGACGTTCGAGGCGCTGTTTCCGAACGGGGTCTCCCGGTACGCGGTCGGTGGGGTCCTCGTCGGGCTCGGCACCGTCCTCATCTATCTCGGGACCGGTATCACCGCCGGTGCGAGCACGTTCCTCGAGTCGACGCTGTCGTACGTCTCCGAACGAACGCGATTTCAGCAGTATCGGGCGTCCCGCGACTGGCGGGTCGTCTTCACGCTCGGTATCGTCGGCGGTGCAGCGATATACGCGTTGACGTTCCAGTCGGGACTGGTATCGAGCGGTCTGTACACGGCGGGAACGACCGGAGAGCTTCGGGAAATCGGCGGGGTCACCGTCTGGCTGACCGACGTTCAGCCGTGGCGGCTGTTCGTCGGTGGCGTCCTCGTCGGGGTCGGGACCCGAATCGGGAAGGGCTGTACGTCCGGCCACGGGATCTGCGGCGTCGGCTCCGTCTCGCGAACCTCGCTCGTCGGCGTCGTCACGTTCCTCGTCGTCGCGATCGTGACCGCGAACTTCGTCGCCGCGATGGGGGTATCGCCGTGAGCCGACATCCGTTTTTCATGCCGATCGTGTTGGTCGGCGGGCTCGTCTTCGGGTTCGGGCTCGGGTTCAGCCACATGGCGCGCCCGGAAGTCGTTCTCAACTTCCTGACGTTCGACGATTTCGGCCTGCTGTTCGTGATGTTCGGCGGCTCGATCGTCGCCGGGCTCGCCTTTTGGATCGTCCCGCGGCTCCGGTCGAACGCCCCACTGACCGGCCGCCCCTACGGTCGGCGGCTGAAGCCGTTCGATCGGAACGTCCTCATCGGCGGCTCCGTCTTCGGCGTCGGCTGGGGACTGTCGGGGATCTGCCCGGGGGCGGCCTACGCCAGCCTCGGGGTCGGGAACGTCACGATCCTGTGGGCCATCGCCGGGATGTTCCTCGGCGCCTACGCCCAGGGCGTCTGGCGGAGTCAGGACGCGAGCGCCGGATCCGGCGTCCCCGGCGATGATTAACCCCGAACGACGCTCCGTATACAGGACCGTTCCGGGCCTCGGTCAGTATTGTGTAGTATCGTCGAAATATCCGACAGCCTGAGTCCGACAAGGAGTGCAATTATCGACCGTGGGCTAGCTGTCGTCGGCAGTGTACAGGTACATCGCACAGAGCGCGAGCACCGCCTCGGCGGCTTTAGTGATAACCGCGATCGGGTTGAGGCTCCCGCCCATGTAGAACGCTTCGACTCCCCAACCCTGTACCGGGAAGAGTGCAAGAATCGTTACGACGGCATAGAGCGCCGCGACGAGGAACAGCCACCGGCGCCAAAACCGGGTCACATAGAGAGCGATCCCACCGACGAACCCGAGCCCGTTGAGAACGAAGAGGACGCCGAGTAGCAGACTCATCTGAACCGCGTTCGTCGACGCGATCAGGTGTAACACGCCCGTTATTAGTGCCATCAGTATGGCGATATACCCGACCGGATCGGATGGAGGATTGAAAAGTGATGCCGAATTCGCTCGAGGTGTTGCTCCCATGTGGAAACATTGCACAACGTATTACAAATTCTGATTGGTGGGATCGTCGAATCGATGCGGGAGTGCTGTCGGCTCCTCACGAGCGTCCCGTGGAACTGTCTGTAAGCTATCCCACGGCTGAAGCTGTAGGTTTCCGCGCTGTTCCCGCTATGAACAGCACCGGGAGGTCCGTTCGATCTCCGATGTCCGGGTTGCGGTATTTATCAGCGGCCAATGGGAATACCCCGGGGCTTGACCCCGAGGCGATTCACCACCAACGGCCCCGCTTCGTTTATGTCTACGCGAGCGATAATATTGGCCATGGATGACACTACTGCGGAGGGGTCTATAAAAACCAGTCTCGCCCAACTCGAAAACGGGCCGGAACTCGACGCGTTCGTATCGAGTGCGGACGTCGCGCTCGTGGAGTTTTACACCGACGGGTGCGGCATCTGTCGGAGCATGGAACCCGTGATCGGCAACCTCGCTCGCGAGCTCGATATCTCGGTCGGGACGGTGAACCCTCGCGACGATCCGCCGCTCATCAATCGGTTCGACGTCCGGAGCGTCCCGCTTTTCGTGCTTTTCGTCGACGGTGACCCCGTCGCCAGGCTCGCCGATGGGTTCGTCGCCGGTGACGACCTCACCGCCTGGGTCGAAGAGCACGCGGAGCGGTGATTTTTCGACAGCTCTCAGACGGCATCACGACCGGGAGACGAACGACCGGAGGAACGCTCCGACGGTGCGGTTCTCGTCGACGATATCCCGGCGATAATGCATATATACCGCACCGAGCGGCGGCTGGAGCAAGTATGCGAGCGCGATCGGAAGAACGGCCTCCACGGGCGGGAACCCGGGCGCAGCCGCGATCGCCAGCGCGATAGAGAGGTTGCGCATACTGGTCGCGTAGACGAGCGAGACCGACTGCGCCGATTCGAGTGCCAAGCGTCCGACACCGACCCCGACCAAGAGAATGATCGAATAAAACAGGACGAGCGGTACGATCGTGACGGCCGAAGCGAGCGGATCGGCGAGGATGCTCTCCGACTGCATCGCCATCGCGATGAACACGATGAGCATCACGCCGAAGGAGCTGGTACCGCCGAACAGCGGCTTGAAACTCTTGAAACCCGATCGGCCGTACTCCCCTATGAGCGCCCTCCGGGTCAGGTTCCCGGCCACCATCGGAACGACGACGACGATAGCCAACTGACGGTACAGTTGGTTCGGCTCGAACCCCACGCCACCCCCGACGAGTGTCGAGAGATACACCGGCAGAACGAACACGGCCGCGATGAGGTTGACTGCGATCGCCACGAGTGCCGCTTCCAGGTCACCGCCGGCGAGTCCGCTCCAGGCGGCCGTCATTCCCGAGGTCGGGATCAAAGCGATGAGATAGAGCCCGATCGCAAACGCGCTGTTCCCGCCGAAAAACACCTCGGCGAGGCCGATGGCCACGAGCGGCGCGACCCCGAAATTGATGACGAGACTCAGTCCGACGGGACCGAAATGCTCGCGGATCTTGAACACCTCGCGCAGATCGATATTGATCATCATCGGGTATATCATCACGAAAAGCGCCGGCACGATTGCCGTCTGCAGCACTCCGCGCGTCTCCGGCCCGATGAACTGTCCGACGACCAATCCGGCCACGAGCGACCCGACGATGACGTACAGCAGATTCGCCTTGATCCGCTTGAGGACGCTCCCGATCATTTCGCATACCGGACGCTCAGCTGCTGTCCCCTCAATCGCTCTCTTTTCCCCGGCGACTTCCGTTCCATTATGCTATTGTATTTATTGCACAATATACAAATCTTTGGTTTGGACACAACTCCGTCGAGTACTGGCCACAGCCGGGCTGTCTGTATCGGAACTCCCCGGTACTATGCCCTATAGTGTCCCGTCTCGGCCGTGCTTTCGGGCCATCAGCTCGGCTTCGTCGGCGTATCGCTTGCGCGTTTCCGAACCCTCGACCGTGCCGAGATTCGACGGGTCGACCGTAAGGCTCACCGGTGTCTCTCTGGGCGTTCCGCTGAAACTCGTCAGCGCTCGCTCCTTTCGGAAGTCGTGGCGACCGTCCGGCGTGGCGTACGTGAGGACGATGAGGTTCTGCTCGTCGTCGGAGTAGGTGCGCCCGACGAGCCAGACGCGCGTTTCCCCGGGCATCGGTTCCGAAGGTGATCGAGAACCGTCTCTATCTCCCGCCCGGTCAAAACGGCGTGGACCGACACACGGACGGCTTCGGGAAACCCGAGGTAGTTCTCGACGTCCGTCGTCAGCGTCAGCTGTCCGCCCGGCTCTTCGCCCATCAACACGATGGGGTCTAAGTCGGCGCGAGCCGCGTAGACCGCCGCCGACTGGCCGGCGATACCGGAGCCGACGATGACGACGTCGTCCGTCCTGTCGGACATTTATCGTGTGTATCTTCCGATGACTTTCGACAGCTGCTGTTCGGACTGTGCGCCGGTCAGCCGATCGACGTTCTCGCCGTCGGCGAAGACGAAAAGCGCCGGGATTCCCTGGACACCGTACTGGGAGGCGAGCCCCTGAAATCGGTCGACATCGACCTTCAGAACGGCTGCGCTCGTGCCCCTTGCGATCGATTCGATCGCCGGCTCCATCATCCGGCAGGGTCCACACCAGTCCGCATAGAAATCGACGAGGACGACATCGTAGGTTTCCACCGCGTCTTCGAGACCGCTCTGGTCGGTCAGCTGAATCGGTTCTGTCGGGACGGCGTCTTCTTTGGAGCTCATCAACCGTCCTAGGAACTGACCGCTAATAACAGCTTTGGATAAAAATTACAATACTACTTGACAACGCGTAGCCGTAGTATCGAACACGTGGCCGAATAATTGGTTGTGAAGCTAATTTACTGGTTTAGCACCTCTTTAATATTGTTATAAATTGGGAATATAGAGAATACAGATGCCGGATCCGTACTTCATCGAGACGGTTTACCTAACTGTCGTCTCATCGACCAATAAACGGGGAGCACGCACTAGTCGCTGTGCGGTTTCGCCTCGATCGACGCCCGTTGCTCGCGGACCGACAACGCGCCGTAGTAGATGATGATGACGGTGACGAAAAGCGACGATCCAACGAGGAGCACGAAGCTCACGGTATCGAGTACCGGCATCCCCAACCAGGTCGCAAGCTCCCCGAAGGCGACCGCGGTGCTCGCCAAAAGCAGCATGATGCCGAAGTAGATGGTCACGTCGTTCTCGTCGACGTAGGCCGTCGAAGCGGATCCGATCCGCGCGCCGAGCGCACTTCCGGTGAGCAGCGCCGTCACGACGCCGATATCGATGACGCCGGAGAGCCCGTAGCTGAACGCCCCGACGGCACCGGACATGAGCGCGCCGAAGAGACTCGTTCCGACGGCCGCTGCGAGCGGAACGCCAATGAGATAGTAGATCGCGGGCATCCGAATGAACCCGCCGCCGACGCCTAAAAAGCCCGAGACGACACCGACACCCCCACCGACGCCCGAGATCGTCCACATCGACGCTTTGCTGCCGTCGGTCAGCGTCACCATCGGCGGGACGTTATACGATTTGATCCTTTTCGCGATATCGGGGATGTCGTCCTCCTGGGGGCCGTCGTCCCCCTCGACGTCGCCCTGATTGAGCGCGTTCCGTGTGAAAACGAGACCGATCGCGCCCAACAGGAGGATGTACGCGATCCCGACGACCAGTTCGGCTCGACCGATCGCTTCGAGGCCGAAGACGAGCATCTTTCCGGCCTCGATCCCCAAGACGATCCCGACGAACATCAGCGCGCCGAGTTTGTAGTCGACCTGTCCCACGTCGTGGTGTTTCAACGTGGCAATGACGGCCGTACCGAAGACGAACGCCATCGAAGTCCCGATCGCGACCGGGGCCGGATATCCGAGAATCAGGAGCGCCGGGGTGACGAGGAACGACCCACCCATGCCGAAAAACCCGAAGAACACCCCGACCATGAAGCCGAAGCTGACGAACAACATCAGCAGCTGCGGGGTTAGCCCAAGCAACTCCATTTATCGGGTGTTTGCGATGGCTTCGAGAACCGGCGGTGCGAGTCGATCCTCGACCATTCCGTATCCGACGTAGAGGACGAGCGCCTCCACGAGCACCAGCGTGACGACGAGTGCTGCCTGTGCTGCTGTCGGAAGGGCCGCGAACTCGATCATGCGACTACCCCTCCCGCCCACGATGGTTGTGTGGAGATCATGCTTTTCACGTAACGTTACCTACGCCCCCCCGAGATGATAACGGTTTTGGGATTACATTACAATATTATTACTGAGTATATTACGGGTAACTGAGAGGAATATTTGGATAAGTTATCTGAATATATCGCTCGCTGACCGATCTACCGTTCCAGCCACACGGGGTGACCGTTCCCGGTGTTCGAACCTCAAAAACAGGACCGGGAGACGGCGTTAACTCTTCGACCGCGAACCCTCCGGCTGGCTGGGACAACTCCCCTCAGTTTCCCCTGCCGGGCCACGTGCGGATACGCAGACGACCACTCCCTTGAGTATCCACGAGACGGCGGCCAGTAGTATTGTACACTCTCTGCAAACACTTGTGTCCGGAGCGAGTAGTCGGACGCACGATGGCCGATTCGATGAGCGAATACCTCAAACAGGACATGCAGTGTGAGGGGCTTCTGGAGTGTATCCACGGCTTGAAGAACCTCGACAGGGAGATATTCGCGCTCGGAACCGACACCGTCCACGCTTCCGACGAGTACGTACCGATCGATGCACTCCTCGATAACGCGGTCGTCTACAGAAGAAACAGGTCGAGTGCCTCGGGGTCGTCCGAAAACCGCCGGTTTTCGTGATCACGAGAATCGGAGATTCTCGAACGACTTGACCCCGAGGGTGAATCCCGTCATGGTTTGGAACAAATTTAAACGGTCTTACCTATAACCCACCGACAGCGACCAGAAATAGTTATCTCAAAGTATGGAAATGAAGGCCTCATTTCCTTCGCTGGTCGTTCGGTAGTTTGGGAATGCGACTCCTCTCAAAACCCCGCTGCTATGGTGGGTGCGACGGGAGTTGTCGTGTCGTGGTGGAGCCACAGACCCTCACGGACACATCGACGTGTTCGGGTGTTCAATTCCAACCGACCCAGCCGGGAAGGTCGAGGGGAATTAAATTCACCTGCGGACGCAGTGCGGCCCAAGACGGTGAAGCCTCGGGGTCGTACGGAAGACGATGTCTTCCGTGATGACGAGAGACGAAGTCTCTCGAACCACTTGACCCCGAGGTACTTCACGCCCGACTTCCGGCAGTCTGGGCGTCCCTGCTACAGTAGCAACCGGAACTACTTATATGCCGTCGAGCCGGTCCAACACCGCGTCGGCGTCGTACGATAGCGACAGCGCGCGCGAGCGCCCCCGGCCCTCCACGCTCGTGTACTCCGTTTCGATGAGCCCGAGCTGTTCGAGCTTGTTGATTATCTCCGAGTATCGGGTGTAGCCGAGTTCGGTCGCCTCGCTGAACGCTTCGTAAACGTCGCCGGCCCGCTCGCCGTCGTGGTCCGCGAGCACCCGAACCAGCGCCGCCTCGGAGTCCGAGAGCCCGCGGAGATGCCGCGATAGATGGACGTGTTTGGCCTTCTCATAGGCCGATTCGACGTCCTCGAGGGCGACCTCGGTCGAGCCCCGCATCTCCGCGTTCAGTCCGGCCCGACGGAGGAGGTCGATCCCCACTCGGAGGTCACCCCCGCTGTCGGCGGTGTACCCGGCGACCTGGTCCAGTACCCGCGGGCCGACGGCGCCCTCGCGGAACCCGCGTTCGACCCGCTCTGTGAGGATGTCCGCTATCTCGCTCTCGCCGTAGGAACCGAAATAGACCTCCTCCGGCCGGAACACCGACTGGACGCGTCCGTCAAGCTCTTCGATGACGTCGAGATCGAGATCCGAGGAGACCACGATGACACCGATCTTGGCCCCCGAGTGGGCCTCGTGGGCCCGCAACAGCGAGTACAGCGTCTCGGAGGCTTCCCCCTCATAAAAGAGGTAGTTGACGTCGTCCAGCGCGACGGTGAGCACCTCGTCTTCCTCGACGAGGTGATCGGTGATCTGTCCGAACAGCTTCTTGAAGGAGATCCCGGACGTCGGGGGTTCGTACTCGAAGAGCCCCTCGAACAGCCGCGAGAAGACGGCGTAGCGGGTCGAGTCGACCTGGCAGTTCACCCGGATCGCCTCGACGTCGGTCACGCCCGCGAGTTCGTCGAACAGCTTTTGGACCGCCGTCGTCTTGCCGGTTCCCGGCGGGCCTCTGGCCATCACGTTCAGCGGTCGCGATCCCCGGACGGCCGGTCTGAGGGCGTATTTGAGCGTCTCCATCTGCTCGTCGCGGTGCAGGAACGCCTCGGGCAAATAATCGAGCTCGAGGACGTGCTCGTCGCGGAAGACCGACTCGTCCCACGAGAGCATGTCGTCGTCCGCCATTTCACTTTCACCACGCTGGCGGGCGTGTTAAGCCTTCGGGCGGGGGAGGATCGATCGGGTTCGACAGGCGCTCAGGAGGCCGGGTCACGAACGGGGACGAGCCCCTGCGCCATGAGTCGGCGGGCGATCACGACGAGTCCGTTCCCGAATCCCTCGCCGAAGATCGCCCGTTCATCCTTCGAATCGGGCATGATCGAACTCACCAGGATCGTCGAGCGGTCGATCAGGAGCAGCCGACCGATCGCCGTGTCGTCTTCGGCCGTGTGCTCGCCGTGTAACCATTCCAGACCCGAAACGAACGTCGTCGCGTTCGGGACGGCCGTCTGTATCTCGTCCTGCAGCGACGGCGTCAACGCACCGATGACCAACTCGACGTCCGTGCCGACCTCGTTGAGCGTGTCGATGAGATCGTCGGTCAACAGCGATTTATCGCCGATGACGAGCACGATCTCGTCCGTCGCCTTCCCGATGAGTTTGTCCGTCCGATTCTCGACCGCGTCCTGTCCCGCCATCGCCCACACCTCCTGGATGGGTGATCTGTTCCCCTCCTCAACGGTCTCGATTGTATCGAGAGCACCCTGAAGTCGCTCGACGCGGTCTTCGTACTGATCGCGGAGCGTTTCGGTCGCCTCGTCCAGCGAGACTGCTCGAAACCGCTGTGGGCTCGAATGCTGGATCTCAACCAGCCCTTGCGCTTCAAGGACCCGTATCGCGTCGTACACCCGCGTCCGGGGTACCTCCGCCAGGTCGCTGAGCCGCTTGGCGGTTCCCGTATTGAGACGGGTCAACCCGACGAAGCAGCGAGCCTCGTATTCTTTCAAGCCGAGTTGTTGGAGGACTTCGATCGCTTCCTCCACCTTTGCATCTGTGTCCATGTGTCCCAACTTCCTGGGGGATCCCAGGCTTTCACAGATCATTACCGTCCGAGATAGATAGTTTTTGTCACTCCAAATATGACCGATTGGCCTACCAGAAACGAAACCCGGTCGCCAAAAGGTGTGTTTCGTCCCTCTCCCGTGGGCGCGTCAAACCGAGTGTAATAACTGTAGTGACAACGAGATATACGTCTCACAAATCGTATAGCTGTCTAAAAAACCGTTCACAAAGATTGTAACCCGTTTAATCAGAAAAAAGATATAAGGGATCAGTGAAAACAGTTTAGCGGTACGCAGTTCAGTTCTGTGTCCCAACCACCGCACTGCTGCGTACCCAGCCCGGCCACGTGACGTGGCCGGGTTCATACTTCTGGATAACGCGCTTCCGGACAGCGGCAGATCTAATGGGTACCGAATCCCCTGCGGATCCACAGTCGGCCGCTATCGAGCAACTGGAACGGTTCGGGTCGAGTAGCCACGCCGCGCGGAGGATGTCAACGCCGTAGACGGGCCGAAACCCCTCGTGAGCGCGCTCGTCAACGGCGAGAGGGTCTCCGTTGAAAAATACAACCGCCGGTGAACGGTGTTCGCCCGGCTTATTTTCAATCGAACTTCTCCAGGAGTTTCCCGTAGAACTCGCTCCCCTCGCTTTCGGCCAGCTTCTCGACGATGAGCTCGGGCGTCGACCTCGCCAGGTGGTCCTTGACGGGCGAGCGGTTGACCTGCAGTTCGCCGTCTTCGAGTCCGATCGCCTCGATCCCGTCGACGGTCACGTCGATCGCGGCGACGTCCCTGATCTCGCCGGCCAGGTGCGAGACGAACACCGCCGTCGAGTCGCTCTCGGTCAGCGCTTCGAGTATCCCCGCGATGATCACCGCGCTCGCGCCCGGCTCCGTTATCGATTCGAGTTCGTCGACCAACACCAGCCGGGTCCGATCGCCCTCGACGAGCGAGCCGAACTCCCGGAGCGTCGCCTCGAAGGCACCGGCGTCGAGGGTCCCCTGCGTTTTGGCCTGATAGTGAAGCGCCTCGAAGCGCTCGAGACGTGCCCGCTCTGCCGGCACGGGCAGTCCCATCTGGGCCAACACGACGATCGTCCCCAGGAGATCCAGCGTCGAGGTCTTCCCGCCGCTGTTGACGCCGGAGAGCAGCGAGACCCCCTCGACGCCGTAATCGACCGGCTCGACGGACTCGAAGGGAACGTCCAAAAGCGGCGACCGGCCGCCCCCGATTTCGACGCCTCTCCCCTCGAACGTCGGGAACGTACACTCGAAATCGCGGGCGAACCGCGAGACGGCGAGTTCGACGTCCAACTCGAGGGCCGCATCGACGAGCGTCTCGGCGGGATCGCGCATCGTCCGAAGCTCCCCGGCGAGCTCCCGTTTCAACCGCGTCGAGCGGCGATCGCGCTCCGCGGTCAAGTCCCCGCGAAGTCGCTCTATCACGCGCTCGTCGTGTTCGACCGGGAACGTCGGTTCCTCGCCGAAGGCCTGTCTCGCCACCGATTCGTGATCCGGGAGATCGAGCGCGTCGACGAGACGGTCCCGCGCCGCCTCGACCGATTCGGCGAACTCGTCGGCCAGCTCCCGTTCGAGCAGCGAATCGACCCCGGCTCCCCGCTCGACGAGCGACAGCAGGTCCGCCCCTTCGATCGTCACGTCGCGCTCTTCGATCGCCGCCCGGAGCCGATCGTTCGCGACGCTTTCGGCCATCGAAACCGCCGTATCGAGGTCGTCGATCGCCGCCTCCAGTCGCGTTAGCTGTTCGTCCCCGGTGACGGTCCCGTCCGCATCGAGCCCTTCGAGGGCGTCCTCGAGCGCGTCGAGATCGCACGGCGGCTCCAGCCCCGCACTCCGGTGGACGGCCGCGGCCGCCCGGAGCCGCGAGCGGTTCCGGGCGAAGAACCCGAGCGTTCGCTCGGGGACGATCTCAGCCGGCGCTTCGAGGACCCCCGGTCGGACCCGGACGTCGCCGTCGATCTCGATCCCCGAAAACGCCTCGTCAAGGACGATGACCGTCGAATACCCCCGAGCGAGATCCGCGATCCCGCGGGTGTCCTCGACCAACTCGACGCTCAGCTCCGGAACGACGTCCTGTGCCTTCGAAAACGTCTCGACGTCGTTCGTCGCCAGACATCGGTCCCTGATACGGACGTCACGCGCCGTCTCGAGCGGTTCGACCCCCGAAAGCGCCTCGAGCACTTCGGCTGTCGGCTCCCGATTTACGGCGGCCTCGGCGAACTCACGGACCTCCGCGATCCGATCCGTCGACGCGCTCGGGTAGAGCGTCTCGAGCCGTCGTTTGCCGTACCCCGTCACGGCGCGCTCTTTGAGCAACTCGAGTACGGACTCATAGAGTTCCCGAGCCCGCTCGGTCGCGAGGAACTCGCTCGAATCGTCGTGACGGTGTCGGATCGCGGCCCGAGCGATCCGCGCGGCACGCCCCTCGGAGACCCCCGGCGCCCGCGCGATCCGGGCGACGTCACCGGCCTTCAGCGCCGCTCTCGGATCGTCGAGTTCGGCCAACCGCTCGGCCGTCTTCGCACCGACGCCGTCGATCTCCTCCAGTTCCGACAGCTCCTCCGTCATCGCTTACATGAAGTCCGCGATCCCGCTCTGTTTGTTCGTGTCGTCCTCGAACACCGACTCGACGGCCCGATCGAGGATCTCGAGGCGCTGTTTCGTGTACTCCCGACAGCCGTACTCCTCGGCGACCCGGATCGCAGTGTCGATGTACTTCTTGACCGATCCCTCGTGGACGGTGAGGTTGACCCGACCGCCGCACTCCCGACAGTCGCCGGTCAACGGGACCCGGCGGAACTTCTCGCCGCAGTCCAGACACCGCGTCTCCTGTCTCGAGAAGGCCCGGAGGTTGCCGATAATGTCCGGCAGGAAGTGGTACTCGATGACCCGTTCGGCGACGTCGGTCTCGTCGACGGCCCGCAGCTTTCGGGCCAACTCCAGTTGGGCGTTCATCTTCTCCATCATGTCGCCGAGCGTCTTGTACGCCGA
>LFFM01000931.1_pt1 | contig 20822 bp, 17 predicted proteins | sample 643131 | NCBI WGS metagenome assembly LFFM01 (sample SAMN03777445, study PRJNA286221) | soda lake metagenome | biome: soda lake; feature: Kulunda steppe; material: water; isolation source: sample Tc-Br brine of Tanatar trona crystallizer | place: Russia: Kulunda steppe | collected 2011-07
TCACCGATGCCGCACAGAACGCATCGGTCAATGCCGCCAACGACCCTTTCGCATCACAACTCCCCCGCCCTCGTACCACATCACCATCCCGTTCGTACGGGATGTGCGGGGGTACCGTATCGAGATGTGTGTTCAGTACGAGATGGGGTCCATCAACAGTAGTCTCTCGCGTCGCAATTACGTTTCCAGCCGCATCGACCTCCGTCTCATGGCCCGTGTCGTTCAGTGTCTCAACCAGCAGTGCCCGCATCTCAGAGACAGCCTCGTGCGACGGTGTCGCAACCGCCTGCTGATGAAATCGCTCTCGATCAAACGTCACTATGAGGTCTTATCGGCTGAGCGCATATCAATTCACCCCGCAACCCAGCACAGCACCGAAGTTCGGGAGTCCAGTATACGTTAACACTCAGCATATACGCCTGCGGGCACATCTATTGACATCCTCCTCCGCGTGAACGGGGAGGAATCCCGAGCGGTGGGAGTTTCAGGTTCACAGTCCAACTGGTGGAGTACGTCTTTGCCCGATGATCACGCCAGCGAATCTGTGCCAGCAGATTCGCGGCCCGACGCTCCGAGACGAACGTCTTGATTGGGAACATCGTTCGTCGGGTGACGCGACTGCGTCACCCTTGCCTGCTGTGGCTTCCAGCTACTGCTGAGAACTGACCAACAATCCTCTACCCAAGAGCGTTACATAATAGACACCCGAGCATCGACACTGCCAACTACCCAGAGTAGCAAATAAATTCCAAATTTTAAATGCATAGCATACTAAATCCTTGATGTAATGAGTCAAAACAGCACATCTGCTGAGAAACGTACAGAACCCAAACGGTTCGGCCCTGAAGATGAGTTTGACGCAACCGATCTCATCGAGGGTGACCGCATTCCTCCGTCACTTGTCGCAGGTACAATAGAGAAATTATACAACCTCCGACAGCAATCTGATGTCCAATTTGCAGAGGCGACTATCACAGACGGGTTGGATGATGTACACTCTGCGATACTCGTCGACGGAGATACGAGAGTTATGGTGCGGGCGTGGCGCCGTGATTCTCAAGCAGCCATGACGCAAAAAGGGGCCGATTGGACAGTGCATGATGTCGGGACCCGAGTCAGAGTCACAGATGCCATAGTTGAACGGGAAGGAGATCTTGATTGGGAGACAGATGTTGAGACGTTTTGCGAAAGCTGGGCTAACTCTGTGATTGGGGATGCAGGCAACGGAGATGAGTTGAGACTCGACGGTCCGTCACTAACTCTTTATAACCCATATACAGTCACCAAAATCAACGCCACTATAGAACTCGTCAACGACAAGTGAACTGTTCCGGCTCGCTCATTGATGTCTGACCTCTACTCAGTGAAATCAGCGAGTGTCTTCCGTTGGCGATCTCCCGGATCAACATTCGTAATGAGCACTTCAGCAACCTCGCCACGACTACTTGCATCGCTGTTGATCGCTCGGACCGCGTCCACGTAGGTCACAGCAAACGCCTCGTGATCGTCATACAGCTCCGTCACCGGCGGTGAATTCGAGATGACGACCGCAACATCTTGAGCGGCCAGCTCCACAGCGACGTCCCGCAATCGGCGTTGATCCTCTCGGTCAAACCCTTCCGCCTGATAGGAGTTGAAATCAGCCGTCTTCGAGACCGGTTCATATGGCGGATCGAAGTAGACGAGATCGCCGCTCGTCGCCTCCGCGAGTACGTACTCAAAATCCATATTGAACAGCGCTGTGTCCTGTAGGGTACGTGAAGCCTGTCGAATCCGCTGGTCTTGTACCCAATCAGGGTTCGTGTAGCGCCCAAATGAGACGTTGAATTCGCCATCACTGTTCTCCCGATATAGTCCGTTGAAACACGTCCGATTCAGATACAGCAGCAGGCTGGCTTCACGAATCCGGTCGTGTGTAGTCAGCGGCGAGTGCGTGCGGAGGTCGTTGAATTCGGTGCGTGCCTGATAGTAATACTCCTCAGAGTGTTCGTGGGTTTTGTTCTCCTCAATAAGCGCGTCGGGATGATCGCGGACGACTTCGTAGAACCGCATGAGTCGAGAGTTGAGGTCGTTGATCGTCCCAGCCGGCGGATTAAGATGGAAGAACACAGCCCCGCCACCGACAAACGGCTCATGATATGCCTCATAGGACATCGGAAACAACCCAGTGATCTCGGAGAGCAGTTGCCGCTTCCCACCTGCCCATTTCAAGATCGGTTCTACCATTCATCCATATGTTTCGACAGTGCGTGGAAAAACCTATCTCGTTACGATTGTAGGGGTATGTGCGGCGTCAATTGGTATTGTAGGCGGTTCAGGGGTGCATCAGAACGGGTCTTATCAGCGGTGGTGGAAGGATCAGGACAAGAGATAGAGCATGTATGCAACACAGGTGGTTCGTTGCTTCTGACCAATCAGTTCTGAATCAACTGGTCGCTGAAGAGTACCTATGGTTCAATCCGCTCATAACTGAGATTTGCTTTAGTATCGTTGTATTTGATTTGGCACAAAAAAACGACTCTTTCGTCCGGAGTTGTCGGTTGATCCAGTCCTGTCGTACTCACTGGGTCTGCTTGATCAGCTGCTGACCGCATCGCCGTGAGTTGGCTCCCTCCGGGGCGAGAGTCACCCGTTTTTGTTTCTATGTATATACGCTGTCGAACATTGTAGGCAGGCAGAGTCATCTCAAAACTGAAGTCAGGTTCCCATTGGATCTTTTCACCACTATCACCACCAATAGATGAATCATCGACGAAAGACAATCGCTGGACTACAGTGGGTCCGTTAATATGAGAAATCCAAACCCTCGGATTTGGGTCGTCTATTTCGATATTAGCAGTTAGAGTAGGGTTTTGTCTGAGTTGGCTTTTCAAACAGATTCCACTGAGCATCTCGCCAATTGTTCCCTTCTCTTTGTGTGGGAGTCCATCGATAGTGCCAAATCCAAGCTCTTTCTGGAACATGTTAACTGTCGCTTCTCACTCCATCCTAGTAAAAAGAAATCGTTCACTTGAGATGTCATCGCTTCCACTGCTCTGGACAGACCTCAGCTGGTATACGGCCTCTTTGACACAGTTAGTACTTCACGAGAGTTTTATACAACCTTCACAAGATGCTGTTTCGACCAGTAGAAGCCGATCAAACGTTGGGTAAAAGTGCTTATTAACCTCGTCGATCCTGACACATGGAGCAAAAATTGTTTACTTCGTCTACAGAACTAACGTCAATTTCTTCATCAAATGTGCTCCGCTCTTCGAACGTTTGAGCCCAACCACAGTGTTCTGGTTCTGCAAAGTGCCATGTCTGCCCTTCTTTTCTAGCCAATTTCATACTACTCATGAACTCAGGAATCGTGATAAGTTTGTGTACTATACTGACCGATCACTACAACTCGGAATCAAGTTTCAGTTCGTGCTGCATTCGCGTCCTGTATCTTGCACTTCCGAGCACCAAATATGATTTCTACAAATCATTGGATGAGCAACCTGCGTCAGAAATTTCTCACAGATTACCTCTGATCAGAGACGTCGTCATATCCACCGCAGATATTGGCTGTGAATGGATCTCTAACACTTGTCTGTAGTAACCAGAATTACATCACTCCCGGTGGCAGTAGGCATATGGCCGACGATGGACGGCGTATGAGTACGGATCGATTCTACGGCGGCGTCGAGAATCGGATCTCGGTTTTACAGGACTTTCTCGCGTTTATTGACGCCGAGCAACCCACGCGACAGGGGGTCTACGATTGGGTTGCCGAGCACACTGGCGGCGGTGGCGAATCATTCGTTGATCGAAATCTCGGATTCTTCGAATCGTTACATCTCGTGCGACTTGAGGACGACACCTGCCAACTTGGCGTGTACGGGACTCGGTATGTCCAGACACACGACCCGTTCGTGGTGCTGCAAGCACTGCGCAGCGGCATCAAGGGGTTTGACACCATCCTCACAGGGCTCGCTGAAACGCCACTTACCGATGAAGAAATCGCCGAGCTTATCGTCTCCAATTTTGAGTCAGCCTCGACAGGCACCGCGATCAAGCGTCACCGCGAGTGGCTACAGGCGCTTGGATACGTTGCGCACGACGACGACGTGAACACGCTCAATAGTGCAGGCCGAGACGTCGTCGAGCGGCTCGGGCTGGATGATGGAGAGCCAGCAATTCCACCGGCGACTGGCGATCCAATCACCGACTGGGTCACCGTACTCACACACCACTGCGAGGCAGCTGGTATCACCGTCGAAACCGATCACCGTGACGATATCCACGCCTCCATTCCCGGGGAGCCAGCGATCCATATTCGCGTCCACGTTCCAGAGACGCACGGAGCAGACACAGACTCTGCACCCACCACGGACGTCCTCCACGTCACGGTCGCTGACGAGCGAGACATGCTAGCGAGTGAAGCTGATCACACGGTCCTCACCATCGTCCTCGATACCGACACAGCCGATCTGTATGACCCACTCCTCGATGATTTCCTGTATCTGCCGGCTGAGCTCCTCCGTGAAGAAGCCACAGCAGATCACACGCTCGAAATTCCAGTAAATCCCGATGGGTCGTATGGGGAGGCATTCGCTGGACGGGCAAACAACTGGCACGATCTGCTGGCTTTACTCGGCGAGGAAGACACAGACGATGACCTTTCGGCGATCAGCGACACCGCGCCGTACTACTGGGTCAACCAAGGCCAAGAAGAGATCGACGAGGAGTACCTCACCGCACCGCGACGCGACCTGTTTCAATATGACTTGCCGAAACTCGAAGTGGATGATATCGTCTTCAGCTACAACGATGGCCGCGTCGTCGGCTACCACGAGGTCACCGAACCGGCGCGTGTCGTGTACCCGGAGGCCGATGACGACGACGGTGAAAGCTACCGCGTTGAGACCTCTTTTACACAGTTCGCTGAGCCGCTTCCCTTCCCAGAGATCTTCCAAACGCTATGGGAACACCGGCTCGACCAGTACTACCCCGTGAATCCCGGTGGGATCAACCAGCAGTACCTGTTCAATCTCAGTGAAGCAGCCGGTGAGTACCTCCTTACAAAAGGCCGCGGGGAGGAACCCAGCGACGGTATAGATACGGATGATGAGACCGACGACGAGGTCCCCGAGGTCGACCACCCCATCCTCACGCATCTCGAAACGCACCCTGATGCGACCGTCTACAAACTCACCGCCCCGCCGGACTACTGGCTCACCGCGCTGACGTATCGCAGCCTCCCGATTGAAGCAGCCGACATTGATCACTGGCATGAGGCGTCTCCCGGCGATATCGCGATATGTCACTCGCAGGCAAACCCATCACACGACGGGCTTGCAGAGCAGGAAGGCGTCATCTTCGGCGTCGGAATCTTCGGCGACAGCTACCGCAAAGAGGAGGCGTGGCTGCCTGAAGAGACGGTGCCTGATGAAGTGGTTGAGCATGTCATCGGTTTCGACCGCCTGTTCGTCACCAGTGAGATCGACGACCTCGACCTGAGCACCAGCATGCGGGCGAAGAGCAGTGAGACGATCAACGATGAGCTCGCGGCGCTCACGGCAAGCGGTCTCTCGATAGCTGCAGCGAACAGGCTGTGTCTGGATGTAAGCGACATCGAGTTCCCCACACAGGGAGCGTTTCTGACCTTCCGGGACGCCGAGGACAATTTTGATGTCGACCGTCCGCAGGCGATCATCGCCGAGCTTGAGGCCGCACTAACCGAGCTCCCACCGATCAATCACGAGCTCCCATTCACCGGGCAGATCCCTCCGGAGGCGGTCCTCAATGGGCTCTACTTCCCTGATGATATCGGTGAGTCGATCATCGAGCAGGTCGAAGCGGCGCTCCGTGCTGGCGACCATATCATTCTCACCGGCCCGCCCGGCACCGGTAAGACCGAGATCGCCGAGCGGGTCACCTCGTATCTCGAGGGCACGTATCCGTATCTCTACTCCGGGTCGGAGCTCACCACCGCGACAGCCGATTGGTCTACGTTCGATACGGTCGGCGGCTACATGCCAACCGAGACGGCTACCGATGATGCCGACGGCGATCTCGCCTTTACCCCGGGGATCGTCCTCAATCGGCTCAAAAACACACGTACTGGCGTCCAGACGAACGAGCCGATCATTATTGATGAGCTGAACCGCGCCGACATCGACAAAGCGTTTGGCCAACTGTTCACGCTCTTATCGGGGCAGTCCGTCCAGTTGCCGTTCACCCGAAACGACCGGGAGATCGAGTTGCTCACGACCGACCAGCTTGCGGGGTTGCCGGCAGCACACCAGTATGTCGTCCCTGAGTCTTGGCGGATCTTCGCCACCATGAACACGTACGATAAGACCTCGCTGTACGAGATGAGTTACGCGTTCATGCGTCGGTTTGCGTTCATTCGCGTGCCAGCGCCTGAGTTCCCACCAGAGGACGAGCCGGGTGCCATGGCGACGTTGCGAAGCGAGCTGGACGCATACATTCGGGCGTGGGATGGCATTGACCCGACTGACGGGGAGCGGGATGCCATCGGGCTCGTCTGGCGACATACCAACCACGCCGTCGAGGAGCGATCAATTGGCCCGGCAATCGTCCGCGACATGCTCGGGTACGTCACCAATCGACGACACGCCGTCGGCGATGATCTTTCCGAGCGGGTCACTGAAGCCGTGATCAGCTACATCTTCCCGCAGCTCGAGGGTGTTCCAGAGCGGAAACAGATCATCTCCCACATCGCCGCCGTTGACGACGTGGATACGCCGGCGCTGACCACCGCTGCACGCGAGATGTTGCAGGTGACGATTACTCAAGAGACATGAATCGCGACGAGCTGATTGAGGGGCTGACGCAGGACATCCTTGCGTACGTCATGCAGGGTGGGTTCCCGAAACAGGAGCTGGCCACATCGATCAAGCCCGAGGCGCTCGATGAGCGGTTCGAGGAGTACGACCTGCTCTTGGATCTGCATTTTATTCTGAAGCCCGAGGTCGTTACCTTCGTTGAGCAGCTATCCCAGCGCCTCCGGAACATTCGCACTGAGACGACGACCGTCGCGCGAACCCAGCGCGGCGGTATTGATGGGCACATCAACTGGGGGGCGACGGTGAAAGCTCGATACGCGACCAACCCGCGTGACCGGTCGCTCTTCGTCACTGAAAATCGCTCCGAGGATTATGATATCCCGGAGAATATCGTCCTCAAGCGGTTGTTGTCGGTGATTTATACGACGCTTCGTGACGCCGACGAGTATCTCCGCGGGAACTATGATTGGGTCACCGACCGCTGGCAGGCCAATACCGACCTGATCGACGAGCTCCAACGGACCGTTGAGCGGAACGTCCATGTCCGGCGGATCAGCGACCCCGAGACGTACGAGCCAACCGAGCGCATGCTCACCACCGCCGAGCAGGCCCGCCAAGAGATCTATCGTGACGCTGCGGATCTCTTGCGGGCGCGGCAACGGTTGTTCGATGGCGATCCGGATGAGCTTCGGTCGCTGCTTGCCCACACTGCAATCACGCCGGATGATCAGGCGCGGCTCTTCGAGCTGTATGTGTTGTTCCGGTTTATCGCGACACTGGAGGCGATCCAAGAAACACAGCCCGTGTTCCAGACGATCCGGAGTGGCAGACAGGAAATCGCCCGCATCGATGGCTCTCAAGAGATCGTCATCTACCACGATACGTCAGCAAGCGACCGCGGGCTCTCATTTCGGACCGAGCCGGCTATCGATGGTCGGGAACTGACTCGTGCCGAACAGGTACAGCGGACGGCCCGTGAGGTCGCAAGCAACTACTTCGATACCGAGTTTCGCAATCATACCGGTCGACCGGACGTGATCGTGCTTGAGATCGAATCCGACGACCCGCTTGCGTATGAGTATCTTATTGCAGAAGTCAAGCACAGCACGCGCGAGGACACGATCCGTGCCGGGATCAAAGAGACACTCGAGTATCTCGCATTCCTGCGGGTCAACGAAGAGTACGTGTTCGGGCGGGATTCCGAGGCGGATCCGGAAGTGTTTGGGAGTGGCTGGAACGGGGTGCTTGTCGTGCAGGATCTCGATCAGGAGACACCGTCAGTAGCGGCACAGTGTGATGAGCCGATTACGATCCTGCAAGCGGGGGAGCTTGATCAGGGGTTGCGAGTGGTCCTTAGGGAGGTACTCGAATAACTGAGATGGTGAAATATAGGAACCCCATCATCGAGGCTGGAATTATTTATTGACTGGTGGCACCATCGTATCCATATTTAAATTAATAACAGTCTTAGAACAATAATTGGCAGACGAAGGCGGGATACACCCTAACAAGAGTTCCTAGTAGATTCGACGCTAACATCGGTATATGCCACACGGTATTCAGCCGTCAAACTTTCAGGATGCGGTGCGCAATCAAATCGCTCTGTGGGAGGAATCACGCGAGTTGGTAGATCGCGTTGGTGACAAGGTATATCGAGGGACGTCAACGCCGCTCATCATCACGGATGAAACCATCGGCGGGCATGTATACAACAAAATAAAAACGGAGCGAGAACGCCGCGGGCTCAAAAAAAAGCATCCGAGAGTAGAGCAGGTAGCTCAGATCAACAGCACCACCCAGTCCGCCATCTTGTCAGAGACGTACGATAGTGCTCACGAGCAGTGGGAGGATCTTGCTCTTCATGGTTCAGGCATCTTTGGTGGAATGCATCCAGTCATGAAGCGGGACGATGCGGAGATATTCATCTACGGGACGGCAGATCTCATCACCTTCTTGGAGAACCGGCCAGTGCATGTGCTCCAGCTCCGGGGAACGAAACCGGAGTATATCGCTCGTGACGAGCCATTTTCGAACATGATCGTGGCACCATGGATGACATGCTGGATTCTTGACCGAGGCGGATTCGATGTCGACGATCTCTCTTTTACCGTGCTCAGGTATGATCGCGTCGGGATGGATGTTGATCGTGCTACGCTTCTCGCTCAGCTCCAGCACCTAATTTCATCCCACTCGAATCCGTTCTCTGACGGCAGGATTGAACGGGCTATCAACGGATCGCGTACAAATGAGAATAGCCTGCCAGATTTCGCTAAGGATACTTTCGACTACGAGCGGGGATTCGAGTATGATGGGACCCAATTCTACCAGCTGAAGAATGAGAGCCTCGATATCATCCGTAAGGATGACTTCCTTGATGAGCAAGCTGCAGGGGCGTGAGTTCCGTTCGCCACTACCTTCTTTCCCGACTAGATGGTCGAGTGGGGGTAGTCACACCATCCTCTCAGGATCGTCAGTAATCGGTAGTCCTCACATGGTGATAGATTGTATCAACTTCACGACCCCATCGCCAGAGAGCGTAGTCTAACTGTGGCATCGTAACGTGATCACTGTGTCGGTCATTAACAGCATCAAGAAGTCGGTCCGCAGCGAGTATTGCGGCAGCACGGATTTCGATTTCTTCACGGCTTCCCTCAGGTAATATCGATAATCCATCGACCAGTTGGGTGAGGTGTGAGTCATAGCTCAGGACGCCGTGGGCACGGAGATTTGCTGGCACGACGTAATCTGCGAAGATAGTTAACGCCGCAATATCCTCTTGTGAGGGTGTGAAAAACGAGTTTTGCTGGAATCTTCCATAGAGCGTGGATGCTGCCAGTTGTGCTTTCTTATCGAAATACAGTGTCTGACCGTCCGCGGTGCGTGTATCCCCAAATGCCACCGCGAAGTCTTCTGTGAGAAACTCAACGAATCCACCGTTTCCGAAAAGTTGCACCTCTTGGCTCGCGTCGAAACTCTGGTGGAAGAATCGGTCATGGTCGGTGCAGAGTAGCTCACCGATGTCGTTACAGAGTTGGTGGCGTTCTTCCACCATCGGGATCGAGGTTTCATTCCGTTCCTCACCAGTGAACAACGCCCGAGTTTCAGCCAGTGAGAGGTCACGAAGGTGTTCACCGTCGGTTATCGGGACACCTCTGTCGATTGCATCAGCAAAGCTACGCCAGAGTGCCAACGCTCCAGTCCACGTTTCCCCATCATACGTGGCTCGGTACAACTCGTCGTGAATCAAGAACTGGAACTGGTGTGCTGCGATCAGAATGTATAGATCGAACACCGTCTCATCGGGTATATCAGCGTGCGGAAATGGGCTCCCAGTCCACTCCGGAACTGGCAAGTCCATCTCAGAAAGATCATCAGCGAAGTCCTCGATGGCACTGTCTTGTATCGAAACGTGACTGAACGAGTCGTTGCCGAACGCACGTCTGATTGAGGTCCGAACGCGGTTAGCTGTCACATGATCTAATTTTATCTGGTTGGTTATAATACATTGTGAGAGTTTAATTATGAGTCGCTAGACATCTGCTACAATCCCTACAACGACTTCTCAACGGTCAACATACTCGTTCCCTTCTTTGTCTCCCACTGGCTTTGGACATCGTAATCAAGTGATTTCCAGAATCCTACTGCCGGTGATCCGTCGACTACATCTGCGATCATCTGTGTCTTTCCATGACTCCGGGCAAACTCCTCTGCTTCCTCGCACAGATACCGCCCAATTCCCGCCCCGCGAGCCACCCGGGATACAGCAACAAGGCGGATCTGAGCCTCGCCTTTGTCCAATACTCTCGACTCACACCACACCATTAACGCTCCAATGAGCGTCCCAGATGTTTCTTCCACGTAGTAGAGTTCTCTGTCGTCTCTTTCAAAAGCCCGCTCTAACGTATCTCGATATGTGAACCAATGGAGATCTTGTTTGATTTCAGATGAGTTGAAAAACTCATTGATCGCTTCTACATCATCCATTGAAGAGGCGGATTGAACAGGAAGTGCAGTTCTATCCAGCTTTGACTTCAAGCTTCGCCACCCCCATGCTGACTCTTTCGGGGGCGGATTTTGACCATCTGAACCGTCTCCTCGTCATCATCAACAAAAACGGCCTCACCGACGTTATCAATTTGTCTGATGTAGGTTTTCAGGTTACTGCCCATGTAGTCTTGACTTAGCTTGTCCAGCGATTTGATGTCCTCTTTAGTCGTAATCTTGTGACAGAGTGTGATGTCACACTGTGAGAGCACTTCACTATCGATTGCGGAGGGTTGTTGACTCGCAACGACAATAGAGAGACCGGGCTGACGGCCTTCTTTCACCCACCTGATCAGCATGTCTTTCGCTAATGAGGATGACCCACTCGGAACGAAGTTGTGGGCCTCATCGATGAACAACCAGACCTTGGGAATCTCAACTCTCAGTCCCATTTCTTCACGACGCCGCGCATCCGTCCGTTGCCTAAACAGTTCTTTCCCGAGGACATCAACCACCAGATTCCGTAGTCCATACTGTCCCGGGTCAAGGACACTTAGGTCAAGTACGTTGATTCGATTTTCATCAAATGTCTTCCACACGTCTTGATAGTCATCTGCGAAAATATCCCACTCACGGGCCATTTCCAACCGATTCAGGAGGGCCTCTTTCGTCCGGTCGGATGAGGACCCGTCCATCTCGACTTTATTGATTATGTCGGGTAGATAGTATGGTTCGTCGTCCTCGTTGAGCTCCCTGATCGCCCGATAGAGCGTAATCCCCATCGGTTTGTTGATATTGAGGTCAAACAGATCACACCACCCATCAGGGGTCATGTCTGATGGATTGAGTAGGAGTGGATTGAGGTCTATCCCCCGGGAGCGGAACTCACGGACAATATCTTCACCGTATCGGGCCTCTGGATCACCGGGAACGAGGAGGTTTACTGGGAATCCTTGTTCAGTAATTCCCCAATCCCAGAGCAGGTCACGCTGCTCATCGTTTTCCTGAGCCATCGTCCAATAGATCCCCATTGGATCAATGACGAGCGGTACGACATCGTTGGTTTCAGTGTGAATCTCTTCAACGACGTTTCCGAGTGTGTAGCTTTTGCCTGTCCCGCGTTTTCCACAAGCCAGTATCGACCGTGCACTCGATGCATCGATATACACGTCGTCTTTATCCTCTATCTCTTGTCCAATGTACAATCTCATATTGTATCACCTTCGGTAACTTCGATGAGTGGCACTATGGATTCATAGTAAGAGAACCCTCCGTGGACTCCCCACTCTGTGTTTTTCAATTCCCTCGTAAGGTGTGGATAGCCCAGACCAGTCGTCTTGGTTCCATCCGAGTCGAGAATTGTTCTCCCTTCTTTGATGTTCGAACTACCCTCCACAAACCGAGCATGGGGATGATGTTCCTCACAGACGATAGAGGGTGCAGCAGGGAGCTGATCTCGCCACAGAATCCCATGGTCGGCTGTGAGGAAAATCCGGAACTTGTCTGAGAGCTTGCTAGCGGTTTCATGCAGCGTCTGAAGATCGTCACGTATGTCTTGGACTACCGCCGATTTATTCGGCTCTTCTTTCCTATTGTGCGAGTCTTGGTCGAGTCCCATCCGTGTGATTTGTACGTACGTTTTCTCCTCTAGCGGATACTCATCGCGGAGGGCATCAACTACTTCGCCAAAGCTGCTAATCCGAGTGACGCTGCTCATAGACGAATGAAGGTCGGTAGAAAGTTCCTCATCACCGCGCTCCCAATATGTGAAAGCGAGGTCATTATAGAACCGTCTCGTATTGAGAAGGTCGGCATACACAGAAGTAGGTGAATACTGTTCCTCACTATCCCCGTATATCACCCGCCGATAGCCCGGTTCTGTGGTTGAAATGCCGTCAACAAAAACCGGCTGCGCATCTATCTCTGTTCCCCGTACTGACTCAAATGAGAGACCATCAACGATGATCAAGATGACCAGATCCTCACCAGAAACAGTATCCATGATGTGTTCTTTGATTTTTGACTGAGCCAGCAAATCCTGTTCCAATCGTTGGTGATCAGTATGGCTAGCCCAGTCAACGACCGCGTTCAGTCGAGGTTTGACCGTCTTCTCTTCACATGATAGCCTATCAAAATCCGGGTGGTGCGCGTCTGCGTCAATGATGACATCGTGTTCAAAGAGATGGTCCGGGTCGTAGAGGTCCTCTTGGAAGCTGTCGAGAGAGTCGTAAATGCTGAACTCATCAAGATAGAACTGCGCCAATTTGGGCAGCGGAACTATGACTGGCTGCTCACGAGCACGTTCCTTGATTTCCTCAAAGTATGCCATCGGTACGTGGTTAACGACCCCGGCGTTGTGAGATTTCGATGTCTATCTGGTTGAGCACGAAGAGTTGCTGGATTCGCTCTAACAACTCTTCAGGGTCAACTGTTTCCCCATCATCGTGGTACTCCATGAGTAGGTCCTTGAAGTCCACTCTGCGGTGATTCTTTATGCGGTCTAGTGTTTCATCGACTGCCTCTTCATCGGGTTCTTGTTCATACCTGAACTCTTTCGCATCGTCGGTGATTTGCTCTGTTGTGTCGAGGAGGTCTTTCCCTCCAGTCCCGAGGTCAGTTTCGTCACCAATGTCTGTAAACGAGAACTGTTCTAGTTCTGACCGAAGTGACTGGAGAGTTGATTCTGCCGTCAGAATCCGTTCTTCAACATCGTTGGGGTTCGCATCAACGGTTTCCTCTATGTCTACGACACGGGCGTACTCAATCTCACGACGCCCATCAGCGATATTCTCTTCTGCTTGCTTCAGTACGCTCTTCCGGTACGCATCTTTGAACTCTTCCAGTAGATCACGACGTGACTCTTCTGGGTTGCGAATACTGAACTTCGCTGATCGAAGCCCCCGTGCCTTGCCGTCAGTTGCTTCTTGTAATATTTCTTTTAGTTGCTCGCGTTTCTCATCAAACACCTGCTGGTGTTCTTTTCGTTTGCTTTTGTATTGGCTCTCAATCCGGTCGAGTTCCTCTTTGAATCCTTCCAGATTACCAAGGGCACCGACTGGATTTTGAGCAAACCGTTCGGATATTCGTGAGATGAATCGGTTGATTTCTTCTTTCTCTTCAACCGAATTCTCATCAAATGTCTGAGCGTAGTCGGTGATATCCTCCTTAACACCAGCGACTTGAGCGGTGAAGGCTTTCCAGTCTTTCAACGTTTCAGCATCTTCTTCCAACGTTTCTATTTCGTCATCAACCGAGTCTAGTTCTTTTTCGGCCTCCGTGTGTGTCTTATGTAATTCTACTGCACCCTCGACTCCTGTCCCATTTTGCGCTTCGATGGTACTCTCCAACTCACTAGCTGTTTCAGTTAGACTGTTATGGATGTCAGCGTATTCGCCGCGAATCGATGCCCGTGCATCGTTGAGCCCTCCAACAAATTGGACGCCTCCCTCAATCGTATTGTCGAGATGTTTTGGCACAACCTGACGTGATTTTCTCTCGATACGCTTCTTAAGATCCTGACAAGCTTGGTGGTGCCTTGAGTGTAGTATCTCTCCCTTTTGTTCCAGTTTCTCTACCTCTTCTTTAGCAGCGTAGTAGAGCCTCTCTAAGCGTTCTCCATCTTCTGGATTCGCCTCATCAAGAAGGTTTTCAACCTCATTCAGCGCCTCTTCGACACCATCAGGGACAGCTTCTGGATCAAGACTCTCAATCTTCGTTTTCAGTTCTCGTCCGGTAGCGAGGACCTCCTCCACTTGCGCAATCGAGTAGTCCGTTTCCAGCAGGGTCAAGGCGTCATTCTCATTCATTCCAACGACACGACGACGTGAGAGGAATTCAAATATAATCTCAAGCTCGTCTGATTTGTATCCCTTATTATATCCTATCTGTTGGATTTCTTCAAGCGGGAATTCCTCGCGGTCTTCCGACTCCAATTCGTCCACAATGAACTGTTCAAACGGATGGAGTGTTGCTCGAACCTCGTAGTTGTCTTTCTTACTATTTTCGACAGTTAGCAGATCAGAATAGTGTTTTTTGATCCGACCATCGAAGGATGAGGTGTTTTTCAGACCAAAGCGTTGTGCAACCTCACTCTTTGTTCCTGTTACCGTCTCGATCCCACGGCAGAGTGAGACAGTTTGCAGGGAATCTAAGAAATCCATATAATCAGACATCATCGATTCGTACTGTGTACTGGTGATAAGCGTGCTGTAGTCTGGATAGAGATCCTGCATTGCCTCCCGGAATACCGTAGCAACAGCCATTTTCCCCGCACGGCGAATCTCAAACGGAGCGTTTTCGATCAGTTCTTCTCCGAATAATGTCTGGATGGTCTGCTTGAGTAGGCTGTTCTGGAACGATTCAATACGCTGTTCCTGTTGCGGATTGAGCTCTTTGTCAGTTTTATCAAGGTAGTCGACCAGAGCCAGCATCAAGAATGGGTTAACCGCCTTCGGGTCCATTGCATCCCGGAGGAATTCGATCCCGTCCGGGAGTTCCTCAAATGTCTCTCGTCCATTCAGCATGAACGTATACTCGCGGTCAGATTCCTTTCTAATATGGGGTTCAACCGTTTCGGTAGCCTTCTCCCACCCGAGAATGAAATTAAACGCGATATCATTATCGACCTCGCTGGGGCCAGTCTGAGCTGAACCAATTATCTCATCCTCGTGAGCCGTATCAGTAACCGTGATTGATGCGCTCCGTTTGGGATAGGACGGATCAAAGGTGCCGATCATCCCGTGTGTTCTGTAGAGCTGTTCCGCCTCTTTATCCAACCCATCACCGACACCCCATCCCTCAAGCTTGCCACGCTGAGGTTCGAATATATCACCGCCAATGAGACGGTTCGCTAGCGCACTATGAGCATACTGTGCGTTTGGATGGTCCGTATCATAATCACTCCAGAAATCACGGATTAACTCCCGTACAACGTCCTGTGGCCCATCACTCCGTGTGACATCAATGAGGGTATACCCCTCATCGATAACCTTGATCACTTCACCGTGCAGTTTTTTGGAAAGATGCCGTCGAGCATCGAGCAGTCCATATTCCTCGACGGCAGCTTCTGGAATGCCTTCTTCGGGGAAGACAGCACAAAGTTTGATGAAGGTCTTTTGTTCCTCAGTGGCGACAGAAGAGTGGTCGAGAGCGTCACCAATAGCTGATTGGATGATGGTCGAGCTACCCTGAAAACGCACTTCTCCGTTATAGAATGCTTCCGCAAGGTCGAGCGCAGAAAACGGCTCACCAGTATTCTTGTAGTGCTGAAGTCCGAGCCGGAAGATATCGATAACTGTACGTGGACCATTGCTAAGTTCTGGCCGAGAACAAATCTGACCAATTGCGTTGAGTGCATGGTCAGTAATCACGTCATGCTGTTGAGCCTCAAAATCAAATCGTGAGGCATATTCCGTCCACAACTCTGCGGGGAAATCCTGTCCATAGACATTTTCAAGATTAAGCATCAGGTTGTCGCTCTCCAATCGGTTGAGAACGTCCCCTGATCGGGTATCAAGATAGCTCTTGGTCTGAGCGGGCATTGAGACAAAGAACCCGAACTCACTATCAATCTGGGCACCAGAGTGAATGTCCCAGATCAGGTCACGGAAGTCCGCTTCCGCGTCCTGCCTGTTATCTGCACTCTTGAAGTATTGCTGAAGTTCATCACCAAGTACGACAAGACCCTCAAACCCTGCCTCGGTAGCTAATTTCGTACATTCGTCAAAGAAGTCGATCAGGGTATCCGCATTAATACTCAGATCAAGCTCGCCAGTCTGTTCCATCTCCTCAAACATCTCAACCAGCTTATCAACACCGACATCGTGGGCATCCTTCTTTTCCTCAGCATAGTCTCGGATTTCCTTTTCGAGATACGATTTGTGGATCTCTTCAAGATCGTCCACGTAAGGAGGAGCTTCCGTACGAAGCTTGTAATGCATCCATCCGTACGTCGCCCGCATTATGGCTGAGAATGAAGTAACAGTAAACGGGGGAACTGCGATAATCTCATTCTGATTCAATTTGTGCCAAATGCTCACTGATGTGCTGGTCTTTCCATATCCAAATGGTCCGTAGAGGTACCCCTTTGTGGGGTCCTCATTCTCGGTGAGTGCATCGTACACCTTCTGCTCAAACCCACTCGTGTCGCCAAGGGAGATGTGTGTCTCCGCGTATGTCCGATACTTCTCTTCAACGGATTCAGCGGAATCATCAAGATTAGCAGCCGTGTGGGTAGAGATGATTCCTTCGTCTTTCCGTATCAAGTCCAGCAGTTCGTCAATACTTGATGTGGGTGGTTTGTCACTCATTGTGTTCATTTGTATTGGAGTTGGTTTTGACAGTGGCATCGACACCCGGGAGGGTCGCCGTGTCGATGCCCAATGCCTCCCAAGAGGCCGCTATTGTCTGATAGTGCTGTTCATCAGGTGAGAGGTGGACCCGTGGATAGACCTCTTTAGCAGGTGTTTTTGTGACATACACCACGTTCGAGAGGCCGCTCAAATCTACATTATTACGTAATTGACGAGTCGTTGAACGACTGGTATCCCCGTGGTCATAGACCACCGCAGTCACGTCCGGCTCGGTCACTCGTTGGAAGTGTGCCTGCTGGTACTCCCACCCGTACTCGCGCAGAGCCCAGCACAGGAACGTCTTCCCACTATCTCTCGGCCCGTGAAGATTGATGAACGGCTCTCCGTTTTGGCGGTGTTCCCGAATTTCTTCGAGAGCAGCCTTCTGCGCCGATGTGAGATGTTCGTTAGCATCGACTTGTTTGAGGGTATTCAGTCGCGTGAGTAGTTCCGACTCAGGCGAGGTCATCGATATTCACCTCTTTCGTAAGCCGTATTCTGATAGAGTAATCGGACTCAATCGATAGCCTCCCATCCATTGACGCCGTATGTTCCAGTATCTCGGCGAGATCGTCCTCGTGAACTAGAAGAACGGTACAGAGGAAGTTCTTTGACTCCTCTGACAACTCAAGCCGATCCCCGTAACGCAAGGTTTCGAAAACTTCATCGCTCCGGTAGAGAGAGTCAACCGCACCAAGGACGAGCTCTTTTTCAGCGAAGGAACGGAGATCAAACGTTCCATCCTCTAATACAGGCGGATCAAGTTTCTCAATGAACCTCCTGTAGCTGTTGAGGCTACGTTTGCTTAGCGGACCGGGATCAGCAAAGACTGGGGAATCCATCCGGTCTGCTTTCTCCATTACTTCCTCGATCACTTCCTGTCGTGAATCAGAGAAGTTTGTCGGTGCCCTACGGCGGTACGCATCCGAGATCTGGAAATAGGACCATGAAATACCGGTATTGCTACTTGGATTACGGTAATATGCTGTGGAATACAACAGATGGAATAATGCAAAGAACGCGTCCTCGTTGTAAATTATTACATCAATAAATTCTTCCCCCAACTCAGTAAGCTGTTGGCGATTATTCTCTTCGACCAACCCTAAGTTGGACAGAGTGGTCAGCATCCCCTTTGTATCCACTTCTCGGTCCGTTTTATTGGGGCGAGTGAGATTGAATTCCACATAAGCATCCTCCATCACGGCACTAGCAGAATCATACTCCCGCCTATCGATCAGGTCGAGGTACGACTTGATCGCGTCCGGACGACCGGTTCCGCCTTCAATGTGGAGCTTTGTTGATGACATTTTGAGTCAGGTATTCACCCCCATCCGAGGCGTAATGTTCTCCAACCGCTTTCGGTACCGAGATGATGGGTCCATCAAATCAATAATCTCCTGCCGGTTCATCTCATCAATCCGTTCTACGACCTCGTGTGTGACGATGAGATTGTGGAGAATCCGGTCCCATCGGTCGTTGCTTAACCGGGACATATCCTCACAGAAGGGACAACTATGATCTGTTTCAGCTTTCAAATGAGGGAGTTCCTGTCTTGTAAGAACATTCCCACTTCGGTGTTTCCTATGCGATGCGTTAAGCCGTCCCTTGAACGGGAAATACACGTTTCCGTATCCGCTTGTCCGCATCCAGCTTGTCGTGTCGAAGCTATCAACTCCAGCCTCATACAGCAGCGGAATACTAGTCGGACCACCGACGCCGAATGCATGCACAGAGAGACCCTGTTCATGGGCGAGCTCGGTCGCCCATCGGAGATTCTCGAAGGCCTCCGTGGTGATCATATTGACGCCTCCGTTAATTCCGCCAGTTGCAAAGCTACCAAATCCAACTCTCGTTAACCCATCTAGTTCCTTGTAGGCGTCAATACATCGAGAGATTTGGTTGCGGGTATGCCCTTGGATGACAGCTAAGGAGTCCTCACGTACGTCCTCAGGAAGGCGGCGGAAACACATCCGACTCGCACTGATTGTTTCATCAACTTTCTCTTGGACGGTTTGGGCGTCATCGTCGCTCATCGGCACATTATCCGGAAGGACATACCGTTGCCCCCACCGATTATCGTCATAATACTCTAGAAGATACTCATATAGTTCATCGAATGTTTTGTTCCCGACTTGCACCTCATATCCTCCTGAGTCGAACATGAGGTTGAGATCAAGTTCTTCGCTTAGACGGCTGATCTCACTATGTGCTTGTTTTCCGTGCGCAATAGGCGTAAAAATAACATTCTCTAACGGTGCCATCGAATGGTATTCATTCTCAAGCCGGGCGAAGAGCTTCCGCATTGAGCTTGGGCAGATATTTAGCCCGGCATAGAATGTGAGCGTCATCTTTCTGAGGCTATCCGGTCTAGATTTTCCATCCGAGTTGCGTTGCTACTGGGAATCTCCGCTTCGTCAAGATCCCCATAATCAACAACAACATCAGTTGTGATCCCTCCCCGGGTGTTGAACTGTCCAGTGATGCGCATCCAATGAGGAGAGATCAGGTCTGTGAGGTCCTCTAGAATCTGATTTGTCGCAGCCTCGTGGTATATCTCAACATCACGATACGAGGTGAGATAGAGCTTGAGCGATTTGAGCTCGATAATATGCTCATCTGGGACGTATTCAATATACATTGTTGCAAAGTCCGGCTGACTTGGTTTTTCTGGACATAAGCATGAGAATTCGGGCGCTGCAAGTTCTAGTTTCGTTGTTCGATCAGGGTATTCGTTCTCGATTACGTCCAAGGTGTCCGGATTTGGTGTACTCATGGTTAGCTACTGGGTAGAGGTTAGATACCGACGCGGGGATGGCACGACTCGGAATTCATCACGTGCGGTATCTCCTTGTATTCTACATATCTAAACCAGACACTTATAAAACCAATCTAAAATATATGTTTGATCTTCGACCATACGAACTCTATTCGGAACTTTCGGAAATGACCCCCTTCCGTTTAACAGTCTCGGGTGAGATACAGGGCCTATGATCGCAGACGTTCGTCGTGAACTGCACGCTGAGGAGCGTGCATGGGACACCTTGCCGAGTTTACACCAAAGGTGATCCCGTCCTCACGAGAGTCAGTTGATACTGAAGTTTGGAGGACTTTACGGTAAAATCAATATGTTGACTATCAACGAGCTACCGTAGCGATGTTCTCCTTTAAATTCTCCCTATTCGCTGCTTGTAACCACCTGTCCAAGCCAAGTATTCAATCGTTATTGAATCTGCTGTGTTGAATAGATGCTGAGGCACGCTCACAGGGGCTCACACAGTGGTTCTATGTTGGTGATGGCGAACATCAGGACAATTTCACGGAACTGTCGATACCAGCCGAGCGCTCGCACGGCATCGCCGAGCGAGCGCTTCGTTGTCGAGTAGGATGTTTCGGCCATCCACCGCTGAGAGTAGCCCTTCGCTTGGTTGAGTGCGTTATTCGCAGCTGCTTTCGCTGAAGAGCAACGGTAGTGAACGAGATACTCGACGTCGTGTGCGGCGATTTCGTACTCGGTGTGCCAGTCTTGGAAGCCATTGTCGGCGGCGACTGACTGCAGGTCGTCCGCGTTTCGGCGGACGACCTGCGGTCCGCTCTTCGTGTCATGCTTCCACCGAGCTGCGATGTGAACGTCGAGAACAGCAAGCGACTCCACATCGGTCAATGTCGTTACTTTCAGCGTCTGTATCGTCCGTCCTGCCCGCTGGCGGAA
>LFFM01000932.1_pt1 | contig 20813 bp, 19 predicted proteins | sample 643131 | NCBI WGS metagenome assembly LFFM01 (sample SAMN03777445, study PRJNA286221) | soda lake metagenome | biome: soda lake; feature: Kulunda steppe; material: water; isolation source: sample Tc-Br brine of Tanatar trona crystallizer | place: Russia: Kulunda steppe | collected 2011-07
ACCGCCCTCCGGGTCGACACCGGCGGGTACGCCTGTGTCAGGGTCGACGACGTGGACGGGATCAGTTCGGACCCGACGTTCCGCTGGCGCGAGACCGACACCCCGGTCGGTCCGGTTTCGGCGGTGTCGGGAGTTGACGCCGCCGCGGTCGACGCGGACGGCGCGCCGGCGGTTCCGCGCCTCGTCTGTGAGGCGGGTGAGCGCGTGATCGCGGTGCTCGCCGGTGTCGAGAGCCTCCGGACCCCGCCGGCTGCGGCGTTCCCCTACTTCTACCGACGCGATCCGTCCGACAAACGGTTCCGCGTGCGTCGTGGCGACGACGGGACCGTCGTCGAGAGTGTCAGCGGGTTCGCGGCGATGCACGCCGCCGGGTTCGTCCCGATCCCGATGCCGCTCGTGCCGGAACACGTGCTGGCCACCGGGTCGTGCCCCGCGGACGAGTCGAACTCGGAGTCGCCGCGCGTCGAGAGCCGCTGGGACCTGTTGGTCGTCGGGGATGGGAACGACGATCCGGGCCCGAATGCGAACTGAGTCTCTGACACGATAGTCACCCTCAAGGGCGCGCCGCGCGGATCCGGGGACATGACCGTTCGATACGACGACCTGACGGTGGAGTGGCTCGGTTACGCGACCGCCCGCGTCGAGGATGGGGGGCCCGTCGTGTACACGGACCCCGGCCGGTACGGAGTGCTCGACGAGTACTGGGCGCGCGACGGCGATGTCGTGTTGGTCACTCACGACCACCACTACGACCCGGAGGGGATCCGTTCGGTCGCCGACGAGTCGGCAACGCTCGTCGTCTACGAAGCGGTGGACCCGGAGCGGATCGACCGGGACGTGGAGTCGATCGACTCGCTCGCGGCCGACTACGACGTGATCCGGGTCGACGGCGAGACGGAAACGGAGGTCGAAACTCCCTCCGGAACCGTCACCGTCTGGACGGTCGCCGCCTACAACGAACCCGACGGGCCGCGAGCCGACGCCGACGGGAACGTGCCCCACCCTGAAGGGTTCGGCTGCGGGTTCCTCTTTTCGGCGGGCGAACGAACCGTGTTCTGGCCGGGTGACAGCGATGCACTGGAGGGGTTCGCCGAGCTCGACGTCGGCGTGTTCCTCGCGAACATCGGCGGCGGCGACATCGTTTCTGACCGTCACGAGTCCGCCGACCTCGCTGAGCGGATGGACCCGGATATCGTCGTCCCGATCCACTACGACACGTTCGAAGCACTCGAAGCGGACGGCGAGGCCTTTGCCGGCGACGTCGCCGCCCGGTCGATCCCCGTCGCTCTCGACGCCCGGTCGGCGAACCAGTGACCGGGTGAACCGTTCGTCCGCCCGCTGAGCCGTTTCGCCGAACCGTTTTTATGCCGGCCCCCGTACGACGAGGTATGTACGTCCGCGACGCCAAGAACCGGGACGAGGCGTGGTTGCTGGACGCGATCGAGGACGTCGGTCTTGACGACGTCGCCTTCCGCTCGCGGGACTACGTGATCGCGGTCGATCAGGAGTCCGGCGACCGCGCGGGGTTCGGCCGACTACGGGTCCACAAGGCGGACGGCGAGGAGACGATCGAGCTCACCGGGATCGGCGTGCTCCCCGAGTGGCGTGGCAGCGGTGTCGGCGCACACGTCGTGGAACGGCTCGTCGACACCGCGGCCGCGGAGGGGTTCGAAGATGTGTACGTGCTCACCGACCAACCGGAGTACCTCATGCAGTTCGGTTTCGAACCGATCGACGACGATTCGCTCCCCGGATCCTTGGTCGAGCGCCGCCCGGAGAAACGCGAAACCCTCGACGGCGACATCACTCCGCTTCGGCTCGCCACTGACGCGTTCGAAATGCCGTCTCACCTCCGTAATGCGTTTAAAAACGCGGCACAGGGCCCGAACGACGACGGGGAGGACCCCACAGAGTCAGCAGAAGACTTCGGGATCGACCCCGACACGGCGACGTACAAGTACGATACCGGGCGCTGAATCGTTAAAAGCAGTGAGCCGATACCCGCCGGTTCACCCGAGTAAGAAGCGGAGCCAGGGGTTCTCCCGAACGATCGCCGTTTGTTCGAGCGCGCGGTCGACGCCGAGGATACGGCCGGCACCCCATGCGCCGAGGCCGAACAGCAGAAGCATGTAGACGAACGAGCTGTCGATGAAGTACCCGTTCGTCATGGGGAACCCTTGCATGAGTCCACCTTCCCACGCGGCGGTCCAGAACATCGACATCTGGATCGCACCCATCAACGCGGCAAAGCGGAAGAACACGCCGAACAGCAGCGCGAGCCCGATCAGGATCTGTCCGAATATCACGAGCGGATCAACGAGCGACCCGTAGTTGGCGAACCAGGCGAACAGCCCGCTCAGCGGGTTCGCCTCCGCGATCGCGTTCTGGAGGAACCCCGCCGACGACCACGCCAGCGGGTCCCCGACCCCGCCCTCGAACAGCTTCGAGAGCCCCGCCTGAAGGAACACCCAGGCCATCACGACCCGGAGTCCCAGCATCGAGTACGCCAACCACGTCTCCGAGTAGTTGAACTCGATCTCACGTCCCAGTAGCTCCGACTGCAGCGTCCGTTCGGCCGGTTGTGTCGACATATCGATCTCCTCCTACCTCGACATGGGCGAGACGGATAGGTAAGACCGTACGCGGGTTCCGAAAACATAAGAACGCACTTTCAGTCTATCTCGGATAGCCTTGATGAACGTACAGCAAAGCGGGATAGTTCAGTCCAATCGTTCGGCTCGGCTCACCAGCGACGGAGGTCGGCTCGGTTCAGTGACGTGCTGTACTCGGTGAGCCGGGCGTAGGACCTCACGCACTATCGAACCCGCCACTTATCCGACCCCCCGGCGATCCCTCGGTATGGACCCACTGATCGAGGCCGCCCGCGAGGCGCTCGCGAACGCGCACGTTCCGTACTCCGACTACCGAGTCGGAGCCGCCCTCAAGACGGCCGACGGAACCGTCTACACCGGCTGTAACATCGAGAACGCCAACTACTCCAACAGCCTCCACGCCGAGGAGGTCGCCGTCGCGGAGGCAGTAAAGAACGGAGATCGCGAGTTCGACCGGATCGCCGTCACGTCGAGCGTCCGTGACGGCGTCACTCCGTGTGGGATGTGTCGACAGACGCTCGCGGAGTTCGCCGACGGCGACCTTCCGGTCGTCTGCGACGAGGGAGGCGGCGAAGTCACCGAATACACGCTCGGCGGGTTGCTACCGAACGCGATCACACAGGGGACCCTCGACGATGCGGCGGACCAGGAGTAGCGACGTCGGAACGGTGACACGGCCGTCCCCGAGCAGTGCTCTGCGGGCCCCAGTCGTGGCTCGAAGGACCTATGTCGGGGGCCTCGGAACGTCACGGTCATGACCGGAGACAGCGAGGATCCAAACGACGAACGGCAGTATCACGTCGAGGTCGGTCCCGGTGACGTCGCCGACGCCGTGCTCCTTCCCGGCAACCCGGAACGCGTCGACAAAGTGACCGCGCTGTGGGACGACGCCGAGGAGGTCGCGTACCACCGTGAGTACCGCACCGCGACCGGAACGTATGACGACGCGCCGATTTCGGTGACGTCGACCGGGATCGGCTCTCCATCAGCGACGATCGCCGTCGAAGAGCTGGCGCGCGTCGGCGTCGACACGTTCATTCGCGTCGGGTCGTGCGGGGCGATCCAGCCGGGGATGGACGTCGGCGACCTCGTGATCACGACCGGCGCTGTCCGGCAGGAGGGCACGAGCGACGAGTACGTCCGGGAGGACTACCCCGCGACCGCCGACGGCGAGGTCGTCTCCGCGCTCGTCGCCGCGGCGGAGCGGCTCGGACACGACTACCACACCGGGATCACGATGAGCGCCGACTCGTTTTACGCGGGGCAGGGCCGTCCGGGATTCGAGGGGTTCCGGGCGGCCGGCTCCGAAGCGCTCGTCGAGGAGTTACAGGACGCGAACGTGAAGAACGTCGAGATGGAGGCGTCTGCGATCCTCACGGTCGCCAACGTGTACGGACTCCGTGCGGGAGCAGTGTGCTCGGTGTACGCGAACCGGGTCACCGGCGAGTTCCGGACGGAAGGTGAGTCGCGTGCCGCCGAGACCGCGAGCCTCGCCGTGAAACTGCTCGCGCGGATGGACGAGGTCAAGCACGAGGCGGGTGCGGATCGATGGCACGCGGGACTCTCTCTGTAGACGGTACGGGGGGTTGGCCGTAGACCGCACCGGTTCTCGGCCGACTGGCCCGGCAGGCCGGTTCCAAAGTGACTTTACGCGCGGGCCGCGGAGCCTCCGGTATGACATCTCAGATCGTCGTCGTCGGCTCCGGATACGCCGGCGCGGGTGCGGTAAAAGCGTTCGAAGACGAGATCGGTGAGGGTGAAGCGGAGCTCACCTGGATCTCCGAACACGACTACCACCTCGTGTTACACGAAGTCCACCGCGCGATCCGGAAGCCCGCGGTCGAGGACAAGATCACCATCCCGGTCGGGGAGATCCTGTCCGAGGAGTCCGCGTTCGTCCAAGGCCGCGTCGTCGACGTCGACACCGACGAGCGCGTCGTCGAGACCGAGGGCGGCGAGACCGTCGACTACGACTACCTACTTCTCGCCGTGGGCTCGACGACGGCCTTCTTCGGCATCGACGGGCTGAAAGAGCACGCACATCAACTGAAGGGGTTAGCGGACGCGAAAGCGATCCACGAGGACGTCCGCGAGGCGGCCGCGAACGCGACACGGTCGGACCCGGCGCAGGTCGTTGTCGGCGGCGCAGGGCTCTCCGGTATCCAGACGGCCGGTGAGATCGCGGAGTACCGCGATGAACATCGCGCCCCCATCGACATCAGCCTCGTCGAAGGACTCGACGAAGTATTCCCGGGTAACGACCCGCAGCTGCAGGGGGCACTCCGACAGCGCCTCGAGGACGCCGGCGTCGAGATCCTCACCGGCGACTTCATTTCGAAGGCCGACGCGGACGCCGTGTACTTCGGCGACGAGGACGACGGGTTCGAGGAACTCCCGTACGACGTGCTGGTCTGGACCGGCGGTATCACCGGTCAGCCCGAGATCGAGGAAGTCGACGTCGAGAAGGACGACCGATCGAACCGCGTGTTCGCGGAGTCCGACTTCACCACGAGCGATGACCGCGTGTTCGCCATCGGTGACACCGCGCTTATCGATCAGGGTGGCGACGACGTCGCGCCGCCGACCGCCCAGGCCGCCTGGCAGGCCGCCGAGGTCGCCGGCGAGAACCTCGCACGAGCTGCCCGCGGCGCGCCGCTACAGTCTTGGGAGCACAAGGACAAGGGAACGGTCATCTCGATCGGCGAGGAAGCGGTCGCTCACGACGTGATGGGAATGCCGATCAAAACGTTCGGCGGGACTCCGGCGAAGCTGCTAAAGAAGTCGATCGCGGTGCGATGGATCTCGAAAGTCTCCTCGACCGGACGCGGGATCAGCGCGTTCGGCGATATGTGACCAGCGGTCCGGTCGATCGCTACTGAGGGTGGTGTCTACGGGTCTCCACCGGATATCCCGAGACGAAACGATACACTGCCGTTCTCCCTTCGCGTCCCTTCTCTTCCCCCTCTCGTCCGCTCGTTCGCTTCTCCCTCTGTCGGTTCGTCCGTTCCCAGCTCGTCTACTCGTGTGTGCGGATCTGGCACTCGGAGGGCGCAGTGCGTGGACGGTTCACGGCGACGCGATACTTAAAAGAGACTCAGTGTGCCGGCTCCTCGTCTGGCGCACGCATGTCATCGATTCGGAGGATCAGGACGTTCGCGGTGTCGTCTTTCCCGTCCACGGTCCCGTCGATGACGAGCTTCGAAAGTGGTGTCGGGCCGACCGTCACCGAGTCACCCTCGTGGAAGTCACGGACGGAGCCCTGTACGTGAATCTCGGCACGGCAGAGCTCGGGGTGGTGAACGCTGGAGAGATCGATCCCGTCGACGTTGACGCCCTCGATGACCTCGCCCTCGTGTTCGATCGGAACGCGGGCCGGCTCGTCCATACGCTGGATATCGAGGGCCTCGTACGCGTTCGACGTGGGTTTGTACCCGCCTTTCGGTCCCGGTACCCCTTCGACCAGCTGGAGTGCCTTGAGGCTCTGCATCTGGTTGCGGATCGTGCCGGGGTTCCGGTCGACTTCCTCGGCGATCGCCTCGCCTTTGACGGCGTCCTCTTCCTGCCCGTACAGGTTGATGAGCGCCGTGAGGATGCTCTTCTGGCTTGACGTGAGCTCTATCGATGACATAACTCCGAATACATGGCCGCCCCGCATAAATGCGATGGAAGTGCCTTATAAACGGATCGACCATGTCGATCATGACGGGTCGACGTTCCTGAACCGGAGGTACGCGACCGGACTCGCGAACACGACGGCGATCCCGAGGACGACGAGCACGAGCGCCGCGTCGCCGACGACGAACGCGAGGCCGGCACCGATGAGCCCGATCAGTGCTCCCGTGAACGCGACCGCGATCAGCGCACCGGCGGGACCGATCTCGGCCGGATCTATTCGAGCGTGGGCGTCGTTCCGCCGGTCGTCGTCTTGCCCGTCGTGTGTCTCAGCGTCATCGGCCCGCCCGTCGTCTGCTTCCTCGCTTGTGCCCGATCGGCCTGTACTCCGGCTCATAGCGAGGGTTTCGGACGCGAACCCGAAGACGGTACTGGATCCGTGTCGGTCCGCGGGCCCGGCGGATCCCCGCCATTCAAGCCGTGGGGAGCTCCCCATCGAGTATGACACGAGTCAGGATCATCGGTGCGCCGACAGACTACGGGGCGAACCGACGCGGTGTCGATATGGGACCGTCAGCGATCCGGTACGGCGGGTTGGCCGACGAGCTTGCCGGTGCCGGTGTCGACGTGGTTGATGGGGGGGACCTCACCGTCCCACGGGCGGAAGAACGGGACCCGGAAGCGGAGGCACCCGCGACGGGCGATGCGAAGTTCCTGAAGGAAACCGCGGACGTCTGTCGGCGGCTCGCGGACGAGGTGAGCGGGGCGCTCGCGGACGGAGCAGTCCCTCTCGCGCTCGGCGGCGACCACTCCATCGCGATCGGATCGCTCGTCGGCTCTGCCCGCGAGGCGGAGATCGGCGCGGTGTGGTTCGACGCGCACGCCGACCTCAACACGCCCTCGACGACGCCCTCCGGAAACGTCCACGGGATGCCGTTGGCCGCCGCGCTCGGCATCGACGAGTTCGCTGACACCGACTGGGCGAACGCGCCGGGGCTCTCACCCGACAATATCGCACTCGTCGGACTCCGGTCGGTCGACGATGCCGAGGTGGAGCTGATCCGCGAACGGGGGTTCACCGCATACACCATGTCGGACATCGACGAACGGGGGATCACGGAAGTCACGGAGGAGGCCTTGGCGGCCGCTGCCGACGGCGTCGACGGGGTTCACGTCAGTCTCGACCTCGACTGGCTGGACCCCAACGAAGCGCCCGGAGTCGGGACGCCCGTCCGCGGTGGCGTCACGTATCGTGAGGCGCACAGCGCGATGGAGCTCGTCGACGAGGCGGACTGTCTCCGGTCGATGGAGCTCGTCGAGGTCAACCCGACGCTCGACCGGAATAACGAGACGGCCGCGCTCGCCACCGAGCTCGCCGCCAGCGCGTTCGGTAAGCGGGTCATTTGATCTCGCGGCGCTGATCGACCCGCAGAGCTTTAGCCGCGACGCGAGTATCTCCATGGCATGAACGTTCGCGGCGAGCGGGAGTGTCGTGACTGCGGCGGTCGCTGGTCGTACTACGAGACCGGGACCGTCGAGTGCCCGGCGTGCGGAAGCATCCGGAGCGTCGGGGTCGAGGGGCGGGCGACGCACACCGACTCCCCCGTCTCGCTGGATCTGGCCGCTCACCGTACCCGGTTCGGGGAGGCACGCGGGACGCTCCCGACGGATGATGTCGACGCCCTGAAACACGAGCTCCGAACGTACCTGCGCAAGCGCGGGTTCATCGACGGTGGTGAGCTCCGGACACTCGACGACACTGTCCTCGCCGCGCGCGAACTGCTCGAGGCGGTCGACGTGTACGACCGTCGCCGCGACCCGAGCGACGCCGACCGCGAGTACCTCCTCGCGCTCCTCGCCGGTGCGGAGGAGGGAAAGCGTCCCGAGGCGACCGAGGTCCCCGAATCGATGCGTGTGGCGCGGGGAGCCGCGGCCGCCCGGGCGGTGAGCGAGTACCGTGACGACCTCCTGACGTTCCTCGACGAGCTGGCGTCCACGCCGGGACGTGACAGTGAGCCGATCGGGGGGGCGGACCAACACGACGACATCGACTCGTCGCCGACGGTGTCGGTCTCGGGAGACGAGGCGGAGTCGCGCGTCGCCCCCGCACGGCAGCTCCTCGGACGCGTCCGCGACCGCACGAAACGAGTCGACGCGCTTGGCGGGGATGTGGCTCCCGCCGCCGCGGACGCGCTCGTCGAAGCGGTGAACGCGGTCGGCGAGTACGTCCGAACCGGCGACGACGAGGCGCTCGATCGGGCACGCTCGCGGCTCGCGGACACGGGGGCGTGACAGGGCGGTTCGATCCATCGATCGCGGTGCGGATCGGCTGTGTGCGTGGTCAGCGGTGTGTGGATCGTGGTCGGCGGTCGGTTCGAGCGTAATGAACGGCGAGTCCGAATCACGACTGATACTCGGAGGCGTACGTTCAAGCGGCCCGGAGCGTACCCGTGCGTATGTCCGGGTTCGACGTGCACGACCATCGGCACGCGCTGAAGCAGCTCCGTGACACCGGCGAGACGAGCCTCTGGGAGAACCGGAAGGCGATCACGTGTCCCGTGTGCGACGAACCGTTCGATCGCCTGTTCATCACCCGGAACCCGTCGGCTCGGTTCTCCGAAAACGACGGATCACGGTTCTGCCTCCTGCGTGGCAACGACGAGATACAGCTGTTCCGGCACTAACACGCCGGAACCACCATCGCCGAGAGGACACTGGTTCCCGTCCAGCTTTCTCGCCGAAGTGGGCGTCGCCGAAGTGGGCGTCGCCGACCGCGTCAGTCGTCGCCGACCGGATCGACGTCCGGGGACGGGTCGTCGATGTACCGCTCCGTCCACGTCCCGCGGGCGAACCACGCGACGCCCACGGCCGCGCCGAGCACGTTCCCGAGCGCCATCCCGACCCAGACGCCGGTCGGTCCCCACCCGAGCGCCGAGATGGTTACGTCAACGAGGGGGATCGTCACGCTCCACGTCAACGCGAGGTAGAACACGCTGGCGACACGGCCGACCCACAGCGTGAGGATCGATATCACCATCGCCGTCTTGGTGTTGCCCGCCCCACGGAACGCACCCAGAATCACCTGTGAGACGCCGATGAAGGCGAACTCGACCGATCGTATGCGGACGTACTCGACCGCGAACTCGATCGTCGCTGGCGCGTCGGGGACATCCCCGAGGAACACCGACACGATCGGCTCCGTGAACGTCACGGCGATCACGGCGACGAGGAACATCACTCCGGCCCCCGTCGTCGCCGCGATCTTGACCGCGCGTGCGGCACGGTCAGCACGGTCGGCACCGAGGTTCTGTCCCACCATCGTGTCGATCGCGCGTCCGAGTCCCATCGCCGGCAGGAACACGAGCGAGATGAGGCGGTTACCCAGTCCGTACGCCGCTACCACCGGCGGCGAGAAGGTGACGATCATCGCCGTCAGCGTGATCATCGCCATCGCGCTCGTCGTCTGCTCGACGCTGGAGGGGAGCCCCAGTCGGAAGATGTCCTCGATAAACCCGAAGTCCGGACGGAGATCGGCGATCCCGACCGCCGGGCCGAGGTCGGTCGCGAACAGCACCCACAACCCGATACCAGTCGCGACGCCACGCGCCCCGATCGTCGCCAGCGCGGCACCCTCGATCCCGTAGCCGGTGAACCCGGTTGCGGCGAACAGTGACGCCTCGACAGCGACGGGGTCGAGCGCCGCCACACCCGGTATCGCTGCGAGCCACTCGAACAGCGGGTTGTTCTCGAACCCGAAGATGAGGAACGGGTCGAGCACGACGTTGAGCACGACGGAAACGAACATCACGGCCATCGGCGTCCGGGTGTCACCGTACCCCCGCATGAGCGCGGAGAAGACGAAGAACCCGAACATCAACGGGATCCCGAGGAAGATGATCTCCATGTAGTCGGCCGCAAGCGGGATCACGGTCGCGGCCGTATCGGGGTCGCTCGGCAGCAGTTCCAGCGCCGGCCGGGTGTAGAAGTACCCGCCGATACCGATGAACACCGAGAGCACGGCGACGGTAACTATGGTTTGGCCCGCGACCATCCCGGCGGAGTCGTCGCCTTCCGCCCCGGTGTACTGGGCGACGAGGATCGCCCCAGCGGTCGTGAAGCCGCCCGCGACGGCGATAAGAAGGAAGATAAGCGGGAACGCGAGGCTGATCGCGCCGACCGCCTCGGCCGAGAGTCGGCCGAGGTACAGGGTGTCGACGACGTTGTACGTCACCTGTAACAGCTGGATGACGACGATCGGCCACGCGAGGTGGAACAGCGGGCGGACGAGACTACCCTCGGTGATCGAGTCACGGGCGTCGTCGGGGCTGTCGGAACCATCGAACTCGTCGGGGTCGTCGGAGTCGTCACCGTCCGAATCGGCGGGGATGTCACCGTTAGCCCGATCGGCGGGGGTACCGCTGGTCGGATCGGCAGTGTCGTTATCGCTCGGGTCGGGAAGGCCGATGTGTCCGTCGTTTTTGCCGTGTTCGTCGCTTCCGGAGTGGTCGTCGGTATGGTCGGGCTCTCCGGAGTCTGAAGGGCGTTCGGAGGGCTCGTCGCTCACTTCGTGATCCCAGACCATCTCGGCGTATCAGCGTTCCGGTGGCGGCCGAGTCGGCCTCGAAACGGTCCGCGATCAGGGGGGCGGGTTGACCGAGTCGTCGGTACCGGACGACTCGGTGGTTCGGTTGACATCGGGTTCGAGACTTCCGTCGGTATCGCTATCGGGTTCGGCAGTTTTTCGGGTGTCGCTATCGGGCTCGGCTCGTCCGTCGACGCCAACGGCTGCTCCTGTCTCTCCCGCGGTCGTGACCTCCTGCTCCCCACTGGGTGTTTCGCCGATTCCGGCCGCGTCCACCCCGTCCCGGGGCTGGTCCTCCCGGAGGCCGACCTGTGCGACCCCGGACGTGTCGTCAAAGACGAGGTGACGATGGGGGTACGCCATCTCGACGTCCGCGTCCGAGAGTCGATCGCGGATCCGCGTGTTCAGCTCGGACTGTACCTTCGCGAGCTTGTAGGGCTTTTTCACCCAGTAACGGAGCCGCAACAGGATCCCGTTGTCGCCGAAATCCTGGATCCGGCACTCCGGGCTGGCGTTGTACCGGGCCACGCCCACGCGAATGTCGGGACCGCCGTTGATGATCGACTCACAGTCACGGGCCGCGCGCTCGATACGCCGACGCCCCTCGTCGATGTCCGACTCGTACGTGACGAGAACGTCCGTGCTCCGGCGGGTTCGCTCGTCCTCCGCGGAGTAGTTCGTCACGTCGCGGTCGCGCATGTTCCCGTTGGGGATGACGAGGAACGTGTTGTCGAGGGTGAATATTTTCGTGTACCGGATCGTGATGTCCTCGATGAACCCCTGCGTACCGTCGTCGAGCTCGATCATGTCGCCGATCTCGAACGGCTGGTCCGCGAGGATGAACAGGCCGTTGATGAAGTTCCCGACGAGCGGAGCGAGAATGATCCCGACCACGGCGGACAACACCGCAGTCCCGATCAGCAGGTCGGTGAACTGAAACCCGACCGCCCAGAGGCCGAACAGGAACGCGAGCGTGATCGTCCCGACGCGGACTCCACGAACGACGGTCTGTGCGACGCTTTGTCGAGAGAACTGTTTGGCGACCGGGCGGCCGATGACCCTGACGACGAACCGCGCCAGCACCGCGCCGGCAACGACCGAGAGGACGACGATGAGGAACCGTGCCCCGGGGATTCCCGCCAGCCACGAGGACCACTCGGCAATCGGCGTCGTCGCCTCCAGTGGGGCCATAGCGGACACGCGTCGTCCACCCGAAAAAACGTTTCCTCCCGGATCGACGGATGGAACGCGCTTCCTTCGATCGGTGACTGGGAACGAGTCGATCGACACCCCGCTGGACAAACGCTAACACCCTTCCGGTAGAAGCCAACGTATGCGAGAGCACATCACCCCCCGTCCGACCTTCGAGTTCACACATGATTCCGCTCCGAACGACGTGCTGATCGCCGGGTTCTCCGCGTATGGACTCGCCGGACTCACCGCCGTCGATTACCTCATCGATCACCTGGAGCTGACCGAATACGGTCACGTCAGGACCGAAGGGCTCCCATCGATCACCCCCTTCGAGAAGGGTCGACCGCGACATCCAACCCGACTGTACTCCGGTCCCGACCTCGATGTCACCGTGCTCGTCGGCGAGCAGTTCGTCCCTTCGGTGCTCGGAGAACCGCTCGCGACCTCGATACTCGAGTGGACTGTCGCCAACGACGTCTCGGAGATCGCCGTGTGCTCGGGCGTGCCGATCCCCCACGGTCCCGACGCCCATCGGACGTTCTACATCGCGACGGACGACTTCCGGGATGCCCGGATCGAGGGCACAGACATCCCTCCGATGGAGTCGGGATTCCTCGACGGCACGAACGCGACGCTGCTGGAGCGCGGACTCGACTCGCCGCTTGGTGTAGGCGTGTTCGTCACGCCGGTGCACGCACAAGCACCGGACGTACAGGCCGCGGTCCGTCTCGTCGAAACCATCGACGAGGTGTACGACTTGGGCGTCGACGCCGGGCCGCTCGAGGCGTTCGCGGCCGAAATACAGCGATACTACGAGGACCTCGCCGAACGGATCGAGGCGCGGGAACCCGAGGGGGCCTACGACCGGATGTACATGTGACCCGGCAGCCGGAGCCAACCGATCCGGAGCTGCTGCCCGAGAAGTAGACTGTGATATGAAAACGCGTACAACTCGGGTTATAGTGAAAACTATACCGGTGGGGTGTGTCGAGTCAAGCATGACTGACGATCTCCGGGCGACGCTCGATCACGTCGGGGACCGGTTCAATCTGGGAGAGTACGAGATCGACGCGTATCTCGCAGTGTTAGCACACGGCGAGCTGACCGCGAGCGACATCGCGGACCGGACGGACATCCCGCAACCGCGGGTGTACGACACCGTCCGGAGCCTCTCCGACCGCGGACTCGTTGAGCTCCGGGAGTCCCGTCCGATGAAGATCGTCGCCGTCGATCCGGCGGACGCGTTCGGCGACCTCCGCTCGTCGTTCGCGGAGATGGTCGACGAGCTCGAAGCGCGATACACCGCGCCGACGCGCGAGACGGAGGCGGTTTCGCTGGTGAAGTCGCGCTCGACGATCCTCCGATACCTCGAGGACGTTATTCTCGGTGCCGAGTACGAGCTCGCCGTCTCGCTCACTCCCGACCTCCTGCGTCGATTCCGGGACGATCTGGCGGGGAAAATCGCGGAGGGCGTCAGCATCGAACTCCTGGTAACGCCCGCCTCACGGGCACCCGACCCAGCGGAGTTCGATTACACCGACATCTCAACGACGGCGCGCGCGCGACGTGGCATCACGACTCCCGTCCTTGCCGTCGGCGACGGCGAGTACTCCGTATACGCGACACAGGACGCGCTGCGTGACGACCGGGAACGATACGGTGTCATCTTCAACCGGTCGGCGCTTGGGTTCCTGGTGTCCGGCTTCTTCGGAACCGTCCTGTGGACGACGGCGGAGACGCTCGCCGCGGACGGGAAGGACCGGCCGTTCCCCCGCCGATACGCCTCTATCCGACGCGCGGTGAAGGACGTTCGTGGATTCGATGGGGAGACGTTCTATGCGGCCGTCTCCGGACGCGACATAGAGACGGGAGAGCCGATCACCGTCCGCGGACGGGTCGTCGACAGCGCGTTCGAAGACACCGAGGAGGTCGCCTCACTCGTGGTCGAAACCGAAACCGGTCCCGTCGAGATCGGCGGGCGTGTAGCGGCCTTGGAGGACATCGAAGGCCAGGAGATCGTTATCGGTCGGGGTTCTCCGCCCGAGATCTGAACGGTCGATGCCACCGAGGTAGGTTCCGCTGGTCAGGGTGGATCCGGCTCGGTGGGGCGAATCCGGCTTGTCAGGGTGGATCCGGCTCGGTGGGGCGAATCCGGCTCGTCCGAGATCGGTCGTAGCAGTGCCGCAGCCGGTACCCACTTATCGCCGCGCGCGACAGGGACGGGTATGGATGTCCGCCTAACTCGCTCGAACCTCTCCGGAACCGTCCGTGCACCCCCGTCGAAGAGTTACACCCACCGCGCGTTGCTAGCAGCGGGGTACAGCGACGGCGCGACCGTCGAGTCCCCGCTCGTCTCTGCGGACACTCGGGCGACTGCCCGTGCGGTGACCGCGTTCGGCGGCAGCGTCGACCCGCGGGAGGGTGGCGAGAGTACTTCCGACGACAGTAGCGACCTGCCGGACGCGGACGCGCTCGTCGTCGACGGGTTCGACGGTCGGCCCGATGTCCCCAACGACGTGCTCGACTGTGCGAACTCCGGGACGACGACTCGGCTCGTGACCGCGACCGCCGCGCTCGCCGACGGCGGGACGGTGTTGACGGGGGACGCGTCGCTCCGGTCCCGCCCACAGGGGCCGCTTCTGGATGCCCTCGACGAGCTGGGCGTCCGCGCCGAGTCGACGAGGGGAAACGGCCAAGCGCCGCTCGTCGTGTTCGGCCCTCTTTCCGGCGGCGCGGTCGCACTTCCTGGCGACGTCTCCTCGCAGTACGTTACCGCCCTGCTGATGGCTGGAGCGGTCACCGACGACGGGATCGAGGTGTCGTTGACGACGGAGCTCAAATCGGCCCCGTACGTCGACATCACGCTCGAACTGCTGGAAGCGTTCGGGATCACCGCCGAGCCGGTCGGGAGCGAGACGGCAGCCGGTGCCGAGGGGTTCGTCGTTCCCGGTGGGCAGACGTACGCGCCCCCTGACGGCCGATACGAGGTTCCCGGGGACTTCTCGTCTATCTCCTATCTGGTTGCCGGCGGTGCGGTAGCGGCCGACCCGGACGGCTCCGTCCGGATCGAGGGGGCACAACCGAGCGCCCAGGGTGACGCCGCGATCGTCGAGATCGCGACACGGATGGGCGCGTCGATCGACTGGGACCGCGAGGCGGGCGTTATCACGGTCGAGCGGTCGTCGCTGTCGGGGATCGAAATCGATGTCGGCGACACCCCGGATCTCCTGCCGACGATCGCGACCCTCGGAGCGATCGCGGACGGTGACACACGGATCACGAACTGCGAACACGTCAGATACAAGGAGACCGACCGGGTGTCCGCGATGGCCGAGGAGCTCGAAACGCTGGGAGCGGAGACGACGGAGGAGCCGGACGTCCTCACCATTCACGGTTCCGAGAGCGAGCTACGGGGCGCGACTGTCGACGGTAGAGCGGACCACCGGATCGTGATGTCGCTCACGGTCGCCGCGCTCGTAGCCGAAGGGACGACGACGATCCGGGGCCGTGAACACGTCGACGTCTCGTTCCCTGGCTTCTTCGAGACGATGGCGTCGTTGGGCGCTGCGGTCGAACGATAAGACACGATCCGGATCTCAGTTGACTACCGGATTTATAAGTGATCGGGGAGTTACGGGTTCTGTATGAGTTGGCACGCCGTCGACGCCGTTGACGACGCGGTGGAGGCCACTCGTCGGTTCCTGTTTCCGTTCAGCTTGATTCGCTGGACGGTGCTGGCCCTCCTCGTCCTCCTGATGGGTAGCACCGTGAACACGAACGTCTCGTTCCCATTCATCCCGGACGCGGAGTTCACACTGTTTCCGGACGGCGTGATCCCGGAGGCCGTCGTCACGGAGCTCGATACCGCTCTCGTGGTTGCGATCGTCGCTGTCGTCACCGCCATCGGCGTCGTCGTCGCGGTAGCGACGCTTACGCTCCGTCTCGTGTTCTACGATGCCCTCCGGACTAACGAGGTTCGTGTCTGGGGACCGTTCCTCGCGCGGTTCCGCCAGGCGCTCGGGCTGTTCGTTTTTTCGACTGTTGCCGGGATCGTTACGGTGCTCCCGCTACTGCTCGCCATTCTGGGGGTGACAACAGTCGGATGGGGGCCGATCGACGCCGTGAGCGAGGCGGTCGCTGGACTCTCGGGTTGGGGACTCGCGGGAGCAGTACTGTTCGGGGGGCTCCTCACGCTGGGTGCGCTACTCGTCGTTCGATTCACATACGAGTTCGTCGTTCCGGTGATGGTTCATCGTGACCTCGGTGTGCTGGCGGCGTGGTCACGCTTCTGGTCGACCTTGCGGGAGTCGTGGACCGAGTTCCTGTTGTATCTCATCGTCCATTTCTTCCTTGGGGTCGGGGTCTCGGTCGCGGAAACCGTCGTGTTCCTGTTCGCCGGTGGGGCGGTCCTCGTTCTTGGGGGCGTCACGATCCTGATCGCCGCCGGGATATTGGGTGGACTTTCGGCGGTGACCGGAACCACTGTCGGGATGGTGACGCTCGTCTTGGTCGTGTCGGCCGGCGTGATCGCGTTGCTGCTCGTGTTTCTTCCGGTACGGTTGGTCACGCGAACGTACCTGATCGCTTATGAAGTCACCACCCTCGGTGGGGTTGACCCGGAGTTGGCGATGCTGGACCCAACGATCGATCCGGACGCTGCCGGTCCAACGGAGGGAGACGATACATCCACAAAGCGATAGACTCTGCGGGCCGGAGTGAGTACTGACGAACATCGGGAGTGGGTGATCGCACGGTATGAGTTGGACACAACACAGTAACTGAGGATCGATGACCGATCCGCCGCGACTATCGACCAACTCCGGTATGAGACTACGTTCTCTCTTTTAGACCGATATGCTATCCTTCAGACCGATATGCTATCCTTCAGACTCCTGTTCGTTCTAGCGCGACGGGCCGGGATGTTTAGGCTGCCTGGATCAGCTGACATCGCCGTGGCTTAGACGACTGTCGAAGTTAGATTTCGACGGCCATAGGTAGTTTTTTACTCCGTTCACGAAAGGGGTAACTCATGGGATTAGACGACGACGCGCGTGAGTACCACCGCGCGGATCCACCGGGAAAAATAGAGATATCCACGACGAAACCGACGAACACACAACGGGACCTCTCGTTGGCCTACTCGCCGGGCGTTGCCGCGCCCTGCCGCGACATCGCGGCGTCACCGGAGTCCGTGTTCGAGTACACGGCAAAGGGGAACCTCGTCGCCGTCGTCTCCAACGGGTCGGCAGTTCTCGGGCTCGGTGATATCGGCCCGTCGGCGTCGAAACCCGTTATGGAGGGCAAAGGGGTCCTGTTCAAGCGGTTCGCCGATATCGACGTGTTCGATATCGAGCTCGACATCGACGCGGTCGACCCGTTCTGTGAAGCGGTCTCCGCGATGGAGCCGACGTTCGGGGGGGTGAACCTCGAGGACATCAAAGCGCCGGAGTGCTTCGAGATCGAGGAGCGACTCCGCAAGGAGATGGATATCCCCGTGTTCCACGACGACCAACACGGGACCGCGATCATCTCCGGAGCCGCACTGATGAACGCGGTCGACATCGCCGGAAAGGATCTGTCCGAACTCGAGATCGTGTTCTCCGGTGCGGGTGCGTCCGCCATCGCGACCGCACGGTTCTACGTCTCACTCGGTGCAGAACGGGACAATATCACGATGTGTGACTCCTCCGGGATCGTCACCACGGACAGGGCCGAGGCCGGTGAAGTAAACGAGTATAAACAGGAGTTCGCCAGCGATGTCGACGGCGGCGACCTCGCGGACGCTATGGACGGTGCCGACGTGTTCGTGGGCCTCTCGATCGGCGGGATCGTCTCTCAGGAGATGGTCCGTTCGATGGCGTCGGACCCGATCATCTTCGCGATGGCGAACCCCGACCCTGAGATCACCTACGAGGACGCGAAGACCGCTCGTGATGACACGGTCATCATGGCGACCGGACGCTCTGACTATCCCAACATGGTGAACAACGTTCTCGGGTTCCCCTTCCTGTTCCGTGGGGCGCTGGACGTTCGTGCAACCGAGATCAACGAGGAGATGAAGCGAGCCGCGGCGACGGCGCTCGCTGAGCTCGCGCGTAAAGACGTCCCGGACGCGGTCGTGAAGGCGTATGGCGACGACCCCCTGCAGTTCGGTCCCGACTACGTCATCCCTAAGCCGCTCGATCCCCGCGTCCTGTTCGAGGTCGCGCCTGCGGTCGCACAGGCAGCGATGGACGCTGAATGTGCACGTACCGAGATCGATATCGAGCGGTATCGCGAGCGGCTCGAGGCACGCCTCGGGAAGTCGCGGGAGATGATGCGGGTCGTGTTGAACAAGGCGAAGAGCGATCCGAAACGTATCGCACTCGCGGAAGGAACCGACGAGAAGATGATCCGTGCGGCCTATCAGCTTTCCGAACAGGGAATCGCGGAACCGGTCCTTCTGGGTGACGCGGGCGAGATCACCCGAACTGCCACAGAGCTCGGTCTATCTTTCCAGCCTGAGATCGTTGACCCCGCCGAACGTGATGTCTCACCGTACGGGGATCGGTTGTACGACCTTCGGAAGCGGAAGGGTATTACCCAGCGTGAGGCGCACGAACTGGTCCGGCGGGACACGAACTATCTCGGGAGCGTTATGGTAAAAGCCGGTGACGCGGATGCGATGCTGACAGGCCTTACGCATCATTATCCCTCCGCGCTACGACCGCCGTTACAGGTTATCGGATCCGCCGATGACACCGATACCGTCGCTGGCGTGTACATGTTGACGTTCAAGAACCGCGTGGTGTTCTGCGCCGACACGACGGTCAATCAGGATCCCGACGCGGAGACGCTTGCAGAGATAACCCGCCACACCGCCGAGCTAGCGCGGCGGTTTAACCTCGATCCGCGGGCGGCGGTCCTCTCGTACTCCAACTTCGGGAGTGTCGACAACGAAGGGACGCGGAAACCCCGAAACGCGGTCGAGATCCTTCATGACGACTCCGAGGTCGACTTCCCTGTCGATGGAGAGATGCAGGCAGACACCGCTGTCGTGGACGAGATACTCAACGGCACGTATGAGTTCTCGGAGCTCGACGAGGCCGCGAACGTGCTCGTCTTCCCCAACCTCGAAGCGGGGAACATCGGGTACAAGCTCCTCCAGCGGCTCGGTGGCGCGGAAGCCATCGGACCGATGCTGGTGGGGATGGACCAGCCGGTTCACGTCCTCCAGCGTGGCGACGAAGTGAAAGACATCGTCAACCTCGGCGGGGTGGCTGTCGTCGACGCACAAGAATAGGTTCGCGAAGGGTCGACCACACAAAACCTACTTGTTCGTAAAACCAATATAGTTGGTATGGACGACGGGAACGTGGCACCACGGGTTCTCGACAACAAGCGCGACGCGAGCAAGTATCGGGTACTCGTCGAGATCGCGTCCCGACAACCTGCCGTTAGCCAGGGAGAAGTAGCCGACGAGCTGGGTGTAACCTCACAAGCGGTTAGTGAGTACGTTCGTGAACTGGTCGAGATTGGTTACGTTGAGAAGGGCGGTCGTGGCCGATACGAGGTGACAAAAGAAGGCGTGGACTGGTTGATAAACCGGACCGATGCGCTGTCGGAGTTCGTTTCACACGTTTCCGACGATGTTCTCGGTAGTGTCGATGTAGATGCAGCGATCGCAGCAGGGGATCTGTCCGAAGGTGATAAAGTCGGGTTAGTTATGCGGGATGGGGTGCTTCACGCAGTCCCGGAAGGGGGGTCGGCGACCGCAGTCGTCGTTACTAACGGGTCAGCGGGAGATGTCGTTGGTGTCACTGACTTCGATGGTGTCGTTGAGTACGACCCGGGAGCGGTGACTGTGGTTCCAGTCCCTGTCGTGACCGAAGGTGACTCCCCGAATGTTGACCCCATCGAGGAACGACTCGACTCGAACGGGCTGCTTGCTGTTTCGGGAACAGAGGCGTACGCGCTGACGCTCTCGAGTGATCTCGATCCTGACCTCCAGTTCGGTACCGTAACAGGCGTACCACAGGCGGCATTACGAGGGCTGGACGTGTTGTTGGTCGTGTCGAGCGACGAGCTTTCACGTCATACGACACAGCTCCGCGAGAAGGGAATCCGATATGAGGTTCACGACCCAGCTCGTGAGTAATTCCTTTGTGATAGTGTTATTTAGTGGAATATTCTCTGTGCTGTCGGTCGTCATGTGCTGTTGGCCTTCATGTGCTGTCGTGAATCGAGTCGGATATCTAGATCTCGAACAATTGTAGGTCGCTAGTATCTATCGTGATGTGGTCAGTGACACACCGGGTTTCCGGTGAAATCGAGTTGGGCGGTAAGTCTCTGGTAGTTAGGTGTGAACTGGGTAGCCTACAGACGGATCTTCACTATCTTCTCTTACTCTTGTAACACGACATATGCTGTACTGCAAAAGAAAACAATAAATACATTGTTTGTGTACCGACCACTAAGTCAGACGCAGGCTAGTATTTTATTAGGCGCATTTCGTCGTATTTTACTAGATATGAGAATGTATTCAGATTTGTGTATAGAATCGTGTCCACGCTCGTGTATAGGATAGGAAGACCGATACACCCGAGCTTTCAAGCAGTACGATCCGCTCGTATTGACTAGACAAAACCGACGTATTCTGCGTATCTGTTCGTTTTACCGTGGCTATTCTTTAGTAGGCAATCAGCTACTCGCGTATTCGTTGTTGTGACCGACTGTGGTTGATAGCACGACTTTGTGACTGATTGTAGTTGATAGCACGACTTTGTGACTGATTGTAGTTGATAGCACGACTTTGTGACTGATTGTAGTTGATA
>LFFM01000933.1_pt1 | contig 20800 bp, 17 predicted proteins | sample 643131 | NCBI WGS metagenome assembly LFFM01 (sample SAMN03777445, study PRJNA286221) | soda lake metagenome | biome: soda lake; feature: Kulunda steppe; material: water; isolation source: sample Tc-Br brine of Tanatar trona crystallizer | place: Russia: Kulunda steppe | collected 2011-07
ACTTCGGCGAACTGGCCGGAATCCTCCTCGATGGCGACATCGAGTCGACGCCGCCGTTCTTCCTCATCGGCTGGGGCAACACGACGTTCGACGCCGAGAACAACCTGCTGCCGTGGCTCACCGAGGGAACCTCCCAGTACACGTTCGTTGACGAGGAGCTCGAGGACCTCATCCTCGCCGCCCGGACCGAGGTCGACGAAGACGCCCGCGAGCAGCTCCTGATGGACGCCTGCGCTCGCGCACACGAACTCGCCGTGTTCGTCTTTTTGAACCGCGAGTACCTCCTCTACGGGCTGCGACAGCGGGTCGACTGGGAGCCGACGCCGGACGAGTACACGCGAGCCTACGGGATGTCGTTCGAATAGCGACGCCTGAGACGCCGCTTCGGGGCGACCCCCGTCGCTCCGTGGTCGATCGCCGAGGCCGAACCGGCGACTGACTGCACGCACCGACCGTCCGACCGCATCGGCGCCGATCCGCACACGACTCTACCACATGTCAACGTATCAGTTCCTTATCCGTCGCGGCCTGCAGGGCCTCCTCGTCGTTTGGGGGGTCGTCACGGTGGTGTTTCTCCTCCGATTCATGACGCCCGGCAGCCCCGTCGACTTCGTCGCACCGCTCGACGCGAGCCCGGAGCTCCGGGCACAGATCGCCCGGAACCTCGGGCTCGACCAACCGTTCTACGTCCAATACGCCCAGTATCTCGGTGGCCTGTTGCAGGGCGACATGGGTTACTCGTACATCAGGGGCCGTCCGGCCAGTTCGATCATCTTCCTGCGGTTGCCCGCCACGATCGAGTTGGCGGTCGCCGCGACGGTGGTCGCCATCGTCTTCTCGATTCCGCTCGGCGTGCTCAGCGCGACTCGGCGCCACGAGCCGACCGATTACGCCGCGACGGGCTTCTCGCTGGTCGGCATCAGCACGCCGAACTTCTGGCTGGGCATCATGCTCATCATGATCGTCTCGGTGAGCCTCGGACTGTTGCCGACCAGCAGACGTCCGATAGGGCTGATCCCGGCGATCGAGATGCTGATCTTCCAGTTCGAGACCGTGGGGATCCGTACGTGGGTCAGACATATGGTACTTCCCGCGGTCACCCTCGGGACCTACTTCACCGCGATGATCGTTCGGCTCACCCGCAGCGGGATGCTCGACCAGCTCGGCAAGCCGTACGTGAAGGCCGCCCGCGCGAAGGGGCTCCCGGAGACGCTCGTGACGTATAAACACGCGCTGCGGAACACGATGATCCCGATCATCACCGTGCTCGGGCTCCAGCTTGGGACGCTGATCGGCGGGGCCGTCATCACCGAGTTCGTCTTCAACTGGCCGGGGCTCGGAACGCTCATCATCGACGCGATCCGCGTCAGGGACTGGCCGATCATCCAGGGTGCGCTCATCGTCGTCGGCGTCGGGTTCGTCGTGATCAACATCGCGGTCGACGCGCTGTACGCGCGGCTTAACCCGCGGGTGAGTCTCGAATGAGCATCCTCTCGGACCGCGTTCGCCGCAGCCTGAAACGAGAGTTTTCCCGGAGCCTGATGGCGAAGATCGGCCTCGCGCTGGTGATGCTCATGGTGATCATGGCGACCTTCGCGCCGTTCATCGCCCCGCACGACCCGACCCAGCAGGGCCTCGAGGAGTCGAATCTCCCGCCGGCCGGCGTCACGCAGACGTCGGAGCAGATCCAGTTCATCGACGGGGAGCGCCAGACCGTCGAGGTGACGACGACGGGCACCCTCGATCATCCGATGGGGACCGACGCGCTCGGGCGTGACCTCTTCTCGCGGGTGCTGTTCGGTGCCAGAACCTCACTCATGGTCGGGCTGTTCGGCACCCTCTTTGCGGTCGGAACCGGCGTGGGCGTCGGGCTGACGGCCGGCTACTACGGCGGCCGCGTCGACGACGGACTCATGCGGTTCGCGGACGTCATGCTGTCGTTCCCGGCGCTCGTGCTCGCCATCGCACTCACGGGACTGTTGGGTCCGCTAACCGTCCGAATACCGGACCCCTTCGTCAGGCTCGGCCTCGTCGAGGACATGCCCGAGTTCTTCGTCTTCCCGGTCACGTTGACGATCGTCGTCGGCGTCGTCAACTGGGTGTGGTTCGCGCGGATCTCCCGCGGCGAGGCGCTCTCGATCCGCCAACAGGAGTACGTCAAGGCGGCGCGGAGTCTGGGTGCGAGCGACACCCGGATCCTCAGACAGCACGTGCTGCCGAACAGCCTCACGCCGATCATCGTGCTCGCGACGATCCAGGTGGCGGCGATCATCCTTCTCGAGAGTTCGCTGTCGTTCCTCGGGTTCTCCGGAACGACGCTCTCGTGGGGTTTCGACATCGCGCAGGGCCGTGACTATCTCGGCACCTCGTGGTGGATCGCGAGCATGCCGGGGATCGCCATCGTGCTGGCGGTCGTGGGGATCAACCTGCTCGGGGACTGGCTGCGCGACGCGCTCGATCCGGGCCTCGAAGGCGAGCACGGGGGTGGGATGTGATGGCGGACGAGCCGATCCTCCGCATCGAGGGACTCGAGACCAGGTTCTTCACCGAGGAGGGTCAGGTCAACGCCGTCGAGTCGGTCGACCTGGAGATCGACGACGGCGAGGTGTTCGGGATCGTCGGCGAGTCGGGGTCGGGCAAGAGCGTCGCCGCGCTCTCGCTGCTCGGCATGGTCGAATCCCCCGGACGGGTCACCGGCGGCGAGATCTGGTATCGCAACGCGGAGTTCGCGGCAACGGTCGCCGAGGACACCCCGGAAGCCGTCGACGGCGACTACGTGAACCTCCAGGCGTTGCCGGACCGAGTCAGACGAACCCTCCGTGGCACCCACTTCAGCATGGTGTTTCAGGACCCGATGAGCAGCTTCAACCCGAGCCTGACGGTCGGCGAGCAGATCGCCGAGGCGGTCGAGGCACAGCGTCGGGCCCGCGCGAACCCGCGGTCGGTCGCCTCGCGAACCCAGGGGTACGGACTGAGCCAGTACCTCATGAGTCTCGTCTCCTCCTCGCGGGACTTCGTCACCGAGGAGAGCCGGGACCGTGCGATCGAGCTGCTCGACATGGTCGGCATTCCGGACCCCGTCCTGCGTGCCGAAGAGTACCCGCACGAATACTCGGGCGGCATGCTCCAGCGGGCGATGGTCGCACAAGCGCTCGCAGGCGAGCCGGAGGTGCTGATCGCCGACGAGCCGACAACGGCGCTCGACGTGACGATCCAAGCGCAGGTGCTCGATCTCCTCGCGCGGATCCAGGCGGAGACGGGGATGACGATCCTCCTCATCACGCACAACCTTGGCGTGGTCGCTCGAATGTGTGACCGCGTCGGCGTCATGTACGCGGGAGAGATCGTCGAGCGGGGAACCCTCACCGACGTCTTCGACTCGCCGGTTCATCCGTACACACAAGGGTTGCTCGGCAGCGTCCCCGAACTGGGCGGATCGGGCGGCGCTGGCGGCCGGCTCCAGCCCATCGCGGGCAACGTTCCGAGCCTGCTCGACCACGAGATGCCCGACCGCTGTTACTTCGCGGACCGGTGTCCGAAGGCGATGGAGGCCTGTCTTCGAAAGCCGCGGGAGACGGACGTGCCGGACCGCCCTGGCCATTCCGCGAAGTGCTATCTCGCCGCGGAGCCGTTCGACGAGGCGACCGCGCTGCCGGACGGCTACTTCGATGACGGCGCGGCGGTCGCCGGTGACGCGAAGTCGGCGCCCGGGGACGGAGCCGACGTCGCGAGCGACGGAGGTGAGACGAAATGAGCGACGAGACGACCGACGGAACGACGAACGAAATGGCCGGCGAAACCACGGACCGAACGGTCGACGGAGCGACGAACGAAACGGCCGAGGCAATGATGAACGAGATGACGGACGAAACGGCCGACGGGATGACGGACCGGGAGGCGCCGCTGGTCCGCGTTCGTGGACTGGAGAAGTACTTCTTCGAGAACGACACGCTCATCGACCGACTGTTCGGCGACGGTCGAACGGCGGTGAAGGCGGTCGACGGCATCGATTTCGACATCCACCGCGGCGAGACGCTCGGGCTCGTGGGCGAGTCCGGCTGCGGGAAGTCGACGACGGGCGAGACGATGCTCCGGCTTCAGGAGCCGACCGGCGGGACGGTCGAGTTCGAGGAACGAAACATCTACGACCTCGAGGGACCGGATCTCCTGGCGTTCCGCCGCGAGGCGCAGGTCGTCTTTCAGGACCCCTTCTCCAGTCTGGACCCGCGCATGACCATCGGCGAGGTGGTGACCCAGCCGCTCGACATCCACGACGTCGGCACGCCGGCCGAGCGGACCGAGCGGGCACGCGATCTGCTCGAACGCGTCGGGCTCTCGGGTGATCAGCTCGATCGGTACCCGCACGAGTTCTCCGGCGGCCAGCGCCAACGGGTGGGGATCGCCCGCGCGTTGGCGCTCGAACCCGAGTTCATCGTGCTCGACGAGCCGACGAGCGCGCTCGACGTCTCGGTGCAGGCGCAGGTGTTGAACCTCCTGGAGGACCTTCAAGAGGAGTTCGACCTCACCTACCTCCTCATCAGTCACGACCTCTCCGTCATCAACCACGTCTGTGATCGGGTCGCCGTGATGTACCTGGGCCAGCTCGTCGAGGTCGGCCCGGCCGAGGAGCTGTTCACCGCGCCGAAACACCCGTACACGAAGGCGCTACTGGATAGCGTTCCGCGCGCGACGACGGACGAGGCGGATCGGGAGCGGGAGACGATCTCCGGCGACGTTCCCTCGCCGCGGAACCCGCCGTCGGGCTGCTCGTTCCGGACCCGATGTCCGGTCGTGATCCGTCCGCCGACCACGGATCTGTCCCGTGAGGCCTACCTCGAGGTCGTTCGCTATCGAACGCTGCTGGAGAACGGTCGCCTCGATCCGGACGCCCGCTGGGAACAGCTCGACGACCCGGATCGTACCGACACCCGGACATTCACCTCATCGCTCCGCGAGGAGCTGTTCACCGTCGAGTTCGAGGGCGACGACCGACTCGTCATCGAGGAGTCGTTCGAGGCGCTCGCCGACGGCGACGTCGAGACGGCGGAGGAGCTGTTGGCCGACCGTTTCGCGTCCGTCTGTGAGGCGGTGAATCCGGAGCTTCCCGAGGAGGGACATCCCTCCGCCTGCCTCCGTGACGAACAGCCGGAGGCGATCCGCGCCGCGACCGACGACTGGGCCGCCGACCACGGGATCGCCACGATCGGTGACGTCGGCGAGGGCGCGGAGGGGTCGGCCTCCGCGGACGGCGGCGTCGATCTCGGGGAGAACTGAGGCGTCTACGGTTCCCGCTCAGGCGTCCGATTCGTCGAAGACGTCCCTCACGAGCTTCGCCTGAGCCGTCCGGAGCCGCTGTGAGAGCGCGGACTTGCTGATGTCGAGCTCGTCCGCGAGCTCGCCGAGGTCCACGTCACGGTCGTCGTCGAAGTAGCCGCGCACGACCGCGAGCTCGAGTCCCTGTCGCTGTTTGGGCGTGAGCGAGGAGAGGTCGAAGGTGACCTGCTCGGTCGCGTCCGGCCCCTCGACGACGGCGAGTCGGACGAGCCGGACGTGGCCGAGGATCGATTTGAGGTTCTCGATCAGCTCCCGGATGACGGCGCGGTCGTCCACGTAGGTCGTCACGAGCATCGTCCCCTGTTCGACGCGCTGGATGTGCGGGACGCAGCCGAACTGCTGGAAGACGTAACAGAGACAGTCGTCGTCGACCGCTCCGGTCGCGCGGATCATGCCATCGTCGCCGGCCGGCTTGAGGTCGACGTTACACTCCTCGCCGACCGCGTTGACGTTCACCTCCGCGACGCTGTCGGTCTCCGAGACGATCGGGCAGTCCCACTCCCGTCCGGGCTCGATGTCGAGATCGACCCTGAGACGTCTGGAGTCGCCGCCGGCGGTTCGTGCCATACCACCCGTTTCGTGGTGAACCGTATATGAGTTGCCCACGACCGAGCACGTCGTCGTCAGGGGGTCGCTCGACGGGACGTGACCGCGTTCGGCTGGATGCAAAACATTATTTAACAGATGCGGAAACAGACGTTCATGGATGGTTTCTGAAGTCGCGCTCTCGCTTGATCTCGCGATCATTCTGCTCGCCGCCACCGTGGCGGGCTTTCTCGCCAAACAGACCGGTCAGCCGACCATCATCGCATACATCCTCGCCGGCGTGGTGATCGGCCCGGTGGTGCTCGGACTCGTCGAGGTCACCGAGCTCACGGCGACGCTCTCCGAGTTGGGGCTCGCGTTCCTGTTGTTCCTGCTCGGGATCAAGATGCGCATCGACGAGATCAAACACATCCTCGCGCCGATCGTCAAGGTCTCGCTGCCGCAGATGGCCGCCGTCGCCGCCCTCGGCACCGTGGCGTCGCTGGCGCTGGGATTCGGCACGGTGGAGTCGATCATCATCGGACTCGCGGTGATGTACAGCTCCACGGCGGTCGTCGTCAAGATGCTCACCGACCTCGACGAGACGACCACGCTCCACGGAAAGATGGACGTCGGCATCCTGCTGGTGCAGGACGTCGTGGTCGTCATCCTGCTTGCGGTCCTGGCGGCGGGCCGTCCCGAGAGCGCCGCCGAGGTCGGCACGACGCTGGCGGTCGTCCTCACGCTCGTGGCCATCATCACGGTGGCCGCGCTGGCCGCCTCGAAATATGCATTGCCGCCCGTCTTCAGGCGGATCGCGGACAACAGGCAGGTGTTCTTCCTCATCGCCATCTCGTGGGCGTTCCTGTTCGTCTTCGTCTCGGATAACGTCAACCTCTTTTTATCCCCGCTCGGCATTACGGCGTACCTCTCGATCGAGATGGGTGCGTTCCTCGCCGGCGTCGCCATCGCCCAATTGCCCTACAGCAAGGAGCTCCAGGATCGAGTCAACCCGCTGACCGACCTGTTCGTGATGATCTTCTTCACGTCGGTCGCGTTGAGCCTCGATGCCGGCGAGCTCTTCTTCTACTGGCAGGAGGCCGTCATCGCCGCCGTAGCGTTGATGATCGGGAAGTTCCTGATCTTCTTCGCGCTCATCGGCTGGCAGCGGTTCGACAGCGAGACGACCTTCTTCGGGAGTCTCTACATGATCCAGGTGAGCGAGTTCGGGGTCGTCGTCGCGACCGCCGCGGTCGCCGGCGACTTCATCGGCGTCGAGATCCTCGGGTTCCTCACGTTGGTGGCGCTCATCACGATGAGCGTCTCCGTCTACTTCTTCACTTACGGGGAGGCCCTCTACGAACGGGCCGAACCGTACGTCGCGCGGTTCGAGTCCACGGACGTCTTCACCGAGGAGAAACGGGAGTACAAGGATCACGCGGTCGTGATCGGCTACGACGACCTGACGCGGAACGTCCTGACGCTTTTGGATGACCACTACGAGGGGCTCGTCGTCGTCGACCGACGGGCCGACCACGTCGAGCAGCTCACCGAGGCGGGTTACGACGCCGTGTTCGGTGACATCGGCAGCGGATCCATCCGCAAGGACGTCGCCCTCAAGAAGGCGGATCTCGTCGTGTCCTCGTCGGACCAGCTCGAGATCGGCAAACGAATCCTGCGGGAGACGAGCGACGATTCGACGGTCATCCTGGAGGCGAAAACCGACGAGGACGCACGCGTCCTCTACGAGCGGGGCACCGACTACGTCATCCAGAGCGTCTCGCTCGCGTCGGATCGCCTCGCGGACACGCTGAGAGCGCTGCTGGATGAATCGGACGCCTTCGAGGAGACGGCACAGCGCGACGCCGAACTGCTTCGTGATCCGCAACCGTTCCGGGACGTCCACGAACGCATGGTGGAGGATCTCGATGATTGAACCGCCGGTGGGTGTCGTGACGGGTGATCCGGGGGTCGGGTCCGTGACGGGTGATCCGGGGGTCGGGTCCGTGACGGGTGAATCGACGGCCAGCGGAGGTGATCGCCATGTCTGAGATGCTGACGGCGGTGGCTATCATCTTCATCGTCGCCGGGCCGTTCCTGCTTTTCGCCAACCGGTACGACGTGCCGCCCGCACCGCTTTTGATTCTCGCGGGAATCGTCGCCGGCCTCTTCATCGACGAGGCGCTGGCGCTGGAGCTCGCGCAGTTCGGCATCGCGCTGTTGGTGTTCACGTTCGGCGTCGGCATCCAGCTGTCGTCGCTGCAGACGGTGTTGGCGGACAGCGAACTCGTCGCACTCGCGCAGATCCTCGTGGTCGGAACGCTCGGGTTCGGGTTCGGCCTCCTTCTGGGCGTTCCGCCCGGAGAGGCGGTCTACCTCGGTGCCGCCGTCGCGCTGTCGTCGACGATCGTCGGGACGGCGCTTTTAACGACCGAATTCCGACTGAACCTCGTTCGGGGTCGGCTCGGCGAGTCGCTCCAGTTCGTCCAGGACCTGTTCGCGGTCGCGTTCATCCTGGTCGTCGGCGCCGGCGTGTTGGAGCTCGACCCGATCGTCTTACAGATCGGTTACGGCGCCGTCTTCCTGGCCGCTGCCACCCTCGTCAACCGGTACGTCTTCGACGTGGTGGGCCGGCTCGCGGACGGCTCGGACGAGCTCATGATCGTCGGCGTGGTCTCGCTTCTGGTCGTGTTCGTCGGGACGGCGGAGGCAGTCGGCGTCCCGATCGTCGTGGGCGCGTTCGCCGCCGGGCTGGCGGTTCGTCACGACCGGGCCGAATACCTCGGGCTGTTCAACGGACTGGAGTCGATCAAGGACTTCTTCGTGGCCATCTTCTTCGTGACGGTCGGCGCGCTCGTCGTCCTCCCGTTCGTCCAGATCGGCGTGGCGGAATCCGTCGAGAAGCTGGCGCTGGTGGTCGGGCTCGTGTTGTTGACGGTGGTCGTGAAGCCGGCAGTGACGATCGCGCTGTTGATCAATCGGGGGTACGAGGGCCGCACGGCGGCGCTGACCGCGTTCAGCACCGATCAGATCAGCGAGTTCTCGCTCATCATCGCCATCGAGGCGCTGCTGATCGGACTGTTGACGCAGTCGGTGTTCGACGCCATCGTGCTCGCCGCCGCCGTGACGATGATCACCTCGACGGTCACCCAGCGGTACGACGAGCGACTCTACCGGGAGCTGGCCGACCGGGAAGTGATCTCGGGACGACACGACAAGATAGACGAGTTGAGCAACGTCCCGGAGGACGTCACGGATCACGTCATCGTCCTCGGTTACGGTCGCAAGGGGAAACGGATGGTCGAGACGTGTGAGACGCTCGAACGTCCCTACGTGGTCATCGAGAACGATCCTGCCGTCCAAGAGGAGGTCAAAGTCGACTGTGAGGCGTACGTCTTCGGCGACGCGATGGAGCCGTACACGTGGGAGAAGGCGAACGCCGAGGAGGCGCAAGTGATCCTGTCGATGACCGGCTCGACGGTCATCTCCCGACGGCTGCTGGATCTGGAGTACGACGCGACCCTCGTGCTCCGGGCCCAAGACGAGTCCACCGCGCTCTCGCTGCTCGATGCAGGTGCCGCCTACGTCGCCGTGCCGGACCTGCTGGCCGGCGAACAGCTGATCCGAAACCTTCAGGAGCTGCTCGACGGCGACCTGACATCGGACGAACTGCGGGCGAAGGGGATCGCGGAACTGGAGTGATCCCCGTCGGGTGGCCCCGTCCACCGCCGTTCGTTGAGTCCGACGGCGACGGTTTCGGGACCCCTGATTCACCTTCCGTCGGTCCCGCCACGAAGGGAGGAGCCGTCCGCGTCGCAGGGCTCTCACGATCACGGGTCGCCAAGGAACGGGCCCACACGGCGAGGTGCCCTCCCGAACGACGCTGTGGGGGAGACGGGATCCTCTCGAGCTACGTTATAAGGAAGACGGGGGTCGAGCTACTTTATCAGGAAGACGGGAACGGCCGCGTCGTCGGCGACGCGGTCCGAGACGCTGCCGAGCGATCGAAGACGCTCGCGGGGAGACTTCCCCTCCGGACTCATCACGATCACGTCGATGTCGGCCTCCTCGGCGTACGTGACGATCTCCTTATCAGGCGTGCCGTGTCGCACGACGGTTTCGACGTCGAGACCGGCCGTTTCGACACGGTCGGCGACCGCGGTCACCGCGTCATCGCCCTGCGACTTCAGGTCGGCGACGACCTCGTCGTGGAGGTCGCCCGAGTTCGCCGTGGCGATCCGCCGATCGACGACGTAGAGCGCGTGGATCCGCGCGTCGTGGTCGGTCGCCAGCCGGATCGCGTGGTCGAGAGCCCGCTCCACCGCCTCGCTGCCGTCGGTCGGGACGAGCACGTCGTCGTACATGCGTCCACCTTCGAGCGGGGAGGTGTTAATGATGCGGATGGCGACGCACGGCTCCGATCATGACGCCGGGTTCGGTGGATAGAACGGGGGTCACCGCGTCAGGCGTCGTCGCCACGCCAGCGGCCGCCCAACTCCCGTCGGGTGTACGTGGTCGCCTCGCCGTCGCGGAAGACGCTGACCCGGCCGCTCTCCTCGCTCAAGGTGACGGTCGCGACGACCTCCGGGCGCACGGAGGTCTCGATCGCGCTCATGTGTCGTGATCCCATCCACGACTCGTACTCGACGCCGTTCATCAGCTCCGCCTCGTCGGCTCGGGCACCGAGGTCGCGGAACCGGACCATCTGTGCTTGAACCTCCCCGTCGACGGCGACGACCACGCCGCCGTCTCCCTCGCGACCCACTCGCTCGGCGGCGTCGATGAAGGCGTCCTCCGAGAAGACGCACGCCGAGTCGCCGCGGGGCCAGTGATTGTCGCCCATCGGATCCGCGTAGGAGCCGTACTCGCGGTCGGCGACGACCGCGAAGTAGAGCCCGGGGCCCTTCACGTGCGGCTCCTCCCAGCCTCCGAACTCGATGCTGACGTGTTCCGCCGCGTACGCCAGCCGGTCGATGAGCTCCTCCACCCGGTCGTGGCTGCCGTAATCGATCGAAAGCTCGCTCATCGACATCCCCCGACGGATCCCGCCGGATCGTGCTCGTCGTGCATACCGTTCGTACGGGGGCCAGTATATAAGGGGTTTTGAGACCGGTCGACGACGGAGGCTATCCGAAGAACCCGACCGCCGCAGTCGGATCGAACCGACTATTGTCCGCTCGAACGCAAACTGAACCATGCTCGAAGTCGGGACGGACGCGCCCGCGTTCACGCTACGGAACCACCACGACGACCCCGTTTCGGTGCCGGACCCGGACGCCGCCTACACGGTCGTCTACTTCTACCCGCGTGCGGACACGCCGGGATGCACGACGGAGGCCTGCGGCTTCCGCGACGAGTGGGGGGCGTTCACCGACGTCGGCGTGACAGTCGTCGGCGTCAGCGACGACCCAGTCGCCGATCTAGCTCCGTTCGCCGAGGACAACGATCTCCCGTTCGACCTCCTCTCGGATCCGGACGGCGCGATCGCGAGCGACTACGACTCCTACGGCGAAAAGCGGATGTTCGGGAACGTCTTCGACGGCGTCTTCCGGAACACCTACGTCCTCGACCCGGACGGCACCGTCGTACTCGTCTACGAGGGCGTCTCCCCCGAGGGACACGCGGCGGAGATCCTCGCCGACCTCGAGGACGTCCCCGGATCGGCATCGTAAGAAAGCCCGGAGCAGCAGCCAGGCGCGGCCCGACCAACCGGTCGGACGCGAGTGGTGGCATCCGGTCGGCTGAATACCCGACTGCGGAGGCCCGAACTGGTGTTCGGGCCGTCGAAACGCCCGGCGCGTCCGGGTGGGAAGGCCCGTTTGACCGAGCTGTACGCGCTGGAACGCACGCTCGGGGTCGTAACCGAGTGACGACCGTTGAGCGCCCCACACGAAAGCGTACTTGAGAGCCGAGGAAACCCGCAAGCTTGAATTCCCCTTCGGGGAATCCCACCCCGGAAGGGGTGAGAGGAGGTCAACGGACGTTCCGTCCTCCGCCCTCTACACGAAGCATGAGAGCTTCGTTTCGGCCTGGATCCCGGCACGGTTTTGCGATTCGGAGCGATCACCCCGGGGGTCCGGTGCGAATCCCTATTACGTCCCGAACCCCTACGAGGACCATGCTACTCGTCCGCGGCAGCGGCGGAGGGACCGACCTCACCGGCACGGTGTTCGAGCGCGGCGAGGAGCCGCCGACGTACAAGGGGGCGCCGAACGAGGACGCTCCGTACGTCTGGGTCTGTGATTCGTTTTATCAGGTGGAAAGCGGCGGGTCGGCGCTGCGGGTGGACGGGTCGGAGATCCGCGTCGCCTTCGAGGAGCCGATGCCGCGCGGGTTCGACACCCGCGATCAGGCGCTCGCGGCGGCGAAAGAGCACGTCCGGACGCAGTTCGCGCGGATCGGCGTCGACCCCGACGACGTCGTGATCGAGGTGACGAAGGCCGACCCCGCCTGAGCGTTTCGACCGCTCGCCATCCGGTCCACCCCCCGTCACCCGGCCGACCGCTCGCCATCCGGCCCGCCCGCCGTCCCGAAATCGCCCGCTTCCCACAACGCCTTTTGAGGGCGTCCCGTGGCGTACGTATGGCCGAGCTACCTGATCGCGTGATCGGCAACGCACGGACGAGCGAGTTCGGGTGGGAACTGTTGACCGACCTGACGGACCTCGGAAACCGGATGGCCGGATCGGCCGGCGAGCGACGCGGCGCCGAGCGGGTCGTCGAGGCGTTCGAAGCAGCCGGACTCCGTAACGTCGGGCTCGACGAGTTCGACGTTCCCGGCTGGTGGCGCGGTGACTCGGCGCTCGCGATCGACGGCCGGGTGACGCGACGCCACGCGCAGAGCCACGAGGTGATCGCCCTTCCGGGCACGCCCGACGGCGAGGTGACGGCGCCGGTCGTCGACGTCGGCGACGGCACGCCGGGCGAGTTCGACGCGGTGGCCGACCGGCTCGACGGAGCCATCGCGATGGCCTCCTCGCGGACGCCGGAGGATCACGGTCGCTGGATCCACCGGATGGAGAAGTACGTGAGCGCCGCGGAGGCGGGCGCCGTCGGGTTCGTCTTCCGAAACCACGTCGAGGGCGCGCTGCCCGCGACGGGCGAGATCGGCTACCACGAGCGCCCGGGGCCGATCCCGGCCGTCGGCGTCAGCAGGGAGGTCGGCGCGCGTCTCGTCCGGCTTGCGTCGGACGTCACGCCCGACGACGGCAACGACCGCGACGGTGGCGATCGGAGCGAGGACCGGCTCGAAGCGACCCTCTCGGTCGACTGCCGCAACGAGCCGACGACGTCCGTGAACGTCGTCGCGGACGTCGGCCCCGAGACCGACGAGGCCGTCTGGGTGACGGCGCACGTCGACGCACACGACGTGAGCGACGGCGCCAACGACAACGGCGCGGGCTCCGCGCTCGTCGCGGAGGTCGGACGCCTCCTCTCGCTGGTTGAGGCGGATCTCGAGCGACGCGTCCACCTCGTGACCTTCGGCGCCGAGGAGATGGGGCTCTGGGGTGCCTCCCACGCCGCCGAGACGACGCCACACGAGGAGATCGCCTGCGTGATCAACCTCGACGGCGCCTGTAGCTCGCGGAACCTCCGCGTCGGGACCAACGGATTCGACGCGATGGGGGAGCTCTTCGAGACGGTCTCTTCGGACTTCGCGGCCCCGCTCACGACCGCGGACGGGATCTCCCCGCACGGCGACCAGTGGGCGTTCGTCCAGGAGGGGATCCCCGCGGTGATGGCGTCTACGACCTCCGACGCGTCCGGCCGTGGCTGGGGCCACACCCACGCCGACACGCTCGACAAGCTGGACCCGCGGGACCTGCGCGAGATCGCGATCCTCGTCGCGGAGGCGACCTACCGGGTCGCGAGCGACGACTCCCCGATCCCGCGTCGTTCACGCGAGGAGATCCGTGACGCGATCGACGAGGGGTACGTCCGCGAGCTGAAGACCGGCGGCCGCTGGCCGTACGGAACCTGAGCAGGGGGGTGAACCGTCCGGAAGGACGGGGGCGTCGAGACGGGACGTCGGCCGGTCAGGCGGGGACGCCGGGATCGTATCTCTCGTGGGTCGTCGGCGCATCGAGGATCCGTTCGGCCGCGCGACGCGCCCCGATGACGTTCCGGGCGAACGGGCCGACGGTCGGGGACGCGAGCGTTCCGGAGACGAACACGCGCGACCGCGACCCGTCGGTCCGTCGCCATGCAAGCGTGTCGTCGTCGAGCACCGGGTAGCCGCCCGCGCCGAGTCGTAAGTCGAGACGGTCGGCGAGCCGTCGGACGAGCGGCGCCTCGGTCGGCGCGTCGAACCCCGTCGCCACCCGGATCGCGTCGACGGTCGTCGTCGTCTCCGCCTCGGTCAGTAACCGGATCCGCGGCGGAGCGCCGCTGGGCTCCTCACCGAGCGTTTCGGCGTCGACGACCGGGACGGGTCGGTGGTCGATCCGACCGGCTTCGACCGCCTCCTCGAATCGTCCGGCGACCGGCGGCGGGACCGTTCCGTCGTTTCTGGCCTCCTCAACTCGGGCCACGCGTTCGGGTCCGCCTGCCGGGAGATCGTGTAGCCGACGCTCGATGCAACGCCAGTTCATCCAGCGCGGATCGGCCTCCGTTCGAGCGCGTTCGACGGGACCACGGGTGAACAGCCGAACGGCCGCCCGATCGGTCGACGGTCGGTCCGCGTGATCGGCAAGCGCACACGCGAGCGTCACGCCGGAGGCGCCGCCCCCGACGATGCCGACGGTCCGTCGTGGATCGTCGCCGTCGGTCCGTCGAGCATCGTCGCCGTCGGACCGCCGTCCCTCTCCACCATCTCGGTTCGTCTCCGTTCGCGGCTCAGTGCCGGACCACGCGGTTGCCACCCGGGCGTCCTCGGACAGCGACGCCGCCCAGTCGGGAACGGCGGGGCCGCCGGCGTCCCCGACCGTGAGGAGCACGCGGTCGGCGATCACCCCCGTCTCCGTCGTCGCGATCCGGAGCCGTCCGTCACGGCGCCGAGCGACGCCCAGTGCTCGTGCAGGGAGCCAGGACCCACGGAGGCCGTGGGCCTCGACGACCGTCGAGGCGTGATCGAAAAACAGGTCGACCGACGGCCGGTCCGGGATCGAGGGGTGAGAGACGATCTCGTCGGTTCGCCCCGTCGCCTCCGCGAACGCCTCCAGCGCGAATGGGTCCGCGCCGAGATGTTGCACGAACGGCGATCGCATCGTCTCCATACCACAGGCACGGCACCGACGCTCGAAGCGCGCGAGCGGTGGATTCGGGTCGAGAAGCGTCACGGCCTCGGGGTCCACACCCTTCCGACGCAGCTCGGCCGCGAGGAGGGTTCCGTGCACGCCGGCACCGATGATCACCGTCCCGCCTCGGCGCTTCCCGGGCGTCGTGAGCTCACTCACGGTCGTCTTCACAGACGCCGAGCGGAAGTTCGTCCCCTTCCGGGGGCGACGCGTCCAGACCCGCATACGCGTCGTCCACGAGGCGAGCGAGCTGCCGCTCGACGCTCACGCCGCGGGCCTCCGCCAGCGCCTCGAGCCGTTCGTGCTGCTCGACCGATATCGACACCGTGACCTCGTCCATGAACGTGACTTCGTGCCCCGGTAATATATATTATTCCATGGTCTGGCTTTAACAACAACCAACGAATGCTTCCGACCACCCGCCCGGCTTCGAATTCGCGTCGGTCCCGTGCCGGTTCCGGGCCGGCCTAAGACGACAGCTGCCCGGCGAGCCGATTCATCACCTTCGACTCCGCCCGGGAGAGGTGTTCCCAGACGGTCGTCGATCCGAGTTCAACTGCCGCGGCGACGTCCTCGATGCCGACGCCGGCGCCGTGGTCGTAGTAGCCGAGATCGATGGCCGTCTCGAGCACCTCACGCTGGCGCCGGGTGAGATCGTCGATCATACGCGTCACCGACAGCTCCGGCGGACGTTCGAGCTCCGGAAGCGGCACGTTCCGAACGAGCTCGACGTCGTTGCCGCCGGCCTCGATCGCACGGATCAGCGCGGCCAGATCGTCGTCGGGTTCGAGGTAGACGACCCATCGCTCGACGCCGCCGCTGATCGTCGTGCCGGTTCGAAAGTGGAGGCCCATCTCGGAGAGCTGCGTCGAGATGCTGTGTTTTCGGTCCGCGTCGATCGTGACGGCGACGTAGACGTGATCCTCGCCGAGCGGCGTCAACGGTTCGGCCTTGAGAATCGTATCGATCCCCCGGAGGACGGAGAGATAGCCCTCGATCCCGCTCGGCGGTCCCTCGAGTTCGACGATCCGCTTCCGAACGCTTCCGTGTCCGGTCATCGAGGAGACGGATCGCATCGTCACCGCGGGGTGACGGCTGCTCGCCTCGTACTCCGGCTCCCCGTAGTGACGGACGTCGAGAGTTACCTCCCGCATGGTACGTGTCCGTACGCCTGATGCGGGGATATCGGTTTCGACGACGAGACGAACACGTCGTGGCGGAGGTTCGAGGGGCCCGGTCGACCGTCACGCTCGGATCCGTTCCGGAATGCTGGAGTTCTTGTTCGTGGCGGGCGAGTGACCGTCCATGCAACCGGACCTGGATCGGTTCAACTCGCGGCGATCGACCGTCTACGGCCAACGCGGCGTCGTCGCGGCGAGCCAGCCGCTCGCCGGCGAGGCGGGCATCGAGATCCTCCGTGCGGGCGGGAACGCCTTCGACGCGGCGGTCGCGACCGCGGCCGCGCTCAACGTCGTCGAACCGACATCGACGGGGCTCGGCGGCGACGTGTTCGCGCTGTACCGAACCGCCGACGGCGACGTGGGTGCGATGCGCGCCTGCGGCGGCGCACCCGCCGACGCGACGATCGACGCCGTCCGCGAGCGGCTCGCCGCGGACCCCGACATCGACGGCGATGACCCCGAGACGGTCGAGATGCCGATGCGCGGTCCCGCCACGGTGACCGTCCCCGGGACCGCACGCGGGTGGGAAGCCACGGCCGAGCGGTTCGGCGAGCTCGGGCTCGACCGCCTGCTTCGCCCCGCGATCCGCTACGCAACCGACGGCTATCCCGTGAGCGAGGTCGTCGCCGCACAGTGGGAACACGGCGAGGAGCTGTTCGAGAGCGATCACGCCCGCGGGGCGTACCTCTTCGACGGCGACGCGCCGGACGTCGGTCAACGCGTCACGCTCCCGCAGCTCGGCGCGTCACTCGAAACGATCGCCGAGGAGGGAGCCGACGCCGTCTACGAGGGAGCGATCGCCGAGCGGATCGCGGCGGCGGTTCAAGACGAGGGGGGATTCCTGACCGTCGAGGACCTCGCGAGCTTCGAGGTCGAGTGGCCCGAGCCAGTCTCGACGACCTACAACGGCGCGGAGGTGTACGAGCTCCCGCCGAACAACCAGGGGCTCATCGCGCTGGAGGCGCTCAACATCGCGGCGGAAATCGGAGCGGGCGAACACCCGCACGGCTCCGCCGAGCGCGTCTACGCCTTCGCGGAGGCGACCAAGCTGGCCTTCCACGACGGGCACCGATACATCACCGACCCCGACTACGAGGACCATCCGCCGCTCGCCTCCGCCGACTGGGCACGGAAACGCGCCGCCGAGGTGGGTGAGACGGCAAACCACGACGTGAGCTTCGGCGTGCCGGACGCCAAGGCGGAGGACGCCGACACCGTCCTCCTCACCGTCGCCGACGACGAGGGTAACGTCGTCTCGTACATCAACTCCCGGTACGCCGGCTTCGGCTCCGGCGTCGTGGCGGGCGACACCGGGATCGCTCTCCAGAACCGCGGCGCGTCCTTCTCGCTCGACCCCGACCATCCGAACCGGCTCGAACCCGGCAAGCGCCCCTTCCACACCCTGATCCCGGGCGTCGTCCGCTTCGGCGAGGACGACTGGGCCGCCTTCGGCGTGATGGGCGGCTACATGCAGCCACAGGGACACGTCCAGTTGATCTCGAACGTCGTCGACTACGGGATGCCGCTCCAGCGGGCGCTCGACGAGCCGCGCTGGCGGTACCGCGAGGACGACACGCTCGCACTGGAGCCGCACTTCGACGACGACGTGGCCGCGAAGCTCGTCCGAAAGGACCACGACGTACGGACCCTCTCGCCCGGTCTGTTCGGCGGCGCTCAGATCGCCCGCGCCGAACGGGGCGTCCTCTCGGCCGCGACGGAACCGCGAAAGGACGGCAACGCGCAGGGCTACTGATCCCCCGATTCGGGACGGACGCCGGCGGCCGCCACCCGTCGGCTCACGCGAACCCTTATCAGGAGAACGGCACCACGTTTCGGTATGGAACGGATCGCAAACCTCGTCTCCGCCGCGCTCGACCCGCCGGGGTCGGACGAGCAACGGAGCCGTACCCGGCGGCAGGCGGGGTTCGTCGTGCTCACCTTCGTCGGCATGTGCGTCGGCCTGTTCGGCGGCTGGCTCGACGCGCCGGCGAATGTGGTCTGGAGCGGCTATGCGGTCGCGTACGCGTTCGGTGGCTGGTACGGGCTGAAGGGGAGCATCGAGGCGCTCCGCGAGCACGCGGTCGAGATCGATCTGCTGATGGTGTTGGCCGCGACGGGCGCGTTGCTCATCGGCGCACCCTTCGAGGGGGCCATGCTGCTTTTCCTCTTCTCGCTTTCGGGCGTGCTCGAGGAGTACGCCATCGGGCGGTCACGGACGGCGATCCGGTCGCTCGTCGAGATGCGACCGGAGTCCGCTCGCGTGCTGCGGGACGGCGAGACGGTCTCCGTGCCGATCGACGAGGTCACCGTCGGCGACGTCTTCATCGTCCGGCCCGGCGATCGGCTCCCGCTTGACGGCGTCGTCGTGGACGGCGAGAGCACCGTCGACCAGTCGTCGCTCACCGGCGAGTCCGTGCCCGTGTCCAAGGAGCCGGGCGACGAGGTCTACGGCGGGACGATGAACGAGACCGGCAGCCTCGAGGTGCGCGTCACTCGCGAGGAGGACGACTCCGCCATCGCCCGGCTGATCCACATGGTCGAGGAGGCCCAAAGCAAGCAGGCGCCGACCCAACAGCTCATCGATCGGTACGAGCAGCCGTACGTGCTCGCGGTGCTCGCGATGACCGTCGTCGCGATCCTGCTTCCGCTGTTCGTCCTCGAGCACCCCTTCGAGTCGACCTTCTACCGGGCGATGACGCTCATGGTCGCGGCCTCGCCGTGTGCCGTGATCATCTCGACGCCGGCGGCCGTGCTCTCGGCCATCTCCGCGGGCGGCCGGCGCGGCGTCCTGTTTAAAGGCGGCGAGCACATCGAGACCGCCGGCTACGTCGACGCCGTCGCGTTCGACAAGACGGGGACGTTGACCGAGGGGAACACTCGACTGACGGACGCCGTCGCCCGCACGAGCGGGGACGGCATCGGACCTCGAACGACCGACGGCGGGGTTCGGATCGACGACGCGGACGACCGATCCGCCGACGACCGGATCCTGACGCTCGCCGCGGCCGTCCAGTCGCGATCGGAACACCACCTCGCGGAGGCGACCGTCGAGGCGGCCGACGAGCGGGAGCTATCGCCTCCCGACGCGAGTCGCTTCGAGGCGGTCGTCGGGAAGGGCGTTCACGCGACCGTCGAGGGACGGACGATCCACATCGGGAATCCACGCTACTTCGAGACGGTGACCGCGGACCGGTCGATCGAGGGGATCGGCGCCGGGGTCGACGCAGTCGAGCGTCTCGAGCGCGAGGGCAAGACGAGCGTACTCGTCGTCGAGGAATCCGAAGCCGGCCGGCTTCGGGTCCTCGGCTGGCTCGCGTTCACCGACACCATCCGTGCGGATGCAGCGGAGACCGTCGCCGAACTTCGCGAGCGGGGCGTCGAACGGATCGTCATGCTCACCGGCGACAACGAGCGCGTCGCCGACCACATCGCGAACGAGATCGGCATCGACGAGGTGTACGCGGGGCTGCTTCCGGAGGAGAAGGTCGACCACATCGAGCGGTTACGGGAGCGTCACGAGGCGGTCGCGATGGTCGGCGACGGCGTCAACGACGCGCCCGCGCTCGCCACGGCGGACGTCAGCATCGGGATGGGCGGGGCGGGGACCGACGTCGCCTTGGAGACCGCCGACATCGTATTGATGTCCGACGAGCTCGGCCGGCTTCCCTACGCGTTCGCGCTCAGCCGGGCGACGCGGCGCACCCTCTACGTCAACTTCGCCATCGCCTTCGGCGCCATCGCGATCATGATCGTCGCCATCCTCACCGCGGGGATCCCGCTTCCGGTCGCGGTGATCGGCCACGAGGGATCGACCGTCCTCGTCAGCCTGATCGGGCTGCGGCTGCTCGGCTTCGACGGATGATCGAAGTGACGGGTGGAACCGTGGCGAGGCCGCGTCCGCTCAGTCGCCGCCGGCCGCCCGGGCGTGCCGTCTGGCGTCCTCGACGGAGCGGCCGTCCCTGAGCAGCGCCTCGACGAAGAGTTCGCCGGCCCTGTACGACGACCGGACCATGGGGCCGGAGGCACAGTAGAGGAAGCCGAACTCCTCCTCGGCGACGGTCCGCCAGACGTCGAAGACGTCGGGGTGGACGTGTTCGAAGACGTCCAGGTGCGATCGGGAGGGCTGGAGGTACTGCCCGAAGGTGACGACGTCGACGCCGATCTCGCTGAGGTCGCCGAGCGTCCGGTAGACCTCGTGGTCGTACTCGCCGACGCCGAGCATCAGGCTCGTCTTGGTGTAGACGTCGGACGTGCGGTCGATCCGGTCGAGCACCGACAGCGACTGCTCGTAGGTCGCTCGGCGGTCCCGCACCGGCCACTGGAGCCGCTCGACCGTCTCGACGTTGTGGGCGATCACGTCAGGGCCGGCGTCGACGATCCGATCGATGGCGTCCGGATCGCCCTGGAAGTCGGGGATCAGCGTCTCGACGAGGATGCCTGGATCCCGGCGTTTGATCTCGCGGATCGTCTCCGCGAAGTGTGCCGATCCGCCGTCCTCGAGGTCGTCGCGGTCGACGGAGGTGAG